>Ga0123352_10012521_pt1 | contig 13415 bp, 13 predicted proteins | sample TergutLab28metaG_FD_89700 | JGI IMG/M metagenome (GOLD analysis project Ga0123352, IMG submission 89700) | Labiotermes labralis P1 segment gut microbial communities from Petit-Saut dam, French Guiana - Lab288 P1 | ecosystem: Host-associated > Arthropoda: Insects > Digestive system > Gut ...
TTATGACGACCTCTCAGAAAAGGAGCATGAAGAAGTTACATATTTGTTTTATGAGTATCTTGGGTATGCTAAATTTTGTTGTGAAAAACAAGGCAAGTTAAATTGGTTTGCGATTTTGTTGGTTAGAGAGGGGCTTTTTAACGACGATAAGCATTTAATTTACAACGCAATGGTGTTGCAGCGTAGCCTTAAAGAAGAAAAGTTACACGATGTTATGGATAGCAACTTAACTAAATATGCCGCTGTTAAAATGTTTGCACAAAGCGAGCCAAGTAGAGCTGATGTTCATAGACTAAGGCTTTTAAACATTCTTGCCCGAAAAGACATGACTTTGTTTGAACTTGCAAGAAAGGTTGACCTTTCAATTAATCTGCTAAGAGATATAGTTTCAGGCATAAAAGATTTAGAGCATAAAACTATGGAAAGAATTATGGTCGCCCTTGATTTGCATTTAGAAGATTTTTTCGGGTAAATATAGAAAAAAGCAACGTCTGTAATTAGATGTTGCTTTTTTGTTGTATGGGTTGCTTCGTTGTGTATTAGACATGTAACTGGAATTAACTTCACTACAAGTCTAACAACTATAAGGCTTTGTTGAATTGTTTTGTCTAAGTAAGGTCTTCGACGAGTTTGTGTCTTTGCTGATGGCTCGTGCATAAAAATATGACAAATGTAACTACTTTGGTACAGGATTCTCTGATATACTTGTTTTAGATGAAGTTACTATAGGTATACACAGGAGAGCAAAATAAAAATGGAAAAAAGAACAAAAATAAACATTAAAATGATTAGCATTGTTATAGGCCTACATTTAGTAATTGTGCTTGGAGTAGCACTTTATAAATCTGGTTTAAATATAGAGCAAGGGCAAATTGAACCAATAGTACAGACGGTTGAAGTAAATAGGTAAGCGAAGATTTATTGGTTTCGTTTTATACAAAGAAAACTGGGGCGATGAAATGTAGTCTTTAGATTAAAGAAAGTTGACAAATGCAAAGAGTTGTAGTATAATAAGTTTAACAGCGAGTTTCTCGATAATTCTCGCAAGTTACAATTTGCACATTTCACTAAGGTGAAGCCAAAAAAATCCACTTTTGAGTCGTAACCTCAAAAGTGGATTTGACTTTAGCTAGTCATCTCTTTTTCGAAATTTACTAACTAAAGTCTTAACGAATACAAAAATGCTTATTATGTATGTTACATTAGCAAGCACGTTATACTCGTTAATAAGTTCGATAATTTTTATTACAATTTGCATAATTTCACCTCCTTCTTCATTTGTTAGTATAGAAGATGGTAATGCCAACTTTAGTATAGCACATTTGTACAACTTTTGCAACAAACATTCAAACCGCCTTGGCGGTTATTTTTGTTGACGAAGCTTCGAGAATGTAATATACTAAGCAGGGATATTTTTACTTGGGGCATGTAGCCAAATCCCCGAAGAAGTAAACAATAATGGCGATGAAATGTAGTCTTTAGATAAAGAAAGTTGACAAATGTAAAGAGTTGTAGTATAATAAGTTTAACAGCGAGTTTCTCGATAACTCTCGCAAGTTAAGGTATTCATTATTCACCACCAAGGTGGAACAAAAAAATCCACTCTTGAGTTCCGAGCTCAAGAGTGGATTTGACTTTAATTAGTCATTTTTTTTACGAAATTTACTAACTAAAGTCTTAACGAATACGAAAATGCTTATTATGTATGTTACATTAGCAAGTATGTTATACTCGTTAATAAGTTCGATAACCTTTGTTAAGGCTTCCATGATTTCACCTCCATTCTTTAAGAAAATGGTGAAACAAAATTAGTATAGCACATTTGTACAACTTTTGCAACAAACATTCAAACCGCTTTGGCGGTTATTTTTGTTGACGAAGCTTCTAGAATGTAATATACTAAGCGGGGGTATTTTTACTTGAGGCATGTAGCCAACCCCCCGAAGAAGTAAACAATAATGGCGATGAAATGTAGTCTTTAGATTAAAGAAAGTTGACAAATGCAAAGAGTTGTAGTATAATAAATTAGAAGCAAGTTTTTCGATGATTCTTGCAAAGCTACAATGTTCATATTCACCACCAAGGTGAAACAAAAAATCCACTTTTGAGGTGCAACTCAAAAGTGGATTTGACTTTAATTAGTCATTTCTTTTGCGAAATTTATCAACTAAAGTCTTAACGAATACAAAAATGCTTATTATGTATGTTGCATTAGCAAGCACGTTATACTCGTTAATAAATTCGATGATTTTAGCTATAATGCTCATCCTTTCACCTCCATTCTTTAAGAAAATGGTGAAACAAAATTAGTATAGCACATTTGTACAACTTTTGCAACAAACATTCAAACCGCCTTGGCGGTTATTTTTGTTGACGAAGCTTCGAGAATGTAATATACTAAGATGGGATAATTTTATTACATTTACGGAGGAAAACAATCAAATGAAAAAGAATATAGCAATAACTTTACTAGCGGGGATATTTTTACTTGGGGCATGTAGCCAATCCCCAGAAGAAGCAGGCAGTAGTGGCGAGGTTATACAGGTAGAGGTTCAAGACGAAGAAGCCGAAAGCGATGAAGAGCATGAAAGCACTGAATCAGAAACAGAGTCTGAAGAGGTTAGAAGGGGTCTTGCTGCTCTTGACGATATTTTTACAAGATTTCCGCGAGAGTTTGTAAACGATCAAGAGGCTATAGAAGGCGGAGTTTTACGCTACGGAGTTGTTTCTGATAGCGGGTTTAGAGGGTTATTTACACATGGCTTTGCTGCGGCAATTGTGGATATAACCGTTGCAAATTTTATTAATGGCATAGATGGGTTTTTGTCACTAAACGAAGATTTAATTTTTAGCCAAAACGGGCTTGCAACGTTTGAGTTTGATATAGAAGCAAACACTTTTACGCTTAGGCAGCAACATGAGGCTACTTGGCATGACGGAAATCCAGTAACCCTAGACGATTTAGTTTTCGCCTATGAAGTTATTGCTCACCCAGATTATGTTGGCACGCGTTTTTCAAACGCTACAGGCATACCGAATGTTGTAGGTGTTGAAGAGTTTAGAAATGGCACAGCCGATTATATTTCTGGGCTTGTGCTTTCAGATGATAGGATGACGTTAACAATTCATTACAACCAAATATCGCCATCTATGCTATACAACGGCATTTGGGCACATCCGCTTCCAAGGCATTATTTAGGCGAAATTGCTGTTATAGATATGCCTTCAAGCCCACAAATTAGACAAAATCCTATTGGGTTTGGGCCATTTAAAGTTTCAAATATTGTGCCTGGAGAATCGGTTGAGTTGGTTAGATTTGAAGATTATTGGAAAGGGGCACCAAAGCTTGATGGTGTTATTTTAGAAATTGTTAGTAGCGAGCTTGTTCCGCTTGTTATGGAAGAAGGGCTTTTGGATATTGTGTTTTTCCCAGTTTCTGCTTTTGAGCATAATCCTAATCCAACAAATTTTACATTTGTTGCCGATTTAGAAAATTCGTACAGCTATATAGGGTTTAGATTTGGCACGTTAGACCGTGAAAACCGCCAAATGATTCCGAATGAAAACGCTACAATGAACGATGCTAATTTAAGGCGTGCAATAGGGTATGCTATAGATAATCAAGCTATAGCCGACACTATTTACAACGGACTTAGAATTCCTGCAACATCTATTGTAACGCCTTTTCATAGAAGCTTTTTAAACGAAGATTTGCAAGGTTTTTATTATAACCCAGAGCTTGCTAATCAAATTTTAGATGAAGCTGGCTATACAGAGAGGGATGCAGAGGGCTACCGCATGAAGCCAAATGGCGAACCGCTCACAATAACATGGGGCGTTATGAATGGCGATAATGCCGAGGTTCTTTCTATGTATAAAATTCAGAAATGGCGTGAAGTTGGGCTAAGAGTTGAGCTGTTACACGGCAGGTTTCATGATTCAACGGCTTTAGTTGATATGATTGCAAACGATACCGACGACTTTGAAATAGATATGTTTTCTGCAAATTGGAACTTAGGGAACAACCCAAATCCTGCGGGTCATTGGGGCAATGGTGCGGTTTTAAATTATACAAGATATACAAGCGACAGGTTTGAAGAAATTTTAGCACAAATTGGCTCGGAAGCTGCTTGGGATAGAGCATTACTAGCAGAACTCTTTAACGACTGGCAAGATGCGTTTTTTGAAGAAGTGCCGGCAATTCCAACAATGTGGCGTATAACCATGATGGCTGTTAATAACAGGGTTAAAAATTATAGCCTTATTAGGCGTGATGGCAGGCAAGAAGTTTCGGCTTGGGCTATGCACCTTTGGCAACTAACGGATGCAGTGCCTCATTCAGCGAGGGACTAAATCCCTCTTGAATTTGGCTACTGCATCTTCGTTGAAATCAGGATTTCAACGAGCTTGGCGAGCTAAAGCTCGCTAGAATGTGTAAAAAGTCATGTTTTGACGATCGTCATTAGAGTTGTATCGAAATTAAGCCCTCTAGCTAATCGTCATTGCGGACTTGATCCGCAATCTAAGATCTTGTGTCAAGCACGGCATAACGTATCGACAAAAAAGTCTAATTTCGACACAGTATATTGCTGGCTCGCCCCGCAATTCCATATGTAAAGCAGAAAATTAAACACACACCCACATAGGAGGACTATTATGAAAACTATTTTACGACGATTTGGCTTATTGTTTGTGATATTATCTTTAGCTCTTTTATCAGCTTGCAGTAGTATAGAGATAATGGATACGGGCGAAAGAACGGTAATTGAAACAAACGAAGGTAAAACACCAAATTTAGGTATTCAAACATCAAATCCTACTCCTGTGTTTCTCGGTAATAGGCAAGACCAGTTTACCACAACAGAATTTGGCGAAATGCACACTATACTTGTAAACGAAGGCCCTTTTGGTGTTTATATCCGCTATCCTCAAAGTGATAATAACACGGAAGTTGATAGAATAATTGCAAGCTGGGCAAGTGCCGCTTATGATGATGCTATTGAAATTTTTGAAGCCATTTTGATTGATGATGAGGATGCAAGGGGTGAGTTTAACATTCAATTCGATTCCTTTATAATTCATGAGCACTTTGCAAGTGTAATTGGTAGAGGTTTTTTTGCCCATAACCATCTTGCTCACCCATACGATATAATAGAAATATTTAACTTTGATACGGAGCTTGATAAACTGCTTACAACTGACGAAATACTCGATTTTGAGCAAATAGATTTTATACTTGAAATTTTAAAAAGTAGAATTATTGAGGAAATGCCAAGTGCAGAAGCATTTTTGATAAATATAGATTCTTCGTGGTTAAATTACTTGGCAATCGTTCATGACGGGCTACTTGTTATTCTGCCAAGAACAGAGTTCTTACCTAGCTATATGGGAACGCTAGAAATCTTGCTTCCGTATTCGGAACTTGGAGATTTTTTCTTACTGTGGGAAGTGGAACTAGAGAAGCAAGAAGATACGCCAGATGAAGAACTTGAAATAATTGAAGGCCCGATTGTAGATTTTACGCCAACCCCAATTCAGTTAGCGGATATAGATCCAAGTCGCCCTGTAATTGCTATTACTTTTGACGATGGCCCTTCACGCTACACCGATAGCATTTTAGATTTACTCGAGCAACATAACGCCAGAGCAACCTTTGTGGTTCTTGGTAACTTGATAGAATCACGTAGTGAAACGGTTTTGCGTGCTTCCTCTTTAGGCAATGAAATTATAGGGCACACTTGGAATCACAATGACCTAACTAAGCTGACAGAAGATGAAATTCGTGCAGAAATACTCGACACTGCCGCTATGATAACGCATGTAACAGGAGTATCTCGCCCATTATTTAGGCCGCCATATGGTGCTTATAACGATACGGTTAAAGAAGTTGCCAAAGAGCTTGGGTTTTCTATAATAAACTGGTCGGTTGATACATTGGATTGGAGACATCGCGACCCTGATTGGGTTTATGATGCCGTTATGAATGAAGTTTTTGACGGGGCGATTATACTTTTGCACGACATTCACGGAACAACCGCAGAAGCCATGCAAAGGGTTATACCTAAGCTTATTTCGCAAGGTTTTCAACTTGTTACTGTGTCCGAGCTTTTGTATCACAGTTACGGTGAGATAGAAGCGGGCAGGGTTTATCGTAGAGGAACTAGTGAGAGCCTATAAAAAATGGAGGAATATCTATGAAAAAACTAATTTTTTCAGTGATTTTTGTGCTTGCAATTGTACCACTATCAGCATGTGGCATAAATTCAGAAGGCTATCAAAGTGAAGACGAAGAAATTGCGGAAATTGCTAATGTATCATCTCGCTTTACTCGTGAACAATTCCTTGAAGATTTTGATTTTTTTGTGGAGTTTTTAAGAGAACATCACCCACATTTAGGTGTTATTAATAGGCGCTTGGGTGTTGATTTTATGCAAATTGCACAAGAACTTAGGCCTACTTTAGAAGATGAAAATTTTGAGCTTAACGAAGAAATATTTACACAAATTATGCTTGATAATTTTTTTATGAACCCAAGGCTTAACGGTCACACTTTTGCACATGCACATTTTAACTTGATGTCTTTCACAGAAGAGTTTGACAACTCTGTAGATAATATTCAAACAAGCATAATAGAGCCTGGCAGAATTGGGTATATAAAAATTCATGAGTTTGATTTTATGGGTGCAGAAAGAAGAGAAACCATATTTAATTTTTTTAAAGAAACAGTTGGGTTTGAACATATAATCATTGATATTAGGGGTAATATAGGCGGACAACCACATTTTTTTGAAGATGCTATTATAGCTCCTAATATTACAGAAAGCTTTACACAAACGTTTCATGCTTTTTCAACAAGCAGTGAATTAAGTATTGAGTTTCTTAATGTTGGTCATTCTGTAATGAGCGACCCTAATATGGGCTATTTTATGCGTTTTGCAGATTCGCCTGTTCTTGAGTTTAGTGAAATGCCAGAGCTTCCATATCTTAATGAAGAAGATGCTGCCAATTTCACATATGGGTTTACGTTTAGCCGCAACTTAACTCCAATAGTGCAAGACTTTCCGCCGTTTGAAGGGCAAATATGGCTCTTAATAGACGGAAGGGTTAGCTCTGCTGCTAACATGTTTTCAAGCATTGCAAGAGAGATGGATTTTGCAACCTTGGTAGGAGAGCCTACAAACGGAGATTCTACATTTGTTATTAGGCCAGCTGGCTTTAGCCCGCGTTTGCCTAACACTAATATTTCTTTTCAGTTCGACACAACATACAATACCGATGCATTAGGCAGAGCAATTGATGAGTATGTTACACAGCCACATATTTTTAATAATGATGGAATGGACGCACTGGAAACGGTTCTATCCATTATACGATAGTTAAGGAGAAAAACTATGGATTTATTTTCAATTATATTTTTAATAGTAGCTTTTATAGTTCTTACACTGGCAGTACCAGTAGACCTGCAAAAAGAAAACGTAAAACGAAAATTTAAAGGAAAACCACCTTTAACTGCACATGAATTTCAGCAAAGGATTAAAAAGGTTCGTTTAATTACGGCTTTGATTTTTGCTGCTTTGTTTTTTGCTTCTGTGCTTATCCGTGGTGGGTTTTAAATGCAAAATATATCCTTTCAGCGAAAAGGTGGAAATGGCTCACTTAGCAAGCATATTCCAAAAAAAACCACACAACACCTCGGTAATAATATTCAGTTAAAGCTAAAAGCAAATGAATTAATAGAAGAACTTAAACACGTGGAATTAGCTACATATAAAATTTAACCTAGGAGGAAAAGCACATGAACAAATACGAATCGCCATTTAATTCACGCTATGCAAGCCCCGAAATGAGCTATCTTTTTTCTGATTTAAAGAAGTTTTCTACATGGAGGATTTTGTGGGTAGCCCTTGCAAAGGCTCAAAAAGAGCTTGGGCTTAATATTACAGACGAACAGATAAAAGAGCTTGAAGCGTATAAAGATAACATAAACCTAGAAGTTGCTAAACAAAAAGAAAAAGAAGTAAGGCATGATGTTATGGCACATATATATGCTTACGGCGAGCAGGCACCACTCGCCCGCCCTATTATCCACCTTGGTGCAACAAGCTGTTATGTTGGCGATAACACCGATATTATCATCATGCGAGAAGCCTTAATTTTAGTTAGGTCTAAGCTTGTTGCGGTTATTAAAAAGCTTTCAGATTTTGCACTTAAATATAAAGATATGCCGCAGCTTGGTTTTACGCATTTTCAATCTGCCCAGCTTGTAACGGTTGGCAAGCGTGCAACTTTGTGGATTCAAGAACTTATGATGGATTTAGAAGAGATTAATCATTGCCTTAAAAACATGAAACTACTTGGCTCTAAAGGTACAACAGGCACGCAAGCAAGCTTTATGGAGCTTTCTGATAACGATGAAGAAAAAGTTAAAAAATTAGAAGAAATAATTGCAAAAGAGCTTGATTTTGATGCAGTTTTCCCAGTTTCAGGCCAAACATATCCTAGAAAGCTAGATTGCTTCATTTTAAATGTGTTGTCGGGTATTGCACAGTCGGCACATAAGTTTTCAAACGATATTAGGCTCTTGCAGCATAAAAAAGAAATAGAAGAACCGTTTGAAAAAAGCCAAATCGGCTCTTCGGCGATGGCATATAAGCGTAACCCTATGCGTACAGAACGCATAACGGGTTTAAGCCGTTTTGTTATAGTAAATGCACAAAATGGGGCTTTAACTGCGGCCGAGCAGTGGTTCGAGCGTACGCTTGACGATTCTTCTAACAAGCGTTTAGCAATTTCTGAAGGATTTTTAGCGACCGATTCTATTTTAAACATTTTTATGAATGTGGTTGATGGTTTAGTTGTATATCCAAAAGTTATAGAAAAGCATATTTTAGAAGAATTGCCGTTTATGGCAACAGAAAACATCATAATGCACGCCGTGAAACTTGGAGGCGATAGGCAAGATTTGCATGAGGCTATTAGAGTTCATTCTATGGAAGCCTCTAGAGTTGTTAAAGTAGAAGGTTTGCCGAACGACCTTTTAGAAAGAATTATTAAAGACCCTATTTTTAAAATTACAGAAGAAGAGCTAAGTGCGGTTTTAGACCCTAAGAAATATACAGGCAGAAGCGAATCGCAGGTTGTTGAGTATATAGAGGGCATAGTTTTGCCAGAGATTCTTAAATATGGCGAAGATATAAAAGAAACGGAGTTAAGTGTTTAAATGACATGCACTTGCTATCGTCATTAGACTTGTGCCGAAATTCAGAATTTTCGAGGCTCGCAATAGACTTGTTCTGAAATTTAAAAAAGGTATAACTATGTAGGGGCGAACTTCGTTCGCCAGCGGGCGTACACAGTACGCCCCTACACATCACGGCAGAAAAAGTTTCCATATACTATAATTTAATTAATTTCGCAACAAGTTTAATGACGATACAGCAGATTAATTGTTTATTTACAACTCTAATAACAATCTTAAGTACTGCATTAAACTATTGTAATAAAGAGTTTGTCCTCCTAAATATAATTAAACATACTATATTTAGGAGACGGTTTACATGAAAAAATTTATAAGAAGTATTGTTGCGGTGGCAATTTTATCGGTTGTTACGTTGGTGGCATGTAATAGCAGAGGTGGCGGAGATACTGAAATAACGGGCTTTGCAACTATTCAAGAAATGCTTCAAGCACTTACCTCATACAAAAGCGAAGCAAGCATCACATACATATCTAACAAAGGACAAAACACATATCACACAATCCAATATGCAAGAATTACAGGTGAGTATAGAGTAGAGGTTGTTGGCCCTGCGGATGTTGCCGGAAATATAACGTTTTTTGATGGCACAACAATCTATCAGTTTAACGAGAATATACCAAACCGTATAGCTGTTGGCACGACTGATACCCCAGAGCGTAGTGAAATTTTTTTAACAAGCTTTATAAGAAATTTTGCAAATAGTGAAGAAGTTACAGTTATGGTATTTAACACAGCAGATAATAATACAACAACACTAGAGGCACAAATTGCTGGCGAACATCCTTATCTGCATAGCCAAAGGCTCTTTGTTGATAACGAAACCTTTATGCCAACAAGGCTTGTTTTATTTGACAAAGATGGAGCCGAGCGAATTGTTATAGAGTATAGTAGCTTTGAGTTTAATAGAGAATTAGAAGCGGAGTTGCTAATTCCACCGCAGATGTAGTGGCCTACTAGCTTTGGACTCTATGGAGGGTTAGAGTTCGTCATTAGACTTGTACCGAAAATAAAAAATATAAACTAGGAACGTCATTGCGAAACCCTGTAAGGGTTGAAGCAATCCATGCTTTTTCCCATATTTCGGTGCTTGCATGGATTGCTTCGCCCCTACTCAAAAAAGCATGCTTTTTTGAGTTCACGGGGTCGCTACGCTCCTCGCAATGACGATACCCAAGGTTCATGAATTTCTAATTTCGCTACAACCCTATTACAAGGGCAGAAAAAAACAAAGGAGGTTTTAAGTTGCAAAACCACCAAAGACTTTGGGCAGAAATTAATTTAGATAATCTTGCTCAAAATGTGAAAATAATAAACAATATGATACCAAAAACATCTAAATTTATGGCTGTTGTTAAGGCAGATGGATATGGCCACGGAAGCCTAGAGGTTGCCAAGGTATGCCTATATAATGGTGCAGACATTTTAGGTGTTGCAATTTTAGATGAAGGTATACACCTTCGTGAAAACAATATTCCATCTGAAATACTGGTGCTTGGATATACCGAAAGCTTGCGGCTTTCAAACATTGTTAAATACGATTTAACTCAAACGATTTTTAACAAAGAAATGGCACAAGAACTTAATGAACACGCCAAAAATTTAAATAAAAAAGCAAAAATACATATTAAAATTGATACAGGGCTTTCTCGGCTTGGGTTTTTGCCAAGTGAGATGTTTATGAAAGACATAGAAGAAATTAAAAATCTTCCTTACATAGAAATAACGGGTTGCTATACGCATTTTGCCGAGGCAGATAGTACAGACACATATTTTACTACCGAGCAATATAATAAATTTATAGAAGTTAAGAAAGGGCTTGAAAGCATAGGCTTGTCGGGTATTTGTTTTCATGTTTCAAATTCGGCGGCAATACTTAAATTTTCAGATTATAGTTTGGATATATCAAGAGCGGGTATAATTTTATATGGGTTAAGTCCTTCTCCAGATATTGATGTTGAAAAACTTGGGCTACTGCCTGTTATGAGCCTAAAAACCCGAATAAGCAACATAAAAACGCTTAAAAAAGGTGTTAGTGTTGGGTATGCGAGAACGTTTTTTACAAGCCATGAAACAGTTATTGCTACAATTCCTGTTGGCTATGCAGATGGATACGCTAGGGCAAATTCTAACAAAGGCAAAGTTTTAGTAAACGGCGAATATGCAAACATCATAGGCAGAATTTGTATGGACCAAATGATGATAGATATTACAAATATAAAAGACGTAAAACCGGAAGATACGGTAACTTTAATAGGTGAAGACGATGGCCAAAAAATACGAGCAGATGAAATAGCACAAACAATAGGCACAATAGCCCACGAGGTTGTTTGTGCTATTGGAAAGCGTGTGCCTAGGGTTTATATTAAAAATGGGCAAATTATAAAAGTAGTTTAAGTAAATGTATAAGTAAAGACATAAATGGAAATGATTAGATTGTAAGGAATTACATATTTATGTTATACATTAGGATTGGAGGGCTATCATATGATTGTTAGACGTGGCGATATTTTTTACGCCGATTTAAGCCCTGTCATAGGTTCTGAACAAGGTGGGGTAAGACCTGTATTAATAGTTCAAAATGATGTTGGAAACAGATACTCGCCAACGGTTATATGCGTGGCTATTACAAGCCAAATTAATAAGGCAAAGCTTCCAACACATATAGCAATAAGCTCGGCTTCGGTGCCACTTGTTAAAGACTCGGTAATACTACTTGAACAGCTTAGAACTATCGACAAAAAACGGCTTAAAGAAAAAATTTGTAGAATAAGCGACGAACTTATGAAGAAAGTTGATAAAGCTCTTCTTATAAGCGTTGGGCTTTCGGATACATAATGGTGAGTTTTAAACGTATTTACTTTTTGGAATAGGTTTGCTGCAATAGTGAATAGTAAGAGAACTAAAGAAATTAAGGAGGCACGTAGCATCATGATTACTGAAGCTATGGCAATGGATATTGTTAACGAGTTTTTAGCTGAAATTTGCTGTGAAGATGAAGGTATTTTGGCTTTGTATATTATAGGCTCTCTTGGCGGCGGATATTACAGGCCAGGGCAAAGTGATATTGATACAATTATTATTGTAAAAAATGAAGCGGCGATAACACAAGAACGCATGGACGAAATAGCAGCAAAATACGGCAAAAGTTATAATATACCAAAGGGTTTTGGTGCTGTTATGGTTCGTTTTTTCGAGCTATCGCCACCATATACGAAAAGTGAAACTGATGAATTTGAATTTAGTGTAGAAATTGCTCGGCTAAAAACACAAGGCCTAAGAATATATGGCGAAATAAATTTAGATTATGTTAAAATGCCATCAAAAGAAGATTTTATAAACGACGCAATTATTATGGAAAAATGGTTTTTAAAAGAATTTGGAAATCCAATGTTTGATAAGCTACAAATTTCGGGTTGTGTAAATATGATTTTAAATTACATACGCCGCTATCTTATGATTGAAAAACATATTTTTGAATTTAACAAATTTACAACGATTGAAACATATATGTGCCATGAGCCACCAATGGTTAACAAACCAGTGTTTGACTTTATTCACAAAAATTTAAGAGATGAAGTAGCAGGCAATGGCGGCGACTTAGATATGCTTCGTAAATGCGGTGAGCAGTTTCGTGCTTATTTTAATAAACGGCTTTTAAATCTTGAAATAAGTATGTTATAAGAAGTGGGCTTTCATATACATAATATATTAAATATTGACTTTTTTATAGAGGTTTGGTATAATAATAGAGTAACAAGTAAATAACAGGAATGTGGGGATACTCACAACTTGTTTTTAGAGTTTTAAGTTTATTGCTTTGTTCTTAAAACATTTCATCTGTTACTAAATAAGGAACTAAAAAACAACCCAGAGTAGCCGCTCTGGGTTGTTTCCTTTCTAGCCAATTAATGCAACTAGAAATACTATGATGCCGATTAAGTAATACATTATCATAACAATCCATAAAATGGCATCAAAAGCTTTGTTTTTCTTCTTCATCTCGTTACCTCCTCTCCTAAAGAAATAAGGAACATACCCATTATATCACATCGAACAAAATAACGCGATTTTCTCGTAATACATTTTTAATAATTTTATTGTAGTCAAGCAACGGTTTAAGTGGTATAATAAGTTAAAAGATATAAAAATATAAAAA
>Ga0123352_10012523_pt1 | contig 13414 bp, 8 predicted proteins | sample TergutLab28metaG_FD_89700 | JGI IMG/M metagenome (GOLD analysis project Ga0123352, IMG submission 89700) | Labiotermes labralis P1 segment gut microbial communities from Petit-Saut dam, French Guiana - Lab288 P1 | ecosystem: Host-associated > Arthropoda: Insects > Digestive system > Gut ...
CCTTCTTCTCGTCCCTTCCAGTTCTTGAGTGAAGATCTTTTTGGGCATCCTATCCTCCTCCATTCTCTCTAGGTGACCTAACCAGCTTATCCTTTGCCCTTTTATCCATTTTACTATATTTTCACCTTTACTCATCTCTTCTAGTTCTCGATTCGTCCGACTTTTCCATTCCCCGTTTCAATATTTAGGACCACATATTCTTCTAAACATTTTCCTTTCAAATATTAGCAGAGCTTCTTCTTCTTTCTTCGTCAACGTCCATGCTTCCGCTCCATACGACACTACCGCTCTTATTAGTGTCTTATATAATATAATTTTAGTAGCTCTGGATAAAAGTCGACACCTGAAGAGACTTATAGCGGCAAAATAAGTTCTACTGCCGGTCAAAATACGTCTTTATAATGAATTAAATACACGCACACAAAATTGTTCATGATTTAGACACGAAACATCCTGCTGTTACGGAAATGAATTCGCAAAAAAAAAAAAAAATATATATATATATATATAATAGAAATAAAAAAATAAAAAATAAAACGCAGGCTTTAGGATCCTCCTCCAAATTGGATTCCACAGAGGTCAAAGGAGGAACATAAATGCTCCATCGACAATAGATGCAGCAGGGAGAAAGATTATTGGCAGAGATGCGGAACAAGTGGAATGCGCGTCTCGTAGAGAACAGCTTCAAGAAGTCGTCTACTCATTGCAGGAAACTGCTTTTCTTTTACTCAGCTCTTAAGACCACACTTTACACGCACACAACATCTCCCTGACAATAACCACATATTTATATGGTTTCAGCGAACCGGTTTATCTTCCATCTCTCGAAATTTAATACCTGTAATATCAGAGTCTGCGGTTAGCTTCACTACCGGCTATGTTTAACCTATGACCTCAAATATATAATCTTACGTGCCCAATGATTTTCGCAATAGAGACAAGTGTCAGTCACGCTAAGTACTAATCTTACTACAAGGGAAACAGAACCCAAAGCCGTTATCAAAACGTTCCACAAGATTTATAGGTATCACTGCAGGTGGTAAAATTGTAAGGTAATTCGCTGGATCACATGCAAGGTACATGTAGAGTCCATTTCACATAACCCACCAGTTTAAAACAGGAAGAATTCCTCACCTGAATTCCCGTATGGATGGCAGAAACTCCTAAACTCCTTTTTGGTTCCTTAATCCTCCAAAATGGGACCGATAGGTTGCCATAAGTTGTCATTCTCTAATAAATTAACCGTTCAAAAACTTGATCTCATGTATTTTTAAGATTCAGTGCGTACTGCGTAATATGCACAATACGGCACGGTTATAGAAAACACCTACTTTAATAGTTTATAGGGAAATAATCGCGTTTATTTCGCAACCCACACAGAAGACGAAAACACATTCTGTGGGCTGAGTTGAACTTACGACTGTCGAACTTTGTGATACATGAAGTAACCACTGGACTTTAAAAGTTTATGTATAGTGCCTGGTTACAATGTTTCACATACCCTTTTAAGCAAAAGGCAGCAGACATGAAACCACGCATGATTGACGGAGGAACGCTTCTTTATGAACACAAGCAATTAATCCCTCATGTTTAGATAAATTTAAAAATAATGTTTTGCTTCTTTCACGCTTCTGTTTCGTAAAATACGATTTAAGATTACTTTTGTCCGCAGTATTTTCTTCACAAACGATGTAGGATGGAAACACACACGACAGACACTAAGCAGTTCCATGCAGCAGAGTCTTTCCTGGAAAGTTAAAAGTCGCACTCTTCGTCCACACAATCTGCCACTGTCATGGAACGAAAGGTTCACAACCGTGATTACAAAAGCCCACCACTAGTCCCCATCCCATGCCATGTAAATCAGTCCACGTTCTCATACCCTACGTCTCTCAAATTACTTTCGTTTCACAATTCCATATACATCTAGTTCTCCCAAGTTCTCTCTTCCTCTCATACTTACCGGCTAAAATCCTACGTGAATTGATCATTTTTTCCGGGCATGATGCACGTTCCATCCATCTCGAACTCCTCAATTTAATTACCTTAACAATATATTAAAGAATAATAAAGAGTATTATACCCCTTATTCCAGTTAGCAGGCCCGACAAATGAAAGCTGTAAGATAAGTGACTTGTATTTCCTATTGGTCGACACACCGACGCACTAACACCCGCGCTCTCTGCCCACAAAAAAAGAAATGAAAATGTACATATAATGTAAGATTGAGGCGCCTTCTGATCTTTCCTGAACGGACCTTACTCAAATGGTTATACCATTTAATGGACAGGGAGGACACACTCTGTTACTGTCCGCAAACATGCACATATTATAAAATAATATAACCGCTATATGTGTCTGTTATTGTATTTCTTTGCAGAACTTGTTTCTGTATTTATATACCTGCTGTCATTTTTTTTCGCAAGTTCATCAGTAACACATAGCCTCAATTCTTCACCCCGTCGAACGATTTTGTAAAATCACAACTAAAAGAATATTCCGTACATAATTTACGGGTACATTCATTACCTGCCTACACACCAAATTCATATTCATAGACATAATTAATAGACATTAAATAATATAATTTCAGGTTTTTGTGTTTGTGTTTGTTAATTATGTATCGTGTAAATCGCATAAAGGAATATGGCAGATTAGTATGGATAACTGTCAACAGCAATGGTTAGGTTAGTAACAGAATGTCCACTACGCAGGTCTTCATGTAAATTGCGTCTTATTTTTGCCAGATTTTAACCGAAATTAAATTTCCTCCACATATTTTAGTAAAATCTTATAATACAAAATTTCAAGAAAATCCGTCCAACGGGAGCCAAGGTGTTCCATGCGAGCGGGCGGGCGGACGGTTGGACAGACGTGACAAACCCAAACCGTCGCTTTTCGCAACTTTATAAACACGCTTAATAATTACTATCATTTAATCTGCTTTACAACCCAACTACCCGCTTCTCAAGAAGATATATTCAACGCAGTCTATACATACATTTCGTCTCGTGGCCACAGCGCACTTCATAAACATAAAATAAGCAGTAATGCTAATCAACAGGCTCAACAGTACCATGCATTAAACATACGATATAAAGCAGAATTTACCACGAAGACCATACAAATTTTACAACACCCATCGCCGTCATTAACTCTCCTGAATTTACAGGCACTGAAGCTCATAAAACGATCCACTCTTCAGTCAAGTAACGTCCGTTTAACAGTCACTTAAAGAAGGCCCTCTCATTTGCTTTCCTTCTGACAGCAGAGCACAAGAAGGAACGTTATACGCAGCAGAATACATCAGTGCCATTGTTAAGATTTCCGATCTCCTTATATGGGCGGTACATAACATGAAGTTACTTCAGCATTCTGAGGACCATCAGCTCTTCGCTTAGTGCACAGCCATGCGGTTTCAGCTAACATTTAAACCCTGAAGCGTCGTCACTCATCACAGAAACCTCACACGAGACAAAGCCACACGAACTGGATTCAATTACATATTCTATACACACGGACCTCACTGTCAACACGTACCAGACGGTTAAAATAGTTTAACATCTATTATTTCAAAACCCTTGTACGCACAAGCTCGAAACGAAAAAAAGTTACACATATGAACAGTAAGACTATTAACACTTGCGCATTAGCAGGGCGTTGATTCGAAGTTCCAAACCCTTCGTACCAAGGGTCCGAGAGGAAAGCAAGCGAACGCATACTCTTAAAATGTACTTTCCACCACTGTACTCAATTTCAGACGGTTTTATAATGACAACGTGACACACAGTTACATCAGTCAATCTTCACAAAACCATATGAAAAGCAATCAGATTAAATACGTTCCCAATTTCAAATAACTGCTTCATGTCCACTGAACCGCAAAATGTATCTGTACATATTAACAAGTAACAAAAGATGGAAGATTTGCTTGTGAAATTAAATGTAGGATTGCTACGGCTAAAGCTGCATTCAACAAGAGGGCTCTTTTTACCAGCACATTGGACTTGGAATTGAGGAAGAAGCTAGTGAAGTGCTACATTTGGAGCATAGCTTTATATGGTGCTGAAACCTGGACGCTTCCGGCAGTACATCAGAAACACCTGGAGAGTTTTGAAATGTGGTGCTGGAGAAGGATGAAAAAGATCAGCTGGACCGATCATGTGAGAAATGAAGAAGTATTACTTAGAGTCAAGGAGCAGATGAATATCCTACGTGAAATTGGTCACATTTTGCGTAGAAACTGCTTTCTAGGACGGGCTATTGAAGGAAAGGTAAAAGGGGGGGATAGAAGTGACAGGAAGACGAGAAAGAAGACGTAGGAGGCTACTGGATGACTTTAAGGAAAGGAGAAGATACTCTCATTTGAAGGAGGAAGCTCTAGAGCGCACTATGTGGAGAGCTCGCTTTGGAAGAGGCTTCGACCTGTCGTAAGTCAAACTGCTAAATGAATGAATGAATTAACAAGTCCTTCCAGCACACGAAAAATTTCTTCCAAGGAGAAATTGTACCGAAACACATTCAGTAACACTGTGCACATCGTGAGGAGATTCCTGCTGCCAGTAAAATGCCTTAGTCATTATTGGGAGTCACACGCAATACACTTAATGGCACGGAACCGCCAACAACAAAAGCACATCATTTAACAGTAGTGCGTGGAAAAGTGATCCGACAGTGGCACCTATTGGATTTTTCCTTTGGATATATACAGATAGCTGTTTTTGGTCGTAGAAATTTAGTACTGCAGAGTGGAGGTCGTCATCGGTGGCTAGGCAACAACGCAGCTACGAGCGGGTTCCGCGTTCAGCTGGAAACAATGTGTAATAAGAACTCAGTATTCAAAGGCCTGATACAATCATTCATAAGCCACCACGTACAGATACCGAAATATTTTGCTAAATGTATGTTCAGTTTAGCGTTATATAAAGGCATGCATGCGGTCTACGTATGTGCTTGTGAGAGGGGAAGGTGTGCGTGCTCTGCTGTGTCTTGAATCTCTTTGACTTTCCCAGTCGACCAGCAAACCTCTCTCTCAGTCCTTAGACTCAAACGCTGGCATTCAATACAGTAAATCGGCTTTCGGGATTAGGGCGTATAAATGAAGGAAGACTACCCGACATTTCGCCCAACATTACATGTGTCATCTTCCGGGGGTAATCTGGGGGCTCTGATATATAGATACAGACATGCCAGTGGCCGGGTTGTGGCAGCTGATGGCCAGCTTGGTCGAAAGAGGACGAAAATGATAAGGGAACTTCTTCGTGGTAATGAAATGGGCGATGTGAAGATATTCCTAGGAACTTTGACAGTGCTAGGAGGGAAGTGACAAGAGGCGAGATCAGCTTCTGGTCGTGGCTTCTCTCTCGAGCTGATAAAATTAGATTTCCCTCACTTAGAACATACCTAAACGTTGATTGCCAATCTCTAAAGCTGAACTCTACAAATGCTCGCTATCTGCGCGAGAGAATTCGCGCAGGAAAATTTAAGTAACGCGACGACAGCCACGAACAGACTACATTAAGGCGTACGAGCTGCAGCTGTGAAGTGTGTCAAATTTTTGTTTACTTAACAGCCTAACAGAATTGTTATTTCAGTACTGTAACTTCCCTTCCAGATAAAACACAACTTACAAAAGTGAACATATTTCCAAGTAATTGCAGTAATTTATATATACATACATACATACATACGAGTGGGCTACTGCAACATGTTTCGACTACTATCTATAGTCATCCTCAGGGCGTACTGATACACAAAACATATAAATAATTAAGCTGGAACTGCACTGAGTGAAAAAGGTACAATAACAACTGTCAAGCAAACTATTACAACAAAAATTTATGTTAACAATTATAAATTAAAATTTACACGATTTACATTAAAATTGCAAGCATACAGACATTTCGAACCAGTAAAATTCTCACCGAATCTAGATGAGCACTTAGTAAGGAAACTGTGAAATTAAAAATAAACCTAACTCATTTGCACATAATCAGGCACGAAAAACATGACCTTCTGCGATGCGATGTCCCGTAGTTTCAAGGACAGTTACCGTACTTTTGGAGGAACGTACTGCCTCCATCTCCAGAACACATGAGTCACCCTACTGCCCTGAAAATGAAGACAGCATTTCCCTCCGAAAATTCGGCATCATCCCAAAGTAAATTACGTCACATTCAACCTTTGCATTCACCACAACGACAACGCCAAAGTTATGGTTAGCATGTAGAAGTGGAACTAAGTTTATAGAATCACAGTTATATGAAACAGATGGATATAAAGCCGCAGCACATGGGTACACAAGCAAGGAAGTCTGCTGACACTTCAACCGCTGCACGCTGGCTAGAGTACAGATACACTGACACTGCTCCTGCGGGTGGGGGGAGACTGTCGGCTCGAGTTTAAGAATGGACCAATAACACTGTCACGAATCAATCCCCACCTGACATGACAATACGTGACGTTGCTATTATCAGTGTGTTTGTACATAAAAGTAGGGAAAACTGATGTGAACGGAACTGAAAAATTGTTCACGAAAACAGTAAGTAATTACGGAAATACAATTTGTCTAGAATGGATCCGACACGCCTACACATCAAGCAGTCTCATTCCACGTTAAAATAAACATGTCACTTTTACTTAAAAGCTTAAAAATGTGACTAAAATCCTTCCTCTTACAGGCTGGTTAAACTGCAAGTCACATTTACAGCTTCCAAAATACGTGCCTAAAACCGGAAGGCACAATACATGCAATGACCAATGTTTTGGCTTCACTTTGCATGGCCAATGTTGCCAGCATGACAGGATGGATGTGCACCCAACCGCGCGCGTACAGCTGGCCATAACCTAACGGATCTACGGCTTTCAAACGAGAAGGGCCGTATTTCACATATCAATAACTTCCAATTTTTCTTGGCTCCGGGTAATCAATCACAGTCAAGTGGTAATGCTGTAGTGGTGAGAGCCAGCTTCCTCACATCAGCTAAAACAACTGACACGCGACATCGGGTTTAGAGAGTGGCACGAAGCGTCACATATAAAGCATTACAAAGCACAAACCATAAAGAAAACAAAGAGGTCAAATCAGACATAATTAATACTTCAATAGCGTTTACTTTCTTCTACAGCTCTACAGCTTAGGCCCTCTGACTGTTTCAAGCCGAAATCAAATTCTGAAATTATGATATTCTAGACATTTTATGGGGCAATGGGACAGGTAAGAGGCCCATGGCAAGGCCTGCAGCTACACGGGAGAACATAAAACATGAAACATGCAGAGAAAACACAAACATACGATATATATATATATATATATGCATGGAGTGACATTCTGACCCGCGACCCCGGTTTTCAAAGAATGTGAACACAGTAGGGGCAGGTAAGGGTGATGCAATTGTGGTGATCCTATATTAAATGGTGGCTTGCATTCTAATTACGAAGAAGGTGGACAAGGGTAACCTGGACGTATGACAAAAATGTGCACTGTTCATGTTACACTGCAAAAACAGCTGAATACTTTTAACGGAAAACAAAATATTTGTCAAGGTTTTAAGGCTGTCGCTTGGAAGAAAACTGTCAATCTATAAAGTGAATCCAAGAATGTCTTCGCATCTCTGAGTGTTACCACAAGCAAACCTGTCATCGAATATCTCATTAAAGGGGTGGAACATTTTCCGCAACACAAATCTACGTACGTAAATGTCATCATACGCAATAAATTCCGCTCCATAATTGTGAATTCAGTGAGCGTTTAACGATTGACATTAAAAATAGTCTGTGTGACATCTTGATAGTTAAGCAGTACAAACAAATGGCAAATATGTCACGGTCCGTCACGTTCATTATCGCCACAGTCGTGCTGCGGGTTATGTGCTAACTAACGAAGCGTCTTATGATACAAACAATCGGTTATTACAGACAGAGTTAAATGATTTCCAGCCTTAGACTACACACTTCAGAAACATAACCAATTACGTAACAGCTGAACAAGCCACCAGCTTCACCACAACATGCATTCCTCGGCCTGCAACATCTCATCCGTTACAACGTAACAGCGAATCCATTAGTTTAAAATTACTATCTAATAACTCATTTGCTGTAAGGTATGCCTTGATATGTATAGTATTCCAATACCGATTCTCAAAAAAAAAAAAACCGGGTCAGTTCCCCGGTGGGGTGATTGACCACTGGACTCCGTCGACTAACCTAAGCTGTGTTATCACTCATCTTAAATACCCCCAAAATATCTGACTTCTTTCTTCAGAACTGAAACAGCGTGCCGAAACTAGTTTCGGTACAATATTAGTAGAGGGTAGACATCCCGTTCCGTATTAACATATGACATTATTGAAGATGAAAGCAACTAGCTGTCAAGTGATTACTACACGTATCCATAGCCACAAATTTAAATGACTCCAGTCAACAATGATGATGGAAACAGCAGGTTTCTCCGAAACGCCAATTAATAGCACGAAGATTAATGACGTCACAACCCAGCACACAGTAATTTTCGTAGTCACCGGCGTGAGAACCTCAAATCCCACAATGCCAGTTCCGTTCGCCAAGAACAATGTGGCAAACGTATACGTCTCTTTAAACAATTCCCTTCCGCAGTTCGTCTGTTTCCTAACTCTGAAGTTAGAAATAAGTTCCGAAGAGTCCATTCTCCAAATAGAGTCAACAACAGCATATCTTAACTGCCTCTGTTTTGCCTCCTACGCCAATTACATCAAACAACAAACACAATTTTCATCACAGAAAAGCAAAGTCGCTCATTCCCCCCATCAGCAAACAAGTAATTATTTATCTATCGCATTGGCTAGCAACAAGAATTCTATATTTTAAAAGGTCATTTTAAATTATTTTCAGCCCCGATCGCACTATCTCATTTTTTAGTATAATGTGAGAGGTGATTAACCCTTTCAAGACGAAAATTAACCTGAGTCATATTTAGAGATTCAGTCCGTACTGCGCAGTAAACACACTCCGTCTAGCTTAGAAAAACCAACCAAATAACGCTGCATGGGGAAATAATCTCACTCCGAATTCCCGAATTGCATGCCTTGCAGTAAGTGAACTGACCGCTGAGTATTGAAAGCCTAAACAACAAAACGTGCACACGCATATACCTATCTTCCACTTGCATGCACATTTATCATCATCATGTTCCTGAAGGGTTAGGCGTGTTTTCTTGTCCTTGATCCTCAAGATGAAGTTGGTCCCTCCATCTCTTCCTCGGTCGTCCTATGTTCCTTCTTCCTTTTGGTTTATATTGTAGTGTCTGTTTTCGTAGTCTGTGTCCATCCTCTGTACATTGTAGCCACTTTTTCTGGTACTGTTTTATTTCCTTTACTATGTTCTGTGCTCCCGTTTTTTTGCCTAATACATTGATTCTTTTCTTTATCTAGTTTTGTTATTCCAAGTAAGTGTCTCACAATTTTCATCTGTGCTGTTTCTAAACGCTGTTCCTCTCTTTTCTTCAGTACCCAAGCTTCACTTCCAAATTTCAATGCTGCATGCACATTTATAAAAATCAACAATAGTAACGAAGCTCGAAAATGATAGGTCCGCTGGTGGATAGTAGCTATACGCACTATACCTGCCAGCGGTATGTGCTGTTCGCAGTTCCGGGTCTCCCCACTCTTCGCAAACATCCACCCTGAGAACTGGGTAATTAATACTTATTAAATATTGGGAAAAGTTACAAAAAATTACAAAAAAATTAAAGGTATAATTAATACAGCTACAAAGTTCCGGCTCTTTTGATATCATGAGGTATAGCACAGGTGTATGTACTGACAATTCACTTGCAGTTGAGTACTTTTGTACAAGAAAGAAATTACTTTAAAGAGTTCCGAACAGGTCCATCGTAAACAATATGTAAATATGTACACCAATACGGGGTGAGTAAGAGGAGACAACAAATACTGTACAATGAGATGCTTCATGGTTTATATTCACCAACAAATATTCGGGTGCTCTAGTCAAAGAGGATGAGAAGGGTAGCATGGGGCAGGCAAGGGAGTAACAGAAACACGTAAACAGTTCGGGTGGGGAAGTTTCAAGGGAAGAGATCATTTGGAAGACCTACGCATAGACGGGAGGTACAGGTAAAGTACTCCTTATAACATGTCATGAAGGCACAGAGGGGGAGTAGAGGTACAGCTCTTCTCTTTCTTTAACCTCCACGCTAGACGGGGTGGTGGACAATATTAAAATGAATATTAAGAGAACGTGGAACTGATTCATGTGACTCAGGACAAGGAAAAATGGCGAGCATTAATAAACACGGTAATCAACTTTCTGGTTCCTTAAAATGCAGGGAATTTCTTAACTGGCTAATAAACCATTATCTCCTGACGAAGAAGTCTGTTCCACGGAGATAGTTTTGCGAACATACATAAAGCACACGCACATTGTGGAAGTACGAAATAAACAGCTTGTATCATGCCCGTCACAGGATACCAAGTGGTTGTTCACCTCAGACTAGAGTTACATCCTCGGGCTGTAAAATCTTCCGAAGCAGAACTTTAATTCCAGTCCAGAACTGCTTTTCCTAATCTATGGGCCATGAGGAAAGAGCGTAACAAGGAAATAAAAACTGCACAATTACCTTAACTTGTTAACAAGTATTTGTGGAGGTAATTAATTCGTGGATTCCCTACAATTACGAATTGCACAAACGCCGTAACTTCTACTGAGGTCAAGGAGTTATTATGAAACCAACTCCCAATGAATGCGCGAGGCAGATGTCGTGGCACAATGAACACGACCCTGGCATCAGCAACATGAATAATTTGCCAGACAGTCGTCACTCTTCATACTTCAGCCGGCACCCAACGTACGAACTCTTGAGGTACAGGACACCATGTGAAATACAGTTACAGAAATTACTTATGCGAATCAGCGACAAATTAGTTTGTTTCCCAGCAAACCTTCCCTACAACTCTCTGCTTATGTGGCACACTTACACGAAATATTTCAAGTAAATAGCGTTCCACTATATCACATTCCTAATGATTATAAACTCGGCAAACCCTCTGAAGTTATCACATCCACAACAATGCACTTCACCCAGCCTCCTGATATAACATCAGGACTAGGAAATAAATTGAAACATCCGGACACATTTTAAATTCGATATTTGAATCGAAACAAGCATACACAAACAATGCAAAATTGATACCGCGGTTTAAACTGCAGGGTCACACAGCAGCGCCTGAGAAGTAAAGGTTCCCCGCGCATCATTATCAAGTAATGATTTTAAGAAGCGTGTCCTATTTACACCCGATCCCAGTGGCCACGCGGTCTAAGGCGTGGGTCTGCGGTCACTCGCCTGCTGGGATTAAGGGTTCGAATCCCGCCGCGGGCATGGATGTTTGTGAGCGTTGTGTGTTGTCAGAAGTCTCTACGTCGGGCTGATCACTCGTCCAGAGGAGCCCTACCGAGTGTGATGTGTAGGAGTGTGATTATGAAGCCTCGAGAAAAAGGAGGTCCTGGCCCACTAGGGGCTTTTACGAAATGTAAAAAAAAGTTCTATTTATACACCAGCCTATCATTTTCGCGAAATGAGGAAAATGCCAATCAGTAGAACCGGCCACCCGGACGAGAGTCAAACTCATACTTCATGAATACAGCGACAGGGTTCAAGCACAGTTCCAACCAATTCGACCAACCCAATTCAAAAAGCAGCCATCTCACATACAGCATTACACTGAGGTAGGAATCCCATCTGATGCGGTTGTCCCATAACAATCAATACATACGGCAGGCAAAGTCAGGAAGAAGCATCATGCCACATTCCGTCATACAGTAGCGAATTTCCGGTTGGGTTCGATCACGTAGCACACGTGTTGTGGCACTGTGCCACGATGGAAACCGCCTTCGAAGGAATGAGTATCATTCCTCGTGGGAATAATGCTACGCACCACGAGACACATGCAATCACACCTCTGGCACAAAAACTGTTGTTATTTATGCAAAAAAGTGATGTATGAGTGGAATTCCTTACACCGGGTTCCTTAAGCAGTGAGAATGTTAAAGTTACAAATGTTTCCAAATTCAACAGATCGCCGTGCCCGTTAGGCATCTTCTACTACGTGGACGTGATGCGTAACGGTATCAGCGGTCAGTGCAGGTGATGCTCAGGTCTCGACAGCTGAGAGATATCCCATGTCCATTACTGCTCGCAGAACAGACAGTGGGTAATCTGGTATATTGGGAATCCATTCTAAAAGTTGGAGTTGTAATGGTAAACACACACCTACATACGCCACACACAGACACGTAACACGAGAATTACGTAAGACGCACATATACACAAACACACACACACAAAAGCATTAGACCAGATACGACATTAATAATAACACTGGTCAACATAGAGTTTGTCCCATAAGGAAAAATGTCTGTTTCTGATGTATTTTTGGACGCTGAATTCAAATATGTTTCCAGAATTTCTCTATCACCCACACCTTTCGCTGAGTGACAGTGAGTCAAGTGATGAAGATGTAGGCCAAGCTAACTACACTATGGATTGTGATCCAACATTTGCAGGAGTCTGTTCTTCCAATGAAGCACACCTGCTGACTCAAGGGGACCCGAATGATATCGTCCGCGATTTGAATCTGTCAAAGAAGCAAGCTGAAATTTTAGGTTCCAGGTTGAAGGGATCTTCTGCGCCAGAACTTTAAGGTGTGTTTTTACCGTAGGCGCCATGAAGAATTCAAGGATTTCTTCTCCCAGGAAGATGGTGTCGTATTTTGCAATGATGTTCGTTCCGTTATGGAAGTTCATGGCCATGAATATAACCCAGACCAGTGGCGATTGTTCACTGATTCGTCAAAAGTGAGCTTGAAGATGGTTCTACTCCACAACGGAATTAGATTTCCCTCCGTTCCTTTGGCTCATGCAGCCAACATGAAGAAAAGTTACGAAATCGTACGGCTACTGTTGGGAAAGATTAAGTATGACGAATTTAAGTGGAAGATATGTGGTGATCTTAAGGTTGTGGCACTGTTACTCGGAATGCAACTCGGGTACATAAAATACTGCTGTTTCCTGTGCGAGTGGGAAACCCGCGATAAGAAGAATCACTATGTAAATAAACTGTGGCCTAAACGAACATCACTGACACCAGGGGAGAAAAATGTCGTCAATCCTCCTCTTGGTCTTCCGGAGAAAATTTATCTGCCCCCTTTGCAAATAAAGCTGGGCGTTATTAAAAATTTTGTAAAAGGTATGGATAAAACCGGCCGTGGATTCGAATATGTGAGGAATAAGTTCCCAAACGTGAGTGACGAAAAAATCAAAGAGGGTATATTTATAGGACCCCAGATCAGGGAACTGATGCAAGACAAACAGTTCGATGAAGACCTGAATGAGACTGAAAGAAATGCATGGTTGTCATTTAAGA
>Ga0123352_10012528_pt1 | contig 13411 bp, 13 predicted proteins | sample TergutLab28metaG_FD_89700 | JGI IMG/M metagenome (GOLD analysis project Ga0123352, IMG submission 89700) | Labiotermes labralis P1 segment gut microbial communities from Petit-Saut dam, French Guiana - Lab288 P1 | ecosystem: Host-associated > Arthropoda: Insects > Digestive system > Gut ...
ATAAAAATAGTTTTGCGCGTGGGGCCCACAAAATTTTGCGCCTTTTTTAAAAAATTAATTTTCCCCGCCCCCCCCCCCCCCCCCCATTATACCGTCATAACGCGTTGCTTAGTTAAGCACAAGGACAAATTCCACTTTTGTTTTAAGACTATGCGGATTCGAATTAATAAGGATGGACTTCATGAATACGTGTCGTTTATTTGCTGATTGTTTGTAATGTCTGGTTTTGAAATTGTGTTTGCGAACACACTAACAGCCTGTGGTTGCAGACTAAAGAGAGGGTTGCGCCAGAGAGGCTATAACACATGTTAAACTGTGTCTGAAATACAACACCAACAGAAACTGTTCAACTACGAGCTATTTAACAACTCTGCACCAGTATATGGGAGGTTTGGTTGGTATTATAAAACCTCTCTTACCTTATAATTAACCTCGCTTTAGCATGTTATATCCTATTATACGAGGGTGAGTCAAATGAAAACCTTAAATATATAAATGTATGAATAAACTGCAGAACATCATGGACGATATGGTGTGCTGATCGGTGACTCACATCCAGATGTGCGGATGTTTCATTCACTGTTACGCGGCGATTTTCCTTCACGATGGCTTCAACTGCTGCAATGGCCTCTGGTGGCACTACTGGGTGTGCCTGACGAGGTCGAGGAGAGTCTGTTACAGAACTAATGCCGTTCATGAACTTCCTAGTCCACTCGTACACTTGCTGTAGTGACAGACATGCATCACCATACTGAACTTTCATTCGTCGATGAATTTCAATGGGTTGCACCCCTTCACGGATGACAGAACGCTGTTCTTCTTTGGTGCATGTTGCAAGCGTGGCCGCCATCTTTACACTATACTGCGTTGCATTCCTGCATCGTACTGCCACCTGTCGGCCACACTTCGAACCATGAGTATCACTGTTGTCAATATAGAAGACAATTGAGTTGTGTTTCCAGCTTTTATCGCACTTTTAAGATTTTCCTTTGACTCTCCCTCGTAGTAGACTAATCTTTGGTGTTATTGTTATGGTGATGTAACCGTAATATCTAGCGTGGTGGAAATAACATTATCAAATTCCGCCAAGACGATTAATAGCAGTGTAATGATTACATAAGCTGTCCTTGACATAAGTTAGGTAAAGGGGTGGATTGGTTATAAATTTTAAGATTCTAATGTAGTTTGTCTTTTTAAAGCCATCGATTTGACATTCATTTTGTACCTAATTCTAGTTATATACTCAGCGACCACCAGTGGTTATATCATATATCAGGAAATTAAACGTGAGAATGATTTACAATAATATATTTTATCGATCATTTCAGTCCATTGGTTGGCACACCAGCCTCTTATTCTGGTTGTCTGGGTTCATATCCTGACGCGAATATCTTCTATACTGAAGGAGAAAGAAATGTACATGGCCTTATTCTATTCCAGAAAGTTCAAAGATGATATCTCAAATTAGGCCATGATGGGTCCTTTCCAAATGCTTTCCGACGCCTTATTTACTGTTTTTACTGACCTTTTAAAGCCTATTGGTTACTTGATGCACCTGCAGATTTAACATTCAACAACACAGACACTGTACGTATAACGTAACATTGAGACACGTCCTTGCAATCATTGTTGCAGTGAAAAAGCACTAAGTATTACATAATCTGAGTGTGTGTTTGTAGCCTTAGGTATCCAGCCTGCAATGTGCATGCGTCATATTGTCATCCGTGACCTGCCGCCCTCTACAATAATTTTCCACATTATCTTGTAAACGGTACGATTTTTTTTTAAAAAAGATACTGAACACAAAATGTGTGTTTTGATTTTCTCTACAACTTTTGTCTGAAACATTTCTCACTCTAAGAAGAAATGAGCGCAATATGATCAAAATTGTACATCGGTCTTCATGTAAAGTACCCGTTATTCTTGTCAGATTTTAATGAAACTTGAATTTTCTCCACGGATTTTTCTAGGAATCGTTAAATACAAAATTTCCTGAAAATCCGTCAATTTGGAGCCAAGTTGTTCCATGCGGACGGCCGGACGGACGGACGGACGGACGGACATGACGAAGCTAATAGCCGCTTTTCGCAATTTTGCGAACGCGCCTTAAAATTGTACCTTCTGCCCGCACTGTATTTACGTATTTTGTGTTTATCTCAGAACAAACAACGATGTTTGCTGAATATAACACACACATTATTGGCTTTTATAACCGATATGAAAATTGTTTACTGCGCGGTACGAACTGGGTCTTTAAAGTGTTTACTCTTAGTCTTTGAGGGTAATTACCATTAACCCTTTAAACGCCGATTTAATTCCCATCTTCCATTTGCTTGCGTTATTAGCTCACCATATTCTCCACGTTGGCAGGATAAGGGTTAAACAGTCGTTTGTTTTACGAATTACGAAGAAGGTGAGAGGAAACTGTCGAGGATGCGATCAGTGCCTGTTGGTATGTGGCTAAACTTCCTTCAGTCTACACAGTCCCAGAAATGGATTCGAGCTGAATACTCCGGACTGCGATTTATTTGTTTCGTCATTGTTGTAATCCAGTCTGTGAATTGTTATTTTGAGGAAAGTAAAAGTAGACACTACAGCGTGATTCAAAAAGATGGACTCAATTTCATAAGTCTATATTTCAAAATTAAAACTAGTGACAAATGTAATGTAAATTACATTTGATTATACTCACAATGAAGTTTATAAATGTTTAATATGAATGTTGTAACGAAGATGAAACGCACGCTGAACAGCAGTCGCCGACTCGGTTTTAATGAACTCACGAACGCAAAAAATATTGTGCTGCATAGTAGCCATTTTGCTCTCAACTGACGCTGCTGCACGGCTTTGCATTAGGTGAGCGATCTATCAGTGGAATTTGAAAATATAGAACATCCTCTTTCAAATGTAGATCAGTCACATTTCTTGTATAGTTCAGGAAATATAGTAGTACGAAATTGAGTCCATCTTTTTGTATCACGCTGTATATCTCTGTACACTTAACCCTTAACCCGCTAACGTGGAAAAAACGGTGAGCTCCTAATAATGCCAGCAGATGGCAGATGGGATTTAACTCGGTGTTTAAAGGGTTAAATAATTGTCAGTGTTCTTAGTGGAACAAATTTACCTTTTACCTTTAGCAAGTAGAAGCTTCTCTTTAAATAGTGTTTGCAGAACAGAGGTTTGGTATGAAAGCTTGTTTCACTGCATTTGATAAGTGGAAACGACCGAGGGGCACACGGACGGCCTAATGTTCTTGGGCTTTAGTAGTGTTTTATGAACCCTATACCTTGCGAAAATTGCCCCATGAAGTTGTTAAGGAAGCATGACAACACTGGTTCCACTGTTCGTGTCTCAATCTATATAACGAAGGTTTATTGGTCATTAATACATTCACGATACGCGAGACAGTAAAATTTGTGATTGCGATGGACTGCAGTATTGTTATCAGCCTGATGATATCTGAAATACAGAGCAAACACTAACAAATGTCATTTAACATTACTGTTCTGTGTGATTGACCTCTTGCATCACCGCAGACGGGTACTAGCATTTACAGTCATGGCGAAGACAGACGTTTCCTCTTAATCGACTGAAAGTATCAACCAGAATGTACGGTGCCACACCCCATGACGCAGTAATCTTCGCGGCCACTGCTGGGAGAAATTCATTGCTCGAGAACACTATGAAAAAAATCGGTGTCACATTCGAAAACACAATAACCTTCATAGTTGCTGCTATGAGAAATTCAATGATAATCATCTCTCTGCTGGGAATATTACATCATTTACCGACGTTTCAGAGGCATCTACCTAATGTAAAGCTGTCCCATTACAGGCCTGGACAGGCCCAGAGTGTTCCAGGAAGTTACGGTTCCCAGATTTCGTGACAACGGCACAGGATGGTGGTAAGGTTGTCAGCCTTACGTACCGGCCGCCTTTACCCCCAGGAAATACTCCTGGTACTCATTTCTGTTAGAGGTTTTGTCGACCCCTGGGCCATAGTGCGATCGGAAGGGTTTTATGTCAATGAAAAATCCAATGACACCAACTGGGATCGAACCAACGACCTTCCGATTTGTAGCACAACACCTTAACCACTATATACATTATGTAACAGCGTGAATATGCTATGTTATGTTCCTTTAAAACGACAATAAATATTTACCACACTCTACGGTGTTACATAAGAAGAGACAACGTTGTTCAGTGCTACTGATACAAGTATCCCGTACCTCGTCTATGAATTTTACATTTTACTATTAAGGGTGACGTTGTATCTGTCAAATATGACGGATATTGCCAGTTATTTTCGGAATATTGGCCAATACACGGCATCAAAGAAAGTTGGATTGAAAATAAATGAGGTTAAAACAAAGTATATGATAGACACAAGATATAAAGTACGGAATCGAGATATAGAAAACATGAAAATTGATAATCCTACATTTCAAAGAGTAAAATATTTGAAGTATCTACGGAACTTTGTGATTGAAAATAGTGAAATAAGGTCTGCAACAAAACCAGAATAACAGCTGGAAATAGGTGGTAGAGCTGATCCCAGTGGCCGTGCGTTCTAAGGCATAGGTATACGGCCGCTCGCCTGCTGGGATTGTGGGTTCGAATCCCACCAGGGTCATGAATGTCTGTCTGTCGTGAGTGTTGTGTGTTGTCAGGTAGAGGTCTCTGCGACGCACTGATCACTCGTCCGGAGGAGTCCTACCGACTGTGGTGTGTCTGAGTGTGTGATCTAGAAACTTCAAGAATGAGGAGGTCATGGCCCGCGTTGGGCCGCAGCGCCACAAAAATAATCCCGCCAGGGGGATGGTTGTTTTTCTCTTGTGACTATTGTGTGTTGTCAGGTAGAGGTCTGTGCCACGGGCCGAGCACCCTTCCAGAGGAGTCCTACCGACTGTGGTGCGTCGTAGCAACGTTAATGAGGGGGGGCTTGGCCCGCATGGGGCCGCAGCGCCACAGGTTGTGTCTTGCGTTCATAAAATTATTAAAATGTACTGCATTATTGAGAAAGGCGTAACTGGCTATTTATGGGACAGTACTTATGTCTTTGTAATGTGTGGTTTGGAAGTGTGGACACTGAGCAAAAGCGATGAAAACACGTTAGCAATACGGGAAAGGAAAATTATGAGAAAAATACTTGGCCCAGTAAAAGAAATTGGCGTGTGGAGGATCCGCACCAATCAAGAGTTTTTGGATCTCTCTAGAGAACTGGGTATTATGACAGAAGTTAGAGATGGTAGATTGCGATGATTAGGACATGTAGAAAGAATGCCAAATTAAGAACTGTGAAGAAAGTGTTTAAGAATATCCCAGACGGAAAAGGAGTCATTTCGAAGGCCAAGAATGGGATGGTTGGACGATGTTGAGAATGGCTTGATAAAAGGAGCTGGGGATAGGGACGCCTGGAAATTGATCCTGAAGGGGACCTGGACCATACATGGACCGCTGTGCCAGTGGAGAGAGAGAGAACGAAGTTAACAAATCCGGTGACACTCATTTTTCTTTATACTGATGAAATGATTTATTGTTATTGTTCATTCGCGCTGTTTCAGCTGTTGAATTTATATGACTGGCATGAGGAAGTGCTGATAATGTGCAGACCAATGTCAAGACGTGGAAAGAGCTCTGTCACACGTTACTGAATCGTAAAGCTTTATAGCCCATAATAATACTTTATGCAGCCAGAGCAGTGATTCATTCAGGATAACTCAGTACTCTGACAGACAAGGACCTGGTACACACTAAATGGAGTCTAGAACATAACTGTTGAGATTTCTGGGTTCTCGTTGCGATATTTAATTATATTGCGATATTTTTGGGTACATCTTGATCTTCACTAGATACTTACAGTTATTTCGGTGAAACCTGTTGGTTCAGTCTTCAAGCTATAAGTCCCTTTTCAGTGAAACATTTAAATATAGTTTCAAAATCGTCTATCGTTGCGATGCTTTTAATTTTTAGAGCGTGGAAAATTGTTCCTAGAGAAATTGTAGCTGTTCTTGTGAACTGTGTCATTACAGTTTCAAATCCTGCACGTGTTTCTCAACCGGTTAATACATTACTGCCACCACACCAAAAACAAAACGTATATTTTGCCCAGCCAACATGCAGTTTTTTTTTATTAACATTATTTTGTGCGATATTCCTGCGACGTGTTCTTACCAGTTATTTGAAACTCTCATTGAGGCATCAGATACACGTTTGTGATGACACCATTTGTCTCTCTTTGGTTGTCATATTAGCGAAGAGACCAATGTTATTTCGAAAGGACTTACAAGTTTTACGTTTTAAGATAATTCGTCAAGCTTTTGTATTCATACCCTGCATGACGCAAGGACCATTCAGTGATGTACATTAAGAAATGGAACATTGCCTGAGAGTCGACAGCTGTCTCCACTTTCAAGCAAACTGCAGGCTTATGTCAACACACAGATATTAATCAAACGTCCCTCCTATTGCGGTCAATCTGACGCAGTATAAACCAGAAATCCCATTATTTAAGATGAGTATCTGAATTTCCTTTGTCAGAGCAAAATAACAATTCTCTGATTTTATTATACTAACCCTTCGAAATGTCACAACGAACAGAGTGCATGTAAGTGCGTTAAATAATCGGTATAGAGAGGAAGGGACGAGAAAAAATATATAAGAAATGCAAAGTAAAACACGACAGGAAAGAGAAAAAGGCACAGGAGGAAACGTACAAATGAAGCAATACAAGAATAAAAAAGGGGGAATAAACATAAAAAAAAAGCTAGGAGAGGGAAATAACTTTAGAAAGAAACACGGAAGGACCTAGGAAAAGGAAGAAAAAGTGGCGAAATAATATGAAATGAAACGAAGAAGGGTAACGAATAGGAAAATAATTGTAAATAAGAAACAAATTACGAATAAATAATTAAATGAAGGTGAGAAACATTGAAGAAAGAAAGCAAGCAACAGATTAAATAATAAAGAAAGAACGAAGAACGGAAAAGAAGCATAGGAAAACGAAAAACGACATGACGAAGTGGAGGCATGGTCTACAGCTGGGTCTCAGAGTCAGTTTAAATAAACATGATTTAATAATTATTTATTTTGAGTTCAGTTCTTGAGGTTACCTTGCGATCCACACTGCGTTGTTGCGGATGTGTTCAGTCACCATGTGATACTTGTACCACCGAGACATAACCACACTGTAAAGTCTTTCTTCTCATCATATGACGTGATCTGCAGATGAAGATGTCATCTCATTTTCCAGCCGCTTGCTCTGAGGGTAACTCCCCTTGCCACACTATCATCAAGCGAAATTACACCTTCAATTTGCTGTATCCAGTTAGAAATTTAATTACGGGATCTGACGGAGTACACAAGGTGAGAAGCAAATTGAAATGAATGGCACAGGTGTTGAAAGATTACGATCTTATGGAATGCGACGGTATTTAGTTGAGTGTCGGTACGGACAGAGTAGCCGACAGATAGACACAAACACAAAAGTTGCAAACCTCGTCTTCACTCCACAGATAGAAACAGACTAACAGAGCATACAAATGTGTATTTATTTTAAAACTTCTCTTCACGTGACCTTGCCACATGTTTCGGCCGTGCGGCCATCATCAGGCATGTATTCACGAAAATATGCGAAGGAATGTAAAACAGCACCGAAAGATACGTGAGCTTTACAAATATCGTTATGCGATATCCAGCTGTTGAAATGTATCTGTAATCTGTGTTTTGTATGAAGAGGGATAATATTGTTATTTCGAGGAATTATTTTAGAAAATTATATAAATGTAACAAATGTAGAACATTATATCGATGGAGCTATTGTAGAACATTACATGGGTGGAACTATTGTCGAACATTACAGCGATGGAACTATTGTAGTACATTACATCGATGCAACTATTGTAGAACAATACAGCTAAGGAACTATTGTAGTACATTAAATCGATTGAACTATTGTAGCACATTACTTCGATGGAACTATTGTAAAACATTACACGGGTGGAACTATTGTCGAACATTACAGCGATGGAACTATTGTAGTACATTACATCGATGGAACTATTGTCGAACATTACAGCGATTGAACTATTGTAGTACATTACATCGATGGAACATTGTAGAACGTTACTTTGATGGAAATACTGTGGAACATTACATCGATGGAACTATTGTAGCACATTACTTCGATGGAACTATTGTAGAACGTTACTTCGATGGAAATACCGTAGAACATTACATCAGTAGAACTATTGTAACATTACTTCGATTGAACCATTGTAGAACATTACATCGATGTAACTATTGTAGTACATTACTTCGATGGAACTATTGTAGAACATTACGTCGATGTAACTATCGTAGAACATTACTTCGATGGAACTATTGTAGAACATTACATTGATGTAAATATTGTAGAACATTACTTCGATGGAACTATTGTAGAACATTACATCAATGTAACAATCATAGAACATTACTTCGATGGAACTATTGTAGAACATTGCATCGATGTAACTATTGTAGAACATTACTTCGATGAAACTATTGTAGAACATTACATCGATATAACTATTGTAGAACATTACTTCGACTCCAAAATATATTTTAAAATATTGAAATTTTTCGTGTTTGGAAGTTAAAATCATATGTCGATAGGAACAGTCTGACTGCCGTGCATACTGTTGCGGGTAACAAACCTTTTACTTCCAGTACCTCTCAAGTTTTTTTTTGTGGCCCTGCGGCCCAACGCCTTCCATGGCTTCCACATTCTTGAGGTTTCTAAATCACACACAACACCCCACATTCGATAGGGCTCCTCTGAATGAATGATCAGCTCGTCGCAAAGATCTCTACCTGAAGACTCACAACACTCACAGCAGACAAACATCCATGCCCCCAGCGGGATTCGAACCCACAATCTCAGCAGGCGAGCGGCCTCAGACCGACGCCTAAGACCGCGTTGCCACATCGATCGGCCCGCTCAAGTATTGCCTGGTATATTTGTGACACTGACACACAGCAATTTCAGTATTACCTGAAGACGCACCTTTCTCTATGACCATCACCGCCTAGTAAATCTCTGATCACACGGAAGCCTTTTGTAACAAGGTTGTTCAGCGCAGGCAGGTAATTTTATTTATATAAATATATAATGATGTATCAGCCAAACACAACAAAACTTTATTCTGTTTATAATTGTATTAGGGCAACATGTTTCGATTCTTATAGAATCACCTTAGATCCCTTCTAAGAATCGAAACATTTTGCCCTAATACAACAATAAGCATAACCAAGTTTTGTTGTGTTTGGTTGAAACATCATTGTATATTTATATATGTGTTAAACACTTCGGGATGGCAAACATTGAAAATGAAATGTAATTTTGTGACTCGGTAAACACGCGTGATGAATTCCTCATCGCGGGTCGCTCGAAAATAGGGGTGAGATGACGGCGCGCTTACTTTCATTCTATTTGAATTGTTTAGCATGGTGACTACACTACGGGCTGGGTGACCGAGGAACCGTGTTTCAATTCCCGGTGCTGCTAGAGATTTCCCTCTTCTCCAAAGCGTCCAGACCGGCTGGGTGCTATTTAATGTGTTTTTCACCAGGGGTAAAGTGACTGGGGGGCAGAACTGACAGTTTGCTATGTAACGTATAGAGGTGTAGCTGCACAGTGCGAAGATGCAGTTAAGAGAGTGCCGTTGAAAATCATGCGATCGAGAGGACGCAGTTCATATCCCCGCTATATAGCTTACGTGCGTCTTGCACAGAATGATATGTAACACTGATTGGATAATTTTTTCTCATGGTTCCACAACCCCATTGAACCTAGGCCTCTTGTATGAGGTTCCTAGATCACACAGACACACCACGTTCGGTAGGAGTCCCCTGGACGAGTGATCGTCCCATAACAGAGACCTTTACCGGACAACGCACAACAATCACAAGAGAGAGAGAGACATCTGTGCATCTGGCGGGATTCGAACCCGCAATCCCAGCAAGCGAAAGTCTGCAGACTCACTCCTTAGACCGCGGAGCCACTGTAATCGGCACATCAATGGATTAGTTTACTTAGTGTCGTACTTTAGGCCTACGCCATGGTGTGTATAGCAGCAACTACGATTGTATCGCATGCCAGGCTATTTGGTTTGACACTTATGGGGTTTGTGTGGGCCGGGATAGCTCAATTGGTATAGTGAGTGGCTACGGGCTCGACGGTCCGAGGATCGAATCCCGGTGAGGGCGAGATTTTCCAAACCTCTCCATACCGTCCCTGGGGCCCACCCAGCCTCCTGCACAATGGGTCTTTCCCGGGGTTAAAAAGCGGCCGGGGCTTGACGCTTACCCCTCACCCCTTCTATTGCTGTGGTCAAGAAAGAGTAGAGCTATACCTCTACTCCCCCTATCGGCTGTGCGGCCTGTACAGAGCCTTAGTGCCTCTACAAGGGTATACTTTACCTTTTACTTTATGGGGTTTGTAACCGAAAGAACGTGATGTTTCTCCCTCTTACTAAGGGAACTGTTTTAAAAGATACACAACAAATAAAGCACAGAAACGTCGACGCCAGATTATTTTTCCTCCGAAAGGATGAGACGCTTCAGCGTCCTACTAAAAGATATCGATACATCAATCTAAAGACAAGATATTTAATAACACAACAAAAGGATTTGTCACGAAATCGTAAACTTCAAACAAACTTGAAAGTTCAGCATAGTTGTTTTCTTTCAAAAGCTGTTTGACAGTGCACGCACTGCAAGTGCGCAAATCGAGGTGCTAAAGGGAAGGAGGCAGCACAGCTTCTTTCTATAATAAAGGGAGGAAAGAACAAAGTAATAAAACAAAAGGATGTGCCAGATATATGTACATTCGCGCGCGCGTATATATATATATATATATATATATATATATATATTAGTAATTTCTTATAAAGGATAAAAGTTTATGGGAATATTGAGAAAGGCTACTTTTCTTCCGAGGAATTGGTCTGGAAGAAAGTTTAGTTCCAGGAGCTTGCAGTTGAGGGTCTGCTCGCCCTTCCGATAAATGTAACTGGCAGAGGCCATACAATTGTTTTAAAGTGGCTTCGCAGCAGAGGAGAGTTGAAGTGGAATTTTCCTGCGAAAATTGCGACGGTTTTCTCTCTTCTGTTTCGTATTTCATTCCGCGGACCGAATAGAGAACACATAAATGTATTGTGACATTTACTGCCTTAACACGCCAGTATTCGCGGAATTCGTGGCTGACGGATCCATTCTCCAACACTGTTGTGCAGTTTTTTTCTCAGTATTTAACCAACTGCAGCAAAACGTCAAAAACTGTTGTGTAGGTTTCAGAGATGATGGCACACTTATCTTGGCTCTACTTTAGGCAGGATAAACCCACATGGATGCGTTCGGGACTAAGAACTGGTCGGAATGTCTTGAAGTTGCTACAAATTCCACATTTGATGTGTATTGGAACGTGCATCATCTTGATAACTGAAGAATAAAATCCAACTAGATGCCACTTATTACTTTATTATGCTTATGTTAGGCTCAACATGTTTCGGGCACCATTATGCCCATCATCAGTGGCTCACGATGATAGTGTTGGTTACCACATAGGCCGTCTGGTTCTCGAGTTTCTGCTGGTTGAAAGTTAAGTGCGGGCAGGATGGATGAGTGTCCGGACCGAAGGCTGTGTTACTTCATTTCATTTCACATGTAGCCGAAATCATGTATTATTGACTATATATAGTGATATTGTGTTAAGGCCGAATAAACCACTTTACTGAAGAGACGAATCGAGAACTAGAAGAGATGAGCAAAGAGAAAAATATAGTAAAATGGATAAAAGGGCAAAGGATAAGCTGGTTAGGTCACCTGGAGAGAATGGAGGAGGACAGGATGCCCAAAAAGATCTTCACTCAAGAACTGGAAGGGACAAGAAGAAGGGGAAGACCCAGGAAAAGATGGAAAGAGGAATTAGAAAGAGATCTTCAAGTGCTGGGAGTGAGAAGATGGAGAGAGTTGGTGGCAGATAGGAAAAAATGGAGGGACATTGTTCGACAGGCCAAAGCCCACAGTGGGCTGTAGTGCCAGTGGAAGAAGACGAAGTTTATTGTCGTGATTTTCTTTGCGCTTATATATATGTATATAAATTTCATAGGCTATTATTCACCATTTCATTAAAGTTATAAACATAGTGGATATAAATAAATATGTTACATAAAACTGTTATGAATCACCAACGTAAAAAATTATCCAGTAAATGTTCGTGGTTGATTAACATGCATTTACACATAAACGATATTTGCAGCCCTTCAAGATACATTATCTAAAACTAATTCCAGTGAATTCATATAGCTGACATACATTAAATACACTATTTCACCTGAATAACAAAATACTACCGCAAACACAGAGTGCCCAGTTTCATCGGACCCTAAAAAAGTGGGGAGCATGTTTATGGCTCACTGAATGAAATGCAGAAGGAAACGGACAGGCATTACTATTCTGATGTCTACTGCAGCAGGAAACGGAAGTAAAGAATGGCCTTCCATGCAGTTGGATCCAGTTTAAGCTCATTGCCGTAGTAACTTTCAAAAGTAAAAACAAAAAACAAAAAATGCAGTTGGTACGTTTGATGTTTTATCCTGATTTGAAACTTGGCTTCTGTCTGTGAAGGAAGAATTCTGACGGTAAACTGTTCGAGAAGTACTGAAGTGAAGAAGAAACAAACAGATGGACAGAATTTTATGTTTATTTTATATTTATCGTTCCGTGTATCGCTGATCTATATTAATAATTGTCCAACGAGATGCAACACAAAACAGTCTATTTATTATTCTGCAAGTGAACTTGATGAATAATAAATAGACTGCTTTGTTTTACATCTCGTTGGGCAATTATTAATATAGATCAGCGATACACGGAACGATAAACATAAAATTCTTCAACGCCAAAGAGGCAAAAGAGATTTACCAATTTAAGAACATCAAAAGGAAACTGTATCGAACGAACGCAGGCATATGGTACAGTAAAACATGTAGACAAAAAACTACTCACACCAACCTACATAAGTTAACTTGCAGAATAATAAATAGACTGCTTTGTGTTGCATCTCGTTGGACAATTATTGATACAGGTGGAGAGTATTAGACCCTTGGAGCTTTATACTAGTACATTTTACTGTCAGCCTAAGTGGTTTTAGGTTGATCGATCCTTTGAAGAATTGTGTTTATATTCAGTATATTGTAAAACTACAGGATGAATCAGGGTAAAATTGCTATAGCTAGTTAAACCGCAGTTATTGCTACCTGTTTTAAGATTCAGCAACCCTGAGTTTTATCACGTGTGTGTGTGTGTGTGTGGGGTGTGTGTGTGTGTGTGTGTGTGGGGTGTGTGTGTGTGTGTGTGTGTGG
>Ga0123352_10012529_pt1 | contig 13411 bp, 9 predicted proteins | sample TergutLab28metaG_FD_89700 | JGI IMG/M metagenome (GOLD analysis project Ga0123352, IMG submission 89700) | Labiotermes labralis P1 segment gut microbial communities from Petit-Saut dam, French Guiana - Lab288 P1 | ecosystem: Host-associated > Arthropoda: Insects > Digestive system > Gut ...
CAGCTTCCTTTCCTCCCGCAATGTCAGCGACCAAGTTTCACACCCATACAAAACAACAGGCAAAATTATAGTTCTATATATCTTGATCTTTAAATTTTTGGATAGAAACCTGGAAGACAAAAGATTCTGCACCGAATGATAGCAAGCATTTCCTGACCTCAATCTGCAATTAATTTCTTCCGCAATAGAATTTTTTTATTTGCTAAAGTTGTTCCCAAATATTTAAACTCTTCCACCCTCTCGAAGGTGCTATTATCATTCCTCACACTCAATTCGTCCTGTATTCTGATCTCGAGACATGACCATGTACGTAGTTTTATCACCACTTACTTCCCACTCCGATCTCCCTAGTAGCAGCTACTAAAGCTTCTGCATTTTCTTTTAGTGTAAATATGCTTCCTCCCAGTATATTAACATCCCAGTACATATGACTAAACGTGCTGTTATTCGCGGTGTCGTTTGCTTCGTGCTCCGGGCAAGTAGCTACAAGTCAACAAATGTGAGCGTTTTGTGTCTGTTGTGAACCATTCGCAAGACTTGTGGAAAAAAAGCGGCCCATTACAACTTTTTCGAACATTTTTCGCTAATGTAAGCAGCCCACTTAAAGTTTAGCACTGTGGTTTCGCTCAGAAAAGCATGTCCTATGGATTGAAACATCAGTTGTTTTTATCAGATCTGAAAAGGACTTCGAATATATATAGAAATTCTAGCAAACGCTTCTAGCGTCCATTTGCATAAACATTAGATCAGTTTTTCTCGATTCGGTACATGCAGACAGACATAGCAAAGCAAATACTTGCATTTTCTGCAACTTTTCTTCGCCAGCGCGCCAAAAATTCTCATTTGCGGCTTTGAATTTTATTAAAACTTACCGTTGACGTAGGCGATTGAGTGTGGACCAATTACTTACTACAAGGATCCTCTTTTATTGATTCTCCGAGAACGGCTGCTTTATCGCTTAGAAGGCTTACATCCGCCGGGACATCTAGCGACAGCTGCCACGCCGCGGGCAACGATAAAGGAGATCCTGTATTTTGCGTACATTTGCTCAGCTTATTGGAGACTGACTTCAAACCAAATACAGATGGAGTTGTTGAACACCTTCAGTGGAATTGCCGAATTTGTGAGGCGATTGGTTGTTATGCCTGACGACTAAATCTGGATGATTAATTTCTACATGAATAACGCGCAGCATAAATGTATACAGTGAAAGTGTACCTGACGTGGTATTATAACCATTAACGTGAATCTTTTCTCATATTTTTGTCCAAAAACATGTCGACCGTAACAGTCTCTGCCTGTCCGTTATACGCGTGATCATATACATTCTATCTAAACTTTACGAATTATTGCGCTGTGTTGATATTTGTATAAATTATTCTCAAGTTAATTGCTGATTAATAGATAACAAGTGTATCAACTAAGTTTTCCTACTTAGTTTTAACAATTTGATATTTTACTCAATGGAACAGTCTTTCCAGAGAATTCAATAGTCGCTCAGCTGGTCAACAAATATCAGTTTAATGGAAACTAGACTAATTACCATATTCACGACAGTCCTCCTCTGGCCACTACACCGAGTTTTCTTAATTTTTTCCCCCTAATAAATATGCACTGAACTGTAACCTAACTCCCTATGGCACCAAACAGAGCGAGATGTAATAAACAGTGTATTCTCAATAGTATCAGACTGATCTCCCTTAAGCATCGTCTTCTTTAAACAACGCCTGTTTAGGTTAGTCAGTTCAGTCTGCTCTATTTTTGAGGAAAGGAGCCATAACATATGGACTTAAAGAAATATCGAATAACGCAACCAACTTGTAATAAATAATAAATAATATTTTTTATAAATAATAAATACAGCTGTGAGCCATGAAGCTGCGTTCTTTGATGAAGTTAGAAAACGGAAAAGTGTATTACAAAATTGACAGTATTTTGCGAAATGTTTAATGGGAATTATGCCATTGGTCTAGAGGCTACCTTAGCTTCCAAATTATTAACGATATATAATCAGTAATATAAATATCACTGCCACATTAATATTCTATGTAGCCCCAACACTTGTCACCTAATGTGTAAAACTGAAATATTAACACAAGATATTGCAAATTTTGAAAATCGCAATGTAATTTTTATAGACTATGAAATTACGAAGTGGTGACTTCGTAAGATTGTGCACCTGAAGTTATATAATTATATATGTATATTTATAATTTTATATATACTGTTTATCACAGGTTGTAGTTATTAATAAGTTGAATATTTCTTGTTATGTGCGCAGTTTTGAATGGTATATTTTGAAGACAATGGTTATAAAAATTTCGAATTTTAGAGCGACTTTCATTCGACGATTTGGGTGAATACGAAATACAGTTAGTAGATTTGTTTAGACAAGAGTGCCAGGTTTATTCCAAATTTCATTTGTGGTGCTTGACGAAAGCTGGATATGTGTGGACGGATAATACCTACAGAATACGTTCGTTTTGTGCACCTAAAAGAGTGATAATGTGTAAAGTTTCCTGTAGTTCCAGCGCGCTGCTTTAAGCGGAACGCCTTCCTCGTAGGTCGTCTGATGTGCTTTAGAAAGAAGAGCACAATTTTAATTAATAGCAATATATTGGATCTCGCATTTTAAACTTTTCCACTGCTTTATTTTCGAAAGCGCCTCTAGGTGGGGGTGGCCCATATTTACATAGTGGGCTGTGGTATCAAGGAAGGGTAGGACCCTCAAGGGTCAAGTTGATTAGTGGCCAGGTCTTACGATCACCCCAAGCCTCCGGGGAATTAACCCCGAGTGTGGCGGGGTGAACTGGACTGCGATAGGGTGATCGCCATGATGTACTCGTCCGCTCAAAATTTATGGAACAGCGACGGTATTTCTGCCCTATCCCTAAGCCATTCCCATCAACTGGCTATCGCCTCAAGCCGATGGTGACAGTAACCTATGTTCTTTGTGGGTACTAGAGAAACAGTGTTCGTGGATGTAAGACGGATGCATCGAAACAATGAGGGAAAGTCTAAGTCGGATTTTTTAGGGAAAGTTCCCCTGTTATGGAGAAGCTATTTTAAAAGTGCATTTAAACTTAGGAGAACGTCAGAATTAAATTCGGAACGCAAATGTAATTTTATTTGAGTGCTAAAAAGACAGTTGTTACGTCAAAAGTATGCTCTACGGAAAAGAAAAACTACGTGCAAATTTGATTTACATAAATGCTTCATACCCAAAAATTGCGCGCTTACATGTTTCTTCTTTGGGGAGATGAATTGTTTGCTCTGAGAGCACAGAAATATTGTCAGGGAATAGGCAAATATAAAAATACAAATCAAGCAGAAAGGGTATAGAACCAGACACTGATGAAGAGCACGCGTGCAACTAACGCACGATATTACCGTCTAGACTGCTAGATCTTGCCTCTTACTCAGTACTAGTTCCTTACTGGGAAATGACGCAACAAAATATGATTTTACAATAAATCAGTATAATTATAATTCTAAAAGAATTCGTTTTTCTTGCCAGATTATAATAATACTTGAATTTTCTCGACATGTTTTCGAAAAATACTCAAGTATCACATTTTACGAAAATCCGTACACTGGGAGCTGAGTTCCATGCGGACGGACGGACAGACGGACAGACATGACGAAACATGATTTCAGGCTTCCGCAGCGAAGTATAAGAACTGCGTCCTTCTGTGTTATTACGGTAATTTCTTACCGACGTTTAGGGATAACCTATTGGCCCCATCTCTCTTGATTGGACCAATAGGCTGTCCCGATATGTCGGTAAGAAATTAACACTACTCGCTGCGTAATAACCCAGAAGGGCGCAGTTCTCAGAAATGAAGAAGTTGAGAGTTGCTTTTCACAATTTTACGAACGTGCCTTAAAGTTGTGTTTATTACAGAAAAAGCTCACATACAAAAATTTCCTGCGTATCAGCAGACAGATTGTGTGCTCGTCTGAAGAATTTCGCACATCGCATCCGTTACTCTCCATTGTGGCATTCAGAGAGACCATCAGCACAATACAGGCACTCTGAGTCCTGTTCATCACCGCGTGTATCAGAAACGACCAGTTGTGGCGCAGTTTAAGCCCAATGAAACCTTGAATTTCTTGTTTGTTTCGAAGAATCAAAAGATCTTTCGACGCATCCTGTTTAGTTTAGTTTAGTTTAGTTTAGTTTAGTTTAGAATTTAGCGGCGTGCTAACTTTTATATTTATGATAAAATATATATATATATATATATAATATAGTAAAGTCAGACATAACTTTATATTTTCTTGGATTATATTAGGTTATAATTCCAGCTACATGTTTCGGCCCAATTGTAGGGCAATATTTAGGCTGATCTTTGAGTAGGTGGAGTGTACAGTTGACATAGTTTTCGTTTTACCGGATTTCGTATTACAAGAACTGATTAAAATAATTGTGATATGTTATTAAAGAATCTTAAGATCAAATGTGGCATTTTTAAACAACAAGCATTAAAAGTATTAAAAAACTGATAAAGTAAAATTGACGGGGTGGTTATGGGGGTATACAGTTATGGGGGTGTACAGTTATGGGGTATACAGTTATGGGGATGTACAGTTATCGGGTATACAGTTATGGGGTGTACAGTTATGGGGGTATAGAGTTATGGTGTATACAGTTATGGGGTATACAGTTATGGGTGTACAGTTATGGGGTTTACAGTTATGGGGTATACAGTTATGGGGTGTACAGTTATGGGGGTATACAGTTTCTATTTCTGATTGTGAACATCACGGTTTTTTTAACATGGACTTAGTCCCATCAGCCTTCTCGCTGTTCCACCCTAATCATTGGACTCGTAACTTCAGGCTTGACAGCGTATCTGGTTTTCGAAGATACTCGGAGTTGTGAATGGCTTCACAGGCATTGAACTGAATGACGGCCGACCGCTGCTCGTCGCTGAAACATTACGGTTCACAGAAGCAGCGTCTGTGTTCGCTGAACTTAGAGGGAAATTACGTGGTCTGAAGATATTCTTGTCACAAGGAAAACGGCCTGTCTCATGGAACACATTAGCCATAATTACACCTGCTCCAGCTGTCTTGTGTATTTTTCCATATAGTTCCCCAGTTGGTAGGCGGCTACTGCTCGTCCTGTGACCGCGCGGAGACATTTTTAGGTGCTTTCGCAAATTGCGAAAAGCGGCTATTAGCTTCGTCATGTCTGTCTGTCCGTCCGTTCTCATGGAACTTCTAGGCTGCAGCGTGAAGGAATTTCACGAAATTGTATATTTGATTATTTTTCGAAAATATGTCGAGAAAATTCAAATTTCTTTAAAATCTGAGAAGAATAAAGGATTCTTTACGTGAAGACCAATAAACATTTATGATCATGTCTTCTCAGTAATTTACAGAATGAGAAAATTTTCAGAAAAAAAATTGCAGGGAAAATCTAAAAAAAAAATATTTTATTTTCAAAACTCTGCCGAAAATAGTACCGTGTGTGAGATAATGTGAAAAAATGTTGTATAGAGCTAGACAGGTCACAGATGACGTTATCATACGACACATGTGCATTGCATGCTAGATAACTAGGCTACAGACATACACTCAGAATATGTCATACTTAAGGCTTTTCCACAGCAACAATGGTTGCACGAACGAGCCTCAATGTTACGTTATACTTTCATTGCTTCTCCTGTTAACTATCTGACAGTAGCAGTTTTTCTCGGGTCCCACGAAAGCTTTGTGCTGAGGCTGTATTTTGTGGCTGCTATTGGACAGGAGGAAAATCAAGTATACATTATTTTATAGAACTGAAATAACGATGTCGAGGTTCCTTATTGCAGAATATATCTAATACTAGGATGATGAGATCTTCGTCAGTCGGTCGAATGAAATGAAGAAACCGTTGGCTAAAATCTCGCTACGTATCCACCCCGAGGAATGGCACGTGTAGATTGACCCGAGCTGAATGTCAACCATTATTTTGGTTTTCCAAATACAAGTGATGAAACAAAGAATTTTCCAGTTGGACCCGTAAAGGTGAAGATTGTTACAACAAATCCCCTTTCTACGGATTAAAGCTAAGATATTTGAAATTGCATTTCAATCCTAATATGTCGGTGTGTTAGTGCTTTAAAATAATGATGATAATTTCGTCAGTCTCATTGCTGTTGTGAAGTCTTGCAGGTTATGTCGATTGGTGCCCCCAACAAGCTCGTAGGCTTCAAAAATTGTACACTGTTTTGGGAGTAAAACCTCTGACTGTTGCAATTTAGGGACCTTCGAGGGTTCGAAATAAAGTTTCATGATGGTACAGAAAAATTTTCAAGAGGTTCCCTCCAACCGCTTAATTTAAATATATATTTATTTGGAGGTTGGTCTTGAATTACGTTTCTTTCAGCAGCCGCAATGTTTGTGCTAATGTCAATCTGAAATCTTCATTCATCGAAGAGAATGACCAACCAGAACATTTTATGCTTACCAGACTTGAGGTTCTCACAGCAGTATGCTAAGGCCAAGTTTTTTTTTCAATGTGACGTTGTGTCTTGTGTCATTGGGAGAGAGTCTCTGACGTCTGAACGTCCGCAGTGTCTTCATGACTGCTTGACGCCGAACATGAAGGGACTGAGATCCCTTGAAACGTCGAGGGCTATCAACGACCCAGTGCCACCAGTCAGGAAATGGATTCATCATTTCCTATTTCATAAGAAAGCACTTGTTTCCTATTCAGTGCAGTTAACGTTTATTTGTCATTATTCCCGGTCTTTAACATTATTCCAGTGATATCTGTCTTTGGCGCGACAGCCCCTAGTGAGCCAGGGCCTCCTCATTCACGAGGTTTCTAGATCACATACAACGACGCACCAATTTCGGTAGGACTACTCTGGATGAGTGATCAGCACGTCGCAGAGACCTCTACCTGACAACACACACAACACTCACAACAAACAAACGTCCATGTCGCCCTTGGGATTCGAACCCACAATCTCAGTAGACCCACGCCTTAGACCTCGCGGCCACTGGGACCGGCAGTGATGTTTGTAGTAAGCTGAAAACGCTTGACACCTCGTAGACTTCCACTACACTCTTCCTGATAGCCTCAAAACCTGTTTTCATAATCGGTCTTCGTAGTTATTTTCATCCTTTCAAGGTCATATGGTTGTCTCGGAACCGTCTCTATTCTTCAGTAATCCAAAATCAATCATTTATTAGGTACAGATTTCCCGATTTTCCTCTCCATAACGGCGAAATGGTTGATTCAAAGATTAAGGTTTGATGTGATTATTCAAAAACCGAAAGAATAGTGTAAGATAGCGCTTAACACCACTAATTTCAAAGTATTGCTTTTCTTCCAGTACCTGTGTGTTGGTACACGAAGCTTTCACAACGTATCAGAACACAAAGAAGCGAACATAAAGGAAAACTTGCACAGTTGCCTGACTCGACTCTGGTTGCAGAGAATATTGTGTAATTGGGCTCCCTGTTTTGCGCTGCCTCTTATTGTATGAAATACTGCGCTTCCCCAAATCAAGGAACCTCCTTATGTTTATTGGACCGTGCATCATCTTGATAGTTGAATAAAGATAGACCAAATTGATATCACTTGCTTTATTATTTCATTATTTAATGCTCAACATGTTTCGAATGTTAGTACATCCATCCTCAGGAGCTAGCGACTTATTTGTTGAGTTATTTCATGGGTTGTATTGCTCTGGTACGATGTGTGTTGGTGTTACGGTGTGGTTTGGCTGGGGTGGTGTGGTACCCTTATGCAGGCTGAAGCCTGCGTAAGGATACCACACCACGCCAGCCAAACCACAAAGTAACACCAACATACATCGAACCAGAACAGTACAACCCATGAAATAACTCAACAAATAAGTCGCAAGCTCCTGAGGATGGATGTACTAACATTCGAAACATGTTGAGCATTAAATAATGAAATAATAAAGCAAGTAATATCAAGTTGGTCTATCTTTATTCAACAGGGAAACTCCCTTTAACCGTATGTTTATTTATTAACACTATCACAGTTTCATACTTTTTCATACTTTCTCATACATTACATACCGCTGAATAAAGTTGTATTTGAGGACCGGAAAATAAACTGGCTTGTTATATTTTGATATCGGGTTATTTTTGCGGAGAGAGTGATTTACACCATTCTAGACCTTACTAAGTGTATGGGTAGGTTTCGAATCCGGAACATCCGGAATGGGAGCCACTATATCTGATCGATATATGTGTCGCCGTGATTTGATGCCCCCATTAGGCACAGGCTGCATGAAGTACATCATCTTCACTGTGTGCGATTAGCCTGAATTGCGTCTTTCTGAGTCCATTTGACGTAGTTTGTCTTGGTATCCTGTTTCTGTATTCCAGTTCAGCTCTCCGCTGTTGCTGTCACAGAATTAGCGTTAGGCTCTATTATACGTTTATGCCTTTACCTATGCCTCTCTTTTCCATTAGTCATGATAAGGATGTATTGCACTGAGGTTACATCAAAAGGAACGTGAAGCTGACAACTCGCTATTGACTGCATGGAGCTTTACCTCCAATTGCCCTTATGCCTTCACGCCTAGTACTGAGTAACAGGGACCACTTTACTTTCAACTTATTTTATTAGCAGGCCTGTGAATATTTACCAATTTACGCAACTAATTGCAATACACAGAAGGCATTAGAAGACACCAGTTGCTCAAGCTGTACAGAAATCTCCAGCATTTTGTGAAAGTGAAGATCCGTCATAGTGTTTACGATATTCCGACTCTGTCTTTATCCTGAACAATATCAATGAGGCCACCACCCTCCCATCTTATTTGTTTTAAGATCAATTCTCATATTATCTTCTCATCTACGTTTAGGTCTTAAAAGCTGTCTCTTTACTTCAGGTTTTGTAAAAAAGCCATCCATTCATTTCTCTTGACTATGCTTGCCGTACACCCCACCTATCTCACTCATCCTCCTGATTTGTTTGCTGTAATATTATTTTGCGAAAAGTAATTGGTGGGCCACGTGGCCAATATTTTTGGGCTTGTGTGTTGCTGTTTTTTATTGTTCCCCTGGGAACTGTTTTATCTCTCTATTATTTATTTATTTGTGTAGGCAGCAGCATTCACAGTAGACCTTTTGTCATAAGTCTTACTTGTATTAACGGAGATTTTCCATTCTTTCGAACGACGTGTGTCGCTGGGACAGGTGACATGCAATGGCGTGAAACCTGTCGTCTTGCTATTTTGCTTTGTGTACAGCCTGTAGTCCCTTAAGGGCTACAGTACATTATGAAGCACACGACCTGTCATCTCAAGACACTGAGTTAACCCATCGTTTAACCGCTTCCCTTTGCCTTCTCTTACACAGCCTCATGAGAGAGCGTCTGGCACGAGATGTATTCTTGCCAGTTGGTTTAGGGGTGAGTGAGCGAGCGAGCATTCGAGTGTAGTGCATCGAAGTACAGGTGCCCTTTTTGTATTTCACCCCGCATAAGATAAGTATTTCGGCATCAGGTTGGCTTGTGTTAGCCTGCCCGTCACCCCTTTGAGAGGCAGGTCAGAGTGCAAGCGTGTGGCGAGGCCACGCGCGTGCTACCTGACGCATCATCACCCTTTTCCTCTAATCTCACGCCGCAGGAGACAGCTGTTCTGCTATACTGCGAGGATAAACGTATCCACGGATAATATAAGAGAGTGAAATGACGAACAAATGATTGCGATACTTGCAACAAGCCGGTAAACCTTTCTCGGTTTAAATGTGTCCATCTGCATCAAGCTGTCGCGCGACACATGCTGCATACATTTGTAATACTGAATAAAGCAGGATCATACAAATCCTTTGCACATATGCATCAAATTAAACGACATCACATAACGGAAGACCGCAATCTTAACACAGATCGCAATGAAAAACACATTTCGTCCGTCGCTTTATCGTGTTCAGAGCACCGCCTTCCGTAAGAACAGATCAAATACCCAGCTGACGTAGCCAACAAAGCCTCGAAAATATGTCAAAGTCCAAACATTTGGGAATGAGACTGAGATATTTTAATTACATGCTTGGAATATTAAGAGCACGTTGAATTACGGGAATGCTACCTGTCATTTGGTCCAGAATACGTATTTTGTCGTCGCATTTGCAACTAAAAAACATGATAACGAAAATGTACAGAACCGTCATTTTGCTTGTTGATTTGTATGGGTGTGTGGCTTGATCTGTCACATTGAGGGAAGGGTGGGGGTGTTGGAGAATTGGGTGCTGAAGAGGACATAATTATTTGGCCTAAGATGGAGTAATGGAGTAAGTGACAGGAGACTGGAAAAATTGCGTGTTGAGGAGCTGCAAGATTTGTTTTTCTGATCGAATGCAACTGGGGTGATAAAATCAGAGGAGGGGATGGGCAGGGCATGTGGCACCTAGTGGGCAGCACAGAATGCGTACAAGGGCTTCAGAGGCATGTGAAGTAAACAGGCCACTTGTTAAACCTAAGTGTAGACAGAAGGACAATATTAAACTGCATCATAAGGAAGTGGGATGGGATGACGTCGAATGGATTGTTTTGTCTCAGGTTGGTGACAAGCGGCGGATTTTTGTGATCACGGTAATGAGCCTTATGGTTTCATAACCTGCTGGTAAGTTGTTAACGATCTAAGCAACTACTGGCTTTTCCAGAAGGACGCTTTAGTAGGTTCTGCAAAAGGCAGTGAGGCTATGCGTTCTGTGCAGAAATCAAGTCCAATGTTAATGAAGCTGGCGCAGGGCGGGGGAGACTGGTTCAGAGACCACGCGCGATCACGGATGGCGGGCTGTAAGCCTTCTAGCTCCGCCCCTCCGTCAGCCAGCCCCCACACACATGCCATTTACATGCTAGCTGGGATGCAGATATCCCAGGCGGAAAATCTCTCTGCTGCGGTCTCAGGATGTTAGAGGTTATATTTAATAAGGATGTTTTTGCCGATAAGTAGTAATAGAGTAATTAATATTAATCTGACACTTCTTCTAATAAAACCAACTAGATGCAATAATTTCTCAAATTTATTTTTGGAATAAAATTCTACATATTTCGGACAGTTCCTCTGTCCATCATCAGGAGTTTTTCACTGCACACACAACAATGGTATATGTCATACAGGTTTGCTGACATCTTGCTCGCGAACCTGTATGACATATACCATTGATGTGCATACAGTGAAAGACTCCTGATGATGGACAGAGGAACTGCCCGAAACATGGAGAGTTTTGTTCCAAAAATAAATTTGAGAAATTGGTGCATCTAGTTGGTTTCATTATAAGAGTTTATCACGATGCACGGTCACCTGAACTTCAAATTAATCTGCCTCATTTATTTGTGCAATTTACATGAAAAGTACTTACGGAAAATAAAATTGTGAATTCATTTTATTTGTTAATTCTGCGTAGGGATACGAAGGTTGATGTGTTTGTAGGTTATGAAGACATCCGTAGATTATGTACGAAATGTTGGTCTTATGTAAGTAATTATATATAATTCAATGGCCTGAAAATTTGAGTTTATGTACATATGACAAGTGTGCCATGAAATCGAACAATCAATAATACATACTTCACAGGTATATAATAGCAGACTGTGAGAGCAGTGACAACGTTCTACAATATGTGCAAAGCTGTGAATAAAAATAAAGAATGACCACAGTGGATTTAATTGTATGTCCCTTCTGTAGACCGTCCAGGATGCAAATAATCTGAGCACACCTTAATGTTACGTTATGTGTACGTTTTACTGCCAGTTTTACTTCCATCTCAGTCTTTATATATATAATCAGCGACTGATTTTATTTTCAGCGCAAAAAACGAATAATAAAAATATTTTTAATATGCATAAATATTGTATTTTGGAAACAAATTTTGTTGTAAAATTATTTCATTTGTGTATGTAAAATTCAGAGTTGTACTCCACAGCGTTTCCATAAAAATTTAAATTTGGTTACAAAGGTTGCGCAAGTGTGAACATATTGCAGACGATGACGTGTTGTTAAGCAAAGACAAGCACATGTCCTCACCTTAGGACCTGCAGGATGCTTTTCTAGAATATATCAAGATTTAACTGTCTACATTGCTTCGCTTTCCTCGCAGTACTGTGCGGTAACGGTTGATGTTCTCTTAGCTGCAAGCTCCGGTTTATCTCACGATTGTTTTCGAAAGGAGTTCCAGTCTCTCAGCGATTTTTGTGACGCAGTTACTTCAAATTACAGTGGCTACACTGTGATGAAGTTTCGTGTCGTCTTGTCGTCTACAGAAGTGCCATCGTCGAACTCGGTCACACATTGCCGTTACAGTTCCTCTGATATTTGAAACTAGTTTAGTGATAATCGGAATAAGAGTATGCGCGTGCGAGTGTGCGTTGTCCAGATTCCACTGTTTTTGCCTTTCCTGATATCTTAGCAGCATATCAACTCTCAAAGGACTATTACTGTATTGGGAAGGCAGCGGTCCTTACATTCCGAGCGTTTGTATGTAGGCATTCAGCACCACAGCCGATGTTACGCCCGCGATTCAAACTGTGACTTGTCGAGAAAGAAGCCGACTGTAGTGCTAATCTCAAGATTGCAACGTTCCCATTTAAGCGACAGGCTAACTGAAAACACAACTTCTTTTGTGCAGTGGTGAGGCTGTTCGTTGCTTATGATTGACAGTTGTATCCATTGTAAAGGGCGTCCGAAAAGTGAGGCATTTGGGCGAGATTGATACCAGTTTTTATCAACAATAACCTGTCTCTCAGAAACACATTTTAATTTTTGCCACAAATTTGGAAATGCTTGTTGTAGGATCAACACGATCGTCCCTGCTGTCACACAAAAACTGCAGCCTGAGGTTGTATGGTAATATCATATTGCAAGCAGCTCCAATACCGTTTATACGTAGAAGTGTAGAATAGGTAAGAGTTTTGGCCAGCTGCTATACTTACGTCTTAATTCTGCTTCACAGCGGAACCACCTCAACTGGAAGAGAGGAAATGCGTAAGGAAATAATCAGCGTAGTGCAAATTCTGTCTGAAACAATATTGTAGGTTTACATTTACAAACATGGCAGGGGAATAAATGTTTGAAATTCCAGCGGCAATATTTCTCCTGATTGAATAGTTATTAATATATAGTTTAATTCCACCTCACAGTTTAAAATGAAACATTCTAAGGAGATTTATTTATCTCAGTATTTAAACAACTTGATGCACAAAATTTTGTTTCACAGTAAGTTTTATTTCATGCCTCTACGTGTTTCGAGCACATGTGCTTATCATCAGGAGGTCAAAATTGCATTACACAGCCTCTGGTCTCGTTCACGAGACGGCCACCTATAGGTGTGATGATACCAGAGGCTGTGTAATGCAATTTTGACCTCCTGATGATGAGCACATGTGCTCGAAACATGTAGAAGCATGAAATAAAACTTATTGTGAAAC
>Ga0123352_10012530_pt1 | contig 13410 bp, 11 predicted proteins | sample TergutLab28metaG_FD_89700 | JGI IMG/M metagenome (GOLD analysis project Ga0123352, IMG submission 89700) | Labiotermes labralis P1 segment gut microbial communities from Petit-Saut dam, French Guiana - Lab288 P1 | ecosystem: Host-associated > Arthropoda: Insects > Digestive system > Gut ...
TAGTTATCAACAAACTGTTCCCTTTGCCCTACATAGTTCGTCATGTCCTCCCACGTAAATGTAGCACTCGAAGCAGTAGGCGCACTGGATGCAGTAGCACATTGCACATCGTCACTTTCACTACCACTACATTCCGAACCAGTTACCTCAACTACAGTCAAATCATAGGTCTCACTGAGTCATAATCGTCACTACAACTACTCTCATCAGAAGCTGTAAGTTCCCCTAGCAAACTTTGTTCAATCTCATCCTCCAACAAACACTTCCTACTTGACGCCATCATTGCAACAGACTGCAACTTCAATTGAAATCCAGACCCGAAAACGGTGGTGAAGGAACAAACAGTATATTGATATATGAGGGTGATGTCATACACCATTTCAAAGCTACATAGCTCAGGTACGTGACAATAGCAATAACATTCGTTTCGTGTTTCATTTCACTGTGAAAGAGACGCATAAAACCGTCTGTGATATTAGGGACTGCAAAAAGAAAACCCGAACTTCGAGAGCAAAGAAAAAAAATGAAGAAATAATTTCTAGTAACTGTCTTCCACACCATAAGAGAGCCAGCTTCTTCTAGAACAAGCACGAAGCAGCCCGGTTACATTTGCTCCCTATGTTGTCGAGATATAGACAAATGAGTGAGAGCGTGTACCATGACACGCTGTGCCCGGCACTCCACGACTGCAAAAAGAAAACCCAAAATTCGAGAGCAGAGAAAAAAATGAAATAGTTTCTAGCAACTGTCTCCCACACCATAAGAGAGCCAGCTCCTTCACGAACAAGCACGAAGCAGCCCGGTTACATTTGCTCCCTATGTTGTCGAGATATAGACGAATGAGTGAGAGCATGCTCCATGACAATCATTGCTCGTCACTCCACAGCAGGTGATGTTTTCGCTATGACGACCAGTGCTCATCACTCCACGCTGAAGGGTTAAGGAAAATTTAATTTCTCAAGAAATATTCAATTTCAAACTTTTGCCATGTTGTAAATTCAGAGAGTGGGGAAATCACCCAAAAGAAAGAATACTTTTTGAGAAATTTTTTAAAAATACTTAAATATTTAATTTCATGACAATGTGTCCAGTGAAAGCCAAGCTGTTCCATTAGGTACAAACATGAAGCTAATGGTTGCTTTCTGCAATTTTGTTGAAGCGCCTAAAATACACGAAGCCCACCGCCGAAGGGTTATGACATACTGATGCGAGAAAAAGAGTCCTTCTGGTGTTCCACGTACTCTACATGGTTGTTGTGAAGCATTATCCTTACTCTGCGCAGGTCTGTCCTTGAGCCGAGGCCATGCCACATGACACACCTGCTATGTAAAAGTACTTGCAAAAGTAACTATGCTCTTTATGAAAATAGGGAGAGTTTTTCTTAATCATTGTCTTTAGGGTTAATTAGATATTAAGCAAAGGTGCTGACATTTCATATACTATGTGTTCCTCCTGGGTTTTGTATATATTTGGTAAGCAATAAAGGTGTAACAGCTCTCAATCATTGAAACTTCTTTTGCTATTTTCTCCGTAACCATTCAAGTTTGGATACCAGTGTTTTTGGTTATATAAATATAGTGTAACCTAAGAAACATTTCCTGAAAGTACAGTAGATTCCCCCTGAAAACACCCTGTATTCTGTATACACTACAACTGTGTATTTGCCGAAGTAATTTACAGCCTGCATCACTTTCCATCAGGGTGATGCAACAGAGCCATATACAAACCACCCCAATTAACACTTCCCAATAAAAAAAAAGCCAGTCACTGACCTGTAGACACAAACCATACATAAAAACATAATACATTAAGAAATAAAAAAGACAAAACATATCCTCCACCAACAAAGTTAAGATCAACATAATGGTCATCACCAATCCTGGTATCTCAACCCACTGCTTGGTGTTATAACAAATATGGATATACAATGCCTACCTAATAATACTCATCACTTCTCTCATGCACAGGTGGATGAATACAAGCGCATTTCATTTTCAGATTCTATGTCCTCACCCACAGGTGAGCTTCATGTGCAGACAAAATGGAGATCTGAGTGAAGCAGTAGGCAAACTGCTGATTGGATAAACTGCATGTCAGGTGTTAAGGAAAGGGGAGCAGAATTGGAACTGCCAGCTGCTCAACGTGTAGGATTCAACTAAGCCTACAATTCACGTCAGACAAGTACTGAAGAACACTGACTGTGAATATGGTAAAACCAGGCAACTAATAATAAGAATAATAAAAACACATTAACACAGAACCCACAGTCAACTAAGAATATATGGTAAAATTCCTTTTCAGCATGGTGTCAAGGAAACACATCCTATACTACTAGGGCTTTTCAATTCTGCCTCAGATAATCACGGGGCAATGCTGAAAGGGGCATATTGGCTTATAGTCTATGCTCCTGCTGTCATGGAACCAGCTAGAACACACACTATATAATTAACAGAAACACAAAACTCCATATCAGAATTGCAATCATGAAAAAAATTAAGAGCACAGTGAAGTCAAGGACAACTGGCTACCGTTCAATCCAGAAAGTTAAATCTTTCTGCTGCAGTCTACATGAAGCAAATTAAAAAACATGAAACTTCAATTTTACCTGTTTCCATATGTATGTGAAACCAGCCTGTCACATTAGGAGACGAACACAAATTGAGGGTGTGCGAGAAGAGTGCTGAGGACAACTTTGACTCAAGACGTTAGATGAAACTGTTTAATCAAAACCCTTAAAATCTGCACTCTTCAGCAGATATTAAAATTATTACATCAGCATAATTACACAAATGGAGCATGCAACATGAATGGGACATGAGACAGGCACAAACCTGGAAAAGTTGGCAAACATGGGTGTATTTGGGCAAGTTAATACTAAAATTCATCTAAAAGACATAGGACAAGAGGTTTCATCCAGGGTAGAATAGGATCATATCAGGTTCATGTAATACAGCCACGTATCTCTATTGTACTATCTTACTGCCATTCATACATAGCTTACTTCACCTTACATGAGAATTAAGATCAGATGACAGGAAGAGCAAGAAAAACAGAACATCTAAATTCAGTTATGCTTAAAGTAAAAAAGTACTGTAAAAAGCTGTTCATATTATATTTCCTACATAACTGTTAAATATTCACACCAGAAAATATGTGAAGTCACAGATTCTAATGATACTGTATGTAATGTAAAAATTTTTCACACAAGAAGGTATTTGATAAAATCTCATGATTTATCTTTGATTGATATGAAAGAAAATCCAATTCAATTCACAACAATTAATGCAGGACCCCACCCCCATCCAAATCTTTTCAGCAGTTTTGAGAAACACTGGTCATAACAACACAATCTCACTTCATGTATAAAATCTATGCACACACACAAAAATCTCACAGAGATAACATGAAGCCACTGTGAATGGCCCCGTCACTGTAGAATTATGGAAATCAGAAAGTGTAAATAAAACACTTAAAAATCACATTCATATATATATATATATACACACACACACACACACACACACACAATATATCCACATCAGTGTGCACCAACTTGAAATACCATGGCAAGCTGCATGTTTGGAACCTGCCTTTTTCCACAAATAAGTCCACACTGCATTCCTGAATAATCCAAAACCAAGTTTCCTACTATAATTTAAGAAAAAGTTGCAGAATCAGTCCAAGTCAGAAACAAAATTTTATTTCCATTATATGAAGCTGCCAGTACACCCCAAGGACAACTTCAAACAGGTTATTGTTCCCATGAACTGTTTAGCACACCAATTTGTAGTTGACTTTACTGATAATTTTGCTGAAGCTGGAAAATGTGGATTGTTTTCACTCTCTACTCACTTGAAGAGTCTGATCATATGCAAGTTCAGTAACTTCCTACGCACATCAACTAACTTCCTCCACAACTGCAGTTGCCATTCCTAGAGCAATACTTTTCCCCACTATAACTTTCTTGCACGCAATTTTCAATGCTGACAGAATGGAGTTTCATCCGTATCAACAGCACAACAGGGGGGAGTGTTTTATTGAATGGTGCAGTCAACAGCAAAGATCATTACGATGGTATACAAATTAAACCGACCACACAGCATTGGCTAACAGTGGTCAATGGTACTAGAAGTATAACCTGGCTCAGTGCCACTTTGTCCTCCACAGGATCCGCATGGCCTGGCCAAGTGAAAGCAGGGCCTGTGTTGTGACAGTCTTGTCAATAACTGCCTGAGCACTTCTTAGGCAAGTTTGCAAAATTGCAAAAAGCCACAATTAGCTTCGCCATGTCCGTCCATCTGTCCATGGAACAACTTGGGTCCCACTGGACGGATTTGCATGAAATTTGATATTTGAGCATTTTTCAAAATACTGTCAAGAAAATTCAAGTTTCATTAAAATCAGACAATAACAAATGGTACTTTACATGAAGACCATGAGATTTTTTTTATCATATCTTCCTCAGTTCTTAGAATGAGAAATGTTTCAGACATAAGTCGTAGAGCAAATCAAACACACATTTTGTGACCAGTACATTTTTTTTTTAAATTGAGCCATTTTAGGAGATGTGGAAAACTACTGTACAGTGGGGCAGGCCGAAGACGAGAATTTGGTGCATGCGCATTGCATGTCGGATATACAACGTTAGACACACACTCATAATACGCAACACTTATTGCTTTTTCACTGCAACAGTGGAAGCATGTATGCGCCTGAATGTTATGTTATACGTACATCGCCTGTCTTGCTGCAAGATGAGATTACTACCTGACCCACTCATTCCTGTAAGAAGCAACTGTTGTTCGGGGAGGGGGGATGGTGGTGCACCAGCTGGTTTAAATCCACGTCAGCTAATGGTGCAAAATGACTTCATTCATTAGAAAACCAAGAAAATATCAAGACCAAATTACTCTCTTTACAACAATTATATCTCTGCTTGCCGATTCATTGCATAAAAAGCAAGCAATGTTACTAATGACAAATTCCCTACAAAACATCAAATTTCAATTAAAACAAAACATCAAATTTCAATTAAGTTTAAAATCTTTTGTGGCATATCCAATCACCATCATCACAGGGTGCCTCATAATAAATAACCACATATATATCATACGATGAAAGGCGTTACAAACTGATTCTACAGCCCTTGAATTCATAAAACCAACCAGCACTAAGCAACGAACTGGGAAAGACAACCTGCCATTTCCCCCATGCCCTGTAACCAATTCACTAATCATGCATTCTATTTTGAATGTGAATCTGAAGTGTTTTACAATTCCATGTCTTCAATGGGCAATGAGCAAAATGAGGCCAGTGTGACCCATGAACCAATACAGCACACAATCTAATTTCAGACACAAGGAACAAAAAGATACGAAATCAGCCAATTATTTTATCCACACTCATATAAAAGCATAAGAAGTAAATTTTGTGTCACTACACTTCTCGATAACTATAAATTCTATTAATCTCATGATAACTTTCCAATGCTCAGTATGCACAAAAACTGTAAGCCTTTCAGAAGTCGTTTGGAAAAATAAATACTGTGAAGAACTGTAAAAAAAATCGACTAGCCAATGAAAGATTAGACAGCTTCTTCATGTTGCAACTTCTCAAATATCTCCAGAGATTAGGATGTAATAAGCTGTGTCAGTTTTCTCACTTAAGTTTTTCCCTTGAATAATGGTGGTAAACAACAAATGCAACAGAAAGAATCAATGGACAGCAAATGAAAATGTGCGCTCAGTTCATTCCACTTAGGATGTACTATAAGAGAGGCAAGTAAGGATTTACTTGTTAAGATTAGTTTTGATTTTTATATATGTTTTTACCAATCCAATATTGGCACTGTTATTACAGGGTACTATCATTAATGAGACATCAAGAATATAGGATTATTTATAATGTGCACACAATATTGTTTCTTTTGATGTGGCCCATGAACCAGTCTTAAACACTAACTTCATTCTTTTACGGGCTGAATACAACCTGTCACGTTTCCAACACTCAGGAACTGGGTGTTTTGTTTTTCAAGACTGTTGAAAGTGGCGAAGTACAATCATAAAAAAACATCTCTTTCTTATCTCTTTAGTATTAAGTGGGTGCCAGAAGTCGTCAGATCTGCAAGTGCACAGCAGAATAATGTTTACACTATACTGTACCCCAAAGACATCAGTTCACTTACCTGTATTATCACACAATGAAACTAGACATAACTAATTTCACATCCATGTTACACCATTACCACTCTCACCATCAGTTACCAGTGTCGCCTAAGTTAGTGATTAATTTATCTACAACATTCACCATGACTGCAATAATACAAATTTCAGTTTTCATTAGATCCTGACAATAATAGGCCCAATCATATTCTCACACCTGATCTTTCTTGCATAAATCTTGCCACTTCTGATAGCAACATCTCCAGGCATACTGTTGTGCCCTACATAGGCCTTACTTTGATACAACACTAACTCACCTCACTGAGAGTACCGGAGTTCTTTCCCACCAGGGGTATGAAGCTGACCACTCAACTTTATATAGTGCCAAGGTTAAGAATGAATGGAGCTAGACCTCTATTCCCCTGACATGCCTTCAAGGTACAGCCACAGACTGCACCTCTATAGTGTAAGCAGTACATACCCTTGCTACAGGCTAGAGTGTCTGGTGTTTCAGCCCATGTGGTAAGGAAATTTTCACTTCTCTACACCTGTCCACTCACCCTGGAGACTGGCCAGCCTCCTTTACAATGGGTAAGACTCCTTCCCAATGATGAAGCAGCTCTGTCATGGCACTGCCCACCGACCCCCATCTAGCGCCCAGATCAATGGTACAGCCATAACTCATATTCCGCCACTGCACCTTCATTGCACGTTACAGGGTGAATTTTACGTATTAACTCAGTGAGATTCAAGTTATGCATGCAAGATGGATGCCAAATTATGTATGGACACTGGCTACAAATGGGGCTTCAATCTGAAACACAATGTCCTTTTCAACTAATCAACACTGTTAGTTTTGTGGGCATCTTCTTTACATGATAATGTGTGCCCTCATAAGAATTGTAACATGTCTATGCTTAGCAATGACTTGCTTTCCGTGGAGAGCACAAAGTCCATGATAATCATAAAGGGGTTGCCAGATGTACCTACCCTTTCACCCATAAAGGGGTTACAAGTTTCTGAATAACCTCGTACTCTAGCCATTTTTCAGATGTATTAAGAGTAATTTGCTGCTGTTAATTGCTCATCACTCTACTCAGCCTGTAGACCACCAAACTTCAACAAAACCACCAGGTACACCACGATGAACAACAGTACGCCTGTTATGGGTACATTAGCTGCAATTACTACATATTCATTCTGCCAAAACTAACAAAACACCATACTTGCATACACCAAAGTTTCATCCACGTATAAGAGTGGCTCATCTTCCTCCTTAACTTGTCTCATGTTGTATATGCACATTTACAGATCACATTATTCTACCTTTCAATTAACATTTCTTTTGCTGGATAAACATGCGTTCCACTTTAACCCCAATCCTTTGTGGTGGTAAATACGGCATCAAACTTAACCCTTTCCTTTAACATACTGAGAAGCTTCTTGCACATCAGCTCTGCACTGAGCCAATCTGCTTACTAAACAATGGTCTTTATTATCCATCAGCCAGTATGTGTCTCCTGCATTAGGATTTTCTGCACTTTCCCAGCTGTTGTCACTCATCACCTACTATGTGCAATTCTTGCTTTTATTCCTTATGCAATATAGTGCTGGAACCAACACACTGCAGTATTCTGCAGCCCATGTAGTAGTTGTTGCGATGGGAACACTGAATGTATTTCTGTTCTGCTTCTTCACCAAACCCTTGGTTATGTCTGCTACGATTTTACTCCTTGCTGTGAAGTGTTACTCCATTCTTCATTTGTGCCTTACACCATAATTACTTAAATCCAAAGGAATGCAACCAACACAGCACCACATACAACAGATAAACTGAAATTACTATTTGCAAAAACACATAACATGTGGATGATCTAAGATGAGATGGGAATAGTGGTAGATCAAAGCTACCGTTCACCCCACCCAGATATTTTCATCCATGCCAACTTGTGGTACGCACTTATCGCACTACATCCATTTTAGCTGACAATGATGGCATCTCATGGTCTTTTACCACAAATAGATAAAATTTCACAATCACTAACATACATTTTTAAGGGTAAGTGGAAAGTAATGAGGGAAATGTGTCAGCACATGCTAGAACAGGTTCCAAAGATCATGCTAATGCTGTGAGAGTCCATCTTTTCAGTGCCTGCAAAGAAATATTTATTTGTAGATTAGATTATATGTAACTGAACTTCAATAATGAAAAGGAAATTTTATCTCAACAGTGACCAATGAAGACAACCAAATTGTTACACCATACATCTTGGAAATGTAAGATGTCTCATGCATAACTGAGGCAGTGCAACATCTCTCAATAAATGGATAAGCAAATTTTACCACACACACACATATTTTAGTCGACCTCCTTTACTCAAAACAGTATTCTACATGCATAAAAAAAATATGCTAGCATTACAAGTGCAATGATGTGAATTACCTTCAACATAAGGTATACATTATGTGGTCACCTCTTTAGCTTGTATTTTAAGGGAAAACAATTTACAAATTCTGTATCCTAACCATTAAAAGACTGAAATTTGTACACAATTTTCATAGCTCTCCAATAATAAAACAGTAGCCCATAATAAAAGCCTACCTTTCAAGCTAACATCATATAATGTGCCAAAATTAAATAGCTTTTAACATCTTGATCATTATAAGATTAAAATTTGTTAAGTTAACTTTCACAACTTAGCAAAAATAAATTAGCAGTTCACCATAAAAACCTGCCTTTCTAACTGCATGATCAGGCCATGACTGATTGCATCCCAAAATCAAGACCACAGCAGCTACACCTGGTGTACATCAAGTTAACAAACAACGAAGCAGTTGCACAAGTCACAGAACCATGCAGAGCACCACAGGAAATCTTGGCACATACCACATGTTTCCATTGTGGATATAAGAGAGAGGAATGACAATGTGCAATTCTTGTTGACGTCTGGTGACGAATGTATTCTGCAATCTGTGTTAAAACCTGCATCAACCATAAAATAAATAGCATGACATTTCCTACAAAATTAAATATACAAATGTAAAATAAACAATACCTGTGCCCACCACAAGGTGTGCACCGTCAAAAATATTCAGTATCATACATTAATAACCTAAAATGGTCCATTTTTAAGTAGACACAATGCCTGTTCTACGTGTAAGTTCACAGCAAATTTCAAGTACAATGATTTACTAACATGCTGGTTGTTTGGGAAAAGTGCAAAGTGAAAGCAACATTCAAATATAGAAAAATAATTACTGTCAGAACAAAGTAACCTGACTTTCAAAAACAAAGATGATACATCGGTTGGTATCAATGCTTCACATATAACTCTTTTTGTACTGAAGGTTGCACATATTCTGTGGTTTGCAGAAATGCAAGCCATCACATAGGTGTATGCTTCAATTACTGTATGCATGTTTAGCATCAAGCTAAAACTCCAATGGAAAACAAGCAGCAACTAAAAGTGTTCAGGACAATTCACTGGACACCCCAAAGTCTGGCATAAGATGATGAGTACATCAGTCACACATTTGTGCATATCCATACATGAAGGAAGCAGCTGCATTTACAATATTCATGATGCGGTGCATAAATACAACAAAAACTCTCAATGCTTTATCCTTACTCTGATGTACACATGTCATGTGGCCAGTAGATGGTACACATCAGACCTCTGCACAGTCACTCTTTGTCGCACCACAGTACCAAGGCTTGTATCACAGTGTGAAGTCAGTGTCAAGCACCTGTAACCAGGAGGTAACAGCTTCCTTCATGTCTATTTGCTGCAAAGCAATTTCCACTCTGGCATTTAAGGGGTCCAAACAGAATGCAATCACTTGGTCCCATACTGCCAATCCGACCTCTAACTGGTCATGGCAATATGACTGGGAAGTTAGGGACCTCCCTCCCCACAGTTCTCATTTAACACAAAATTATTTCCATCATGCTGGGCTACTAAGTGACGTGCAACAGATACCAATTTGAAGCAAGCCATCACCTCCTGGCTACACTAAACATTAATTTCTTCTGTAACAGGATACAAGCTTTGCTGCAATGGTGGGACAAATGCTGTTGAGGGTTGACGTGTACCATTTACTGCCCATGTGCCATGTACATATCTAGTATCACAGAGTTTGTAGCTATCCTGGAGAGCCAACTGGCCACAGCAACTCTTAATGACTCATTCATGAAGGCCGTGGTGTCCAGAGGTTGCCCACAGGCAGGCGTTTTGTCGCCACTCCTGTGGTGCCTTGTTGCTGATGATATGATAGAAAGGGTCAACAAGGGGTGCTGTATATACTCAGGGTATGCTGATGACACCTGTCTTTGGGAAGTGGGGAAATTCCCAAACATGGTGTCCAAGCTCATGCAGTTGGCCCTCCACACCGTAGAAACTCATATTTACAAGAGAAAACTTCCTATGTCTTTGAACCTATTTTCTTTGGAGTTATCTTGCACTGTTCTATGTTGGTCAAGCATCTTGGATTAGTCCTGGATTCTCAGCTGACCTGGAGGGAGCATATGATTACAAATATCAACGTGAAGAAGGCTCACAATTAATATGTGGAACTGAGGTCCAAGGTGGTCAACTGACTCTACATCTCCATCATTCGACAATCCATTACCTCTGCACTTGTAGTTTGTTGGTCCAGCCATCAAACAGCTAGTGCCAAGAAGACTAAGCAGAATACATTGTATGCTTACTGGTAACAGGGGTGATGCTCAACATTCCTACAGGTTGCTATGGAGGAGCCACTCACTTGCCTTCCTCACCCTGACTTAGTGTTTCAGGGTGAGGCATGATTAGCTGCACACCCACTCTGGAGCCTGCGATGTTGGTCCCACTTCACCCTATTCGAGAGCAGCATCAGTTATCAGATCCCATATTTAGTATAGGGGTTAATGTTATGAGGCCAGCATATAATTTTGAAAGCAAGTACAGGGTTACTACATTGGCTAAAGAACAGTGGACCAGGGGACCTGGAACTCCACCCACAGTTCAGGTTGATATACAGATGGGGCCAGAACGTGGGGGGGGGGGGGAATGAGGCCACAGTCTATGGGCAATCTGCAGGAATAAGTCTCAGCATCACCCTAGGGACATATGCTACAGTTCTCCAAGCCGAGATAAATGCCATGTTGGCCTGTGCATATGAAATTCATGTGGATGTTAGACTACAGAAATACTACAAGGGTTGATCCAAAATTTTCCATACTGGTGCCACCTTCTATACAGCAGTTGTGGTAACGCAAAGCACCTGTAGATGGTAGGACTACCATGTTTAGCGAGTCCGTGTGCCAAGTTTCATGTAGGTAGGATGACATGGGCAGTTTTTACACGCGTTTGTTTGGAGTTGTGTACGTGACCCGTGGCAATTTTCATGATGGATCAGAGAAAGGAACAGCGAGTGTGCATCAAATTTTGTGCCAACCTTGTGAAAAGTGGTATGGAAACCCTCAAAATGATTCAACAAGGCTTCGGGGCCGAAAGCATGAGTCATACACAGGTGTTTCAATGGCATACCCAGTTCAAGACCGGTCGCACATCAGTTGACAATGACGAACACACAGTGAGACCCACAAGTTGCACAACTCCTGAAACTGTTGCATGAATTCAAGAGCTCATCCGTCAGGATCAACGTTGGACCATTCGCGACATTGCTGAGGAGGTGGAAGTTGGTTATGGGACATGCCAGCAGGTTCTGATGGAAGAATTGTGCATGCATCGTGTTGCAGCCAAATTTGTGCCCAGGATCCTAACTGCTGACCAGAAGCAGCAGCGCGTCAATGTCTGCATTGAACTTTGTCAGCTCACCTCCGACGATAAAACGTTCTTGTCTAGGGTCATCACTGGTGATGAGAATTGGGTTTACGGTTATGACCCTGAGACAAAGCGACAATCCTCCCAGTGGAAAAGCCCCACGTCACCAAGGCCAAAGAAGGCCAGACAGGTGAAAAGCAATCTCAAGAGCATGATCATCACTTTCTTTGACATCAAGGGGATTGTGAACAAAGAATTTGTCCCAACAGGCCGAACTGTGAATTCCGGGTTCTACTACGAAGTTTTGTGGACACTGCGTGAAAAAGCGTGTAGACATCTCCCCCAACTTTGGCGAGAACAGACCTGGCTGCTTCACCATGACAATGCCCCGTCTCACACTTCCGTCCTCACCCACCAGTTTCTGGCAAAAAACAAAATTGCTGTTATCCCCCACCCACTGTACTCCCCTGATTTGGCACCCTGTGACTTCTTCCTATTTCCAAAAATGAAACTGAAGCTGAAAGGATGCCGGTTCGATACCATTGAGATCCAGGCCGAATCCCAGAGTGTGCTTGTCACTCTGACAGAGAAGGACTTCCAGGAAGCGTTCCAAAAATGGAGGAGACAGTGGGACCATTGTCTACATGCGGGAGGGAACTACTTCGAGGGTGACGGCAGCCGATAGGTCTTAGGGTGAGTTTTATGATTTTTACAGCATCAGTCCAGAAAATTGTGGATCAACCCTCGTACGTTAGTACTTGCTCTGACAGTCAGGCTGCCAAAATGACCCCAATTGGTACAACAGTGTCAAAACGCAATGAATGACATTTCCACCCAGCATTCTGTGAGACGGTTTAGGGTCCCCAACATTCTGGGGCATGAGGAAATGAAATTGTCAATGAGTTCACAAGGGAGGGAACTTTTCACCAGTTTGCTGGACTGGAACCAACCTTGGGGAGTGTTTCATGGCAAACTGTAACAAAAAAGATAAAATCCTGGATGGACAACCAGCATATGGCAATGTGGCAGGGTCTCACCAGTACTCAGAGACAGGCTCGAAAATTGATTTCGGGCCCTGGTCCCACTGCTAGGACTAGGCTACTGTCCTTTTAACAGGACACAACCCAAGGTTGTTACCGCCCTTATTGGAGAAAACCCTCTATGCGATGGAAAACTCCAGCCCCTTTCTGGGAGATACAGCCCCAACGGCGTATGCAGGTATACTGCGGATTGTAACGCTCTCCCTGAGGTCTGTAAACTAAATCCGGCCCATCATTTGCTTTCACTTTTATGACAGTATTCGTCTTGTAGAGGGATGCAGACTCCACTCAACTCAGGGTTAATGAGTGTATTGGGACAGCCAGGTCAGTTTTCAGCTTTTGGTAATACCCTACCCTCCTTTTTCAACCATGACCAGCAGCAGATATCCTGTTTCGTCCACGGTTCTAAAATTGTGAATTACCATAATGCAGTTGCAGAATACA
>Ga0123352_10012531_pt1 | contig 13410 bp, 8 predicted proteins | sample TergutLab28metaG_FD_89700 | JGI IMG/M metagenome (GOLD analysis project Ga0123352, IMG submission 89700) | Labiotermes labralis P1 segment gut microbial communities from Petit-Saut dam, French Guiana - Lab288 P1 | ecosystem: Host-associated > Arthropoda: Insects > Digestive system > Gut ...
GAATATTGTAATATAACTTTAGCAAGGAACAACAAAGCTCCCTGATGATGATCTGACAAGATCGAAACATGTCGGAGTGATTTTAAGTGTTTTTAAAGTGTTTTATGTGAAAGTTATGTAAGTACAGCTGTTGGTTCATAATAGAAGTGATTTCATGTAAGTATTTTTGTAACAATGCTTTAAATTTTTTTGGATTAACAGACTCTTCTTTATTGTAAAAGGGAGGCATGTTAAACACCTTAACACCTATACAGCGTACCAACTTCTGGTAGCAGGATAAGGGTTAATGAGACATATGCCCAAGAAACAAATCTGACTTCTTTTACCGTGCCAAGATTTTGACTAGTACAACATAATAAACAATCATAGCTGTGTTAACTGATGACATCTATTTGAAAATATGAATGTAAAAACACATTTTTAGTAAATTAACTGCAAGTGTCTGCTGCAACTTCAAGAAAATTCTACTTGTTAATTGTCTGAACATGGGGGATGATGTAGTCACTGGGGGCACAAGTGTAGCAGAGTTGGGCAGAGGCTAAGAGTACATCAGTTTAACTTCTATTGCCGTTCAAACATTTCACTCGCTGATAAAACCTATATAGCACCAAGTCCTTGTTTTACACTCTGATTTCATTCTTGTAAAAGTGGGCATAAATAAAAAAAGGCATAAATGAAAAATGATATTCCTATAAGATACAAGACAGGCGATGTAAATATGACGTGATATTGAGGTGTGTTCATGCAAACATTGTTGCAGTAAGAAAGTAGTAAATATTACATATTCTGAGCATGTGTTTGTAGAATAGGGCACCATCATGCAACGTGCATGCACCATACTGTCATCTGTGGCCTGTGTGGCTCTAAAATATTTTTCCACATTGTCTCATAAATGGCATGATTTTCAAAAAAAAAGTTACTCAATATAAGTATAAATCTTATTGTGGCACCGCACATTTTGTGTAGAATCACTTCAATTTATCAACCAACAAATGCACATACGATTTCACATAAAACACTTTTAAAACATTTTAAAACACTCCAACATGCTTCAATCTTGTCAGATCATCATCAGGGAGCTTTGTTCCTTGCTAAAGTTATGTTACAGTAGTCACATTTCCATTCGTATTTGCAATCGAGGTGTTGTGGCAGCATATCATGTTGTGGAGCAGTGGCTTGGTGTGCTTCGTATGCTGAGCATACAAAGCACACTGAGCCACTGCTCCACAACACGTTCTTACACAACATGATATGCTGCCACAACACCTCATTTGCAAATACGAATTGAGTTGTGAATACTGTAACATAACTTTAGCAAGGAACAAAGCTCCCTGATGATGATCTGACAAGATCGAAATATGTCAGAGTGTTTTAAAAAGTTTTAAAAGTGTTTTATGTGATATTGTATGTTCATACATTGGTTGATAAATTGAAGTGCTTTTACTGAGCATAAATTGTGTGTTTTGAGTTTATCTACAACTTTTGTCTCAAAAATTTCTCTTTGTATAGAGAACAAGCCAGATATGATAAAAAGAGTTTATTGGCCTTCATGTAAAATACCCGTTATTTTTGTCCGACTTTAATGAAACTTTAATTTTCTTGACAGATTTTTGAAAAACACTCAAATACAAACTTCTATGAAAATCCTTCCAATGGGAGCTGGGTTGTTCCATGTGGACAGACAGACATACTGAAGCTAACAGTCATTTTTCACACTTTTGCGAACAAGGCTTAAATAAATACAAATTAAGCAGCCAAAAGGCATTCAACCGAAAATGAGAAGCACAAAGTAAGAAGTTGTGTAAATCAAAAAAGATGCTCAAGCAGAAAGGCGTAAAACAAACAGCCATAAACTAACGCCTTGTATTATTCACCAGTACTTGTCTGCTGTGGAAACAGGTTCTGGAAAGGTTTTAAAAAGTACAATATTAATATTACAGTCCAGGAAAGATGCACGGATGGAGGGGGGCCAGGATATAGAAAAATTCAACAGAGCAGATTTTTATAGTGAATGTGACTCATTGAAACAGGACTCTGGCAATGGGAGGCAATGAATAAGAAAATGATATACGCACTCTTTATGAGGTTTCATAGTGGAGTTAAACAATGCAGGTGCTGTTGTCACAAAATCATAGGTGCAACCTTCCACTGAAACGGGTTTTGTCTCAAAGGTGATTTCCCCTGCAGCAATAGCTGCTTGTGTTCCCAGGCACACCCAAGACATAAAACCCAAACTAGCCACTCCACCAATCAATGCTCCCTGAAACACAATTGAAACAGCTCTGTCTAAGTAACAAAAAAAGAACATATTAACACTATGCCACGTGATTTATCATCAAATAACTCATTCACATTACCCATAATGTATATGTATGTTTTCTTATGCGTATTGGACCATGCAACATCTTCATATTTGAATAAAGGTAGACCAACCACCGCAATAGAAAACTCATTCCCGAGCAGAGCCCAGGCGATACAAACCCCTTGTTCCAAGCGGTCATAAACCCCTAAACCCTCACAGTCCACAACGAACAGGTCACTAGTGGTTCAGCCTGCACTCGGATACCACATCACCAACAGCCAATCCCGCTACATAACACCAGCACGCCTCAAGTCAAGTATGTACAGCTCATGCATATAGACATAAATAGAGATGCACAAAACACCAAAACATACCACACACAAAAATGTTCAAGAACCACAGGACACCACACGCTTGCAGGAAAACACTCACTCAGAGCCACACATGACACATAATATAGGTATAACACTTACCACTAGATAAATAAATTAACACATAAACCTCTATCATTATGGCTCAATACAGCCTACACAATAATGCACGAACTAGTTGCAAGCTCCTGAAGATGGATGTATTAACATCCGAAACACGTTGAGCAGTAAATTGACATAATAAAGCAAGTGTCATCAAGTTGGTCTACCTTTATTCAAATGTATGTGTTCTGTTCGGTTCTCAAAATAATGACACATTTTTCCCTAAATATGAATTAACTAAATTTTGTAACATAAATGTGTTTTCTTGTATACGAAGTAGAACCTAAACTGTGACAGATGTTATTTAGATGAGACTTACAGTTGATAATTTAACAAAATGTATTGATATTCTTCATTTTAAACTTTCGCCATGTTCTGAATGTTGTGTTCAGTTCTTAACGGGAATATTAAGAAATAAACATGAATGGAGTCAGGGTAATAGAATAGAAGACCGAAATAACTGAGACGAAACATTCAAATTCAGCAGGTAATTCTGTAACCAAATATGACAAAAGCAATCCTGGAAAAGGAGAAATCCCAGAGTGTTGGACTATTGAAATGTTCTTGCATAAGAAATAAAACCTACAAATATGGTGAAGAACAGAATACCGGACAGCAACACATGGAGGATCAATAGTTATTTAGACTTAACATTCCTCTGGTATTTGTATATGTGGTGAATGTAGTTGTACTGAATTGGGTATGAGTCATGGATGCAGTGGCAGGTCAAAACGGTTAGGTAAATTTGGACAAAAAAAGATTAGAAACACAAATATGGTAAAGGCAAGATTTTACATTCTCATAAGAGTGTTGGTGATGATTTAAGTCTTCTGGGTTCTGACTCCGTAAAACAATATCACATCCCAGATGACATCAATCCTCAAAAACAGTGGCATTTGTAATGTATGCCAGAAGACAAACTGCAAAGATGAGGTGAAAGCGTCAGAAGTTGCTGTTCATGAGCACTTAATACAATGAAAAATACAATAAAAGTTTCTACAACTCACACAACAAAACCAATAAAGGCGCTAATATTTTTTACATATAATTTGTTATAACTCCGAAATGTTTCGATCTATCTTGATCATCTTCAGGGAGTTACTGAAGTCACCCATCCAGTGTGCTTCAGTATGATTTGGCTACCAAAACATAAACTTGACATCCTCATGATACACTATGTACAAACAACCAGGGTATTACCTACATATAACAACTAACCAAACACTTGTAATTATATTTACTATGATTTTATATTCATTCCAGAACCACTGCAAAAACCTATAAAAGTTCAAATGTCATATGTATTGGACAAGTTCTGCACTGCTACACTTGAATTTCATAATATCTACAAACATTTTTATGCACAAATTTTAATGTATTTAATAATCCAGGTATGTTTTTATATGTGCGTTATTGATGTTCAGTCACTCCCTGAAGATGATCAAGATAGATAAAAAAAAGTCAGAATTATGACAAATTATGTTTAAAAAATATAGTTTTAACATTAGTGCATTTATTCATTTTATTGTGTGAATTGTTTATTAAAGCATGGATATGAAGAACTTTATGTTTCTGCAACTGTTCTGAATATTTGGAAAAAAGGGTAGGCTACAAATAGGCATTGAAGTAAACGGTCTCTCCTTATGGCCTGACATTGTTGTGTGCACAGGAAATGCAGTGGACATATATCCCTTACATTTACATTACCATTTTCATTATGATGTTTGGTTTTTAATAAGGAATGCATCAGGAGCACATGCATGTGTTAATAACGTTTTGTATTGTGTTACGTCCAATGGATTATAAACACCATGATACTGCAAGAAATCATATGAAGTTTAGAACTTACTTTAGAATTAACCCACGGCAAGAAAAGTCCCATGCTGAAAATTCCAAGCGAGGTACCATGAGTAATTCCACTCAAGCTCATTGACATCTGCATGAGAAACATAAAGCTTTGGTTACAAAGTGTGCCTCATTGCAGGACTCCTTCACTGTTACTGTGAAGAATGCTCACCTGGAGTACAGAACCAAGCTTCTCAACAACAAACACCAGCCCGACACACACGGCCCCCATCACCACAACCACAGTCTTCATCAGAATGTTAGTCCGTCGTGGAGATGGCTGATGGGTGAACCAAGTTTTGTAGAAATCTTCCAGAACAACAGCTGCCATTGAGTTGAGGCCAGTCGACATGGAACTACGATAAAACAAAACAGGTTTGTATGTTCAACATTTACAAAGAATGACTGACCAAAGGGTTCCAATTAATGTTATAATATATAATCCATAGGAAGCCATTTGGTATTGTACTGCAGTACAGGAGTGTGGTATTCTGGTATCAAAATCTATAACCATCTCCCTCCTACCATTAAACAACTATAATATGATATTTCTAAATTTAAAGCTGCCCTGAAAAGATTTCTCTATACAAACTCTTTTTATACATTGGAGGAGTATTACAGCTGGAAATAGAGATCTTGTTTTCTTACCATTACATCCTGGAAATACCATACACCATTGCACTGCTGCTAAATTATTGTATAACTCAAAACACTTACGCTTATACATACAAGTCACATATGTAGCATGTGTTGTACATAGTTATACTATCAACAATGGTCCCCTAAGGCAAATGAATGAATTGAGTTGTTTGGATGGATAATAAGCAAACTCTAACAGAATACATCACTATTAAATTTTGACATCTATATTGTCCAGAGAAGATTTAAGGGTATCATACCTTTTGTGCATGCAGTCAAACAGATGATATACTGTACTCATATGAGGGCACTGGAACAGGGCCCTTAAGCTTCTGTGTCTTTGTTTCTTATGTTTTTAGAATCTAATTATCTTGTGTTTTTCATTTATTGTGCTTTTAGAATTTACTGTAAGACATACCTTATTATGTAATTACCTTATGCACATATCACACTTGCAATATGACAAACTCTATATCCTACAGGTTGTTTGACCTTGTAAATGGATTGACAGAATGCATAATAAATGAATGAATGAAAAAAAAAGGACTGTGCAAAAGTTTAGGGCCTGCAGTTACTTCCAGATGTTCATATGCAGCATGTAGCAAACAACAAACAATTTTAATTTTTCACCTGAGAGCAGCACTGAACACACCAGCCAGAAAGAGTCCTGGAACACCTGTCATGCCCTTGAGGGTGTCCATCACCAGCAATGGGAGGAGCTGATCCTTTGCTGCTGCTAGCTGTAGGTGCACACCACAAGATCAAAATGTCAGTACTTCGAAGTACATAGAATTTCATTTTTTTTTTAAACTCACGGTTCCGTTCATCGTAATTCAATGTTAATAAAAATCCAACCAGATGCAACAGTATTCAGATATTTATTTACTGCAAAGTCACTCTACATGTTGCAGGGAAGTAGCTTTACCAGTATTATGACCTGTACCGGAGGTTGCGGTTACAGTTTTTATTACTCCTGATGATGGGTGCTGTGACACTCAAAACATGTAGAGTGACTTTGTAGTAAATAAATATCTGTGTACTGTTGCATCTGTTTGGATTTTTATTAACATAGAATTTCATCTGTTGATGGTATGAAATACAAAGTTTACTGTATTCTGTATCTGAAAAGTCTACATTCATGGTCACAACAGTGAATGTTATTACTTTTTCACACAGCACACTCAATATTCCTTTGCAAGGGGCTAATTGTGGCCTTTAGCTCCTAAACTGTGGGTAAAACAAAGTGCTTGGAAAATTGCATGAACATGAGGGACAAAAAATCTTCAGTTTGGAATATTACATTCTTATAGCAAAGATCTTTGTATTGTAATTGAAGGAACAAGAAGACTGAATACATGATGTGAGCATTTGATAATATGGGAGACAGAAGAAAGGCATAAAAAAAGTTTTGTACAGGAATACCTGGAAGTTGCTACTTTTACAAGCAAGAATGAAGACATTAAGATGAAATGTATGGAAATGAGTTGTGAGGATGGAACTCGAATTATGTTCTGTGCTAGAGTTTTGTATTAGTTGTGGTGCAGTTTTGACTTCTGCTACCACAGAATTAGATTGGAGCTAATCGTGGTCAGTGCATTTGCACCATTATACACGTTTCGTTACAATACCAGCAGTACAAGCAAGGAAGTTGCTTGTCCTAATGACCATTAAAATTTAATGGAAGTCTCTTTAGTTGTTAGGGTTTATTGATCAAATGCAGCTCAATTAAATGTTAAGTGTTAAATATCAGCAATTGCATGAGACTGCAAAAATTAATAAATTCAAGACATCCTGTCAGCCGGACATCACATTTCAGGACACATGCATGTTCACTCTCCTGAACAAAAGTAACTGCTTTGGTACTGTCAACTCTTGGTAACAACTTTCCTTCCTTCTTTTATGCCTTCTGTACATTCATAATCCCTGTCTTCTCACACACTCCATTCTTATCCTTTTTGTTTTTCTATCTCACTATTGCTGCTCTCATCCCCCTACTGTTACTCTCCTTTCTGTTAGAACAGTTCAGATTCCTTGATTATCAACAACAATGGTAACTGTGTCACCTGAAGCATTAATATAGGTCAGGATGTCATGACCTGTTATGTATAATATTATGTTGAGTAATTGATGCAGGCTACATAGAAATGTCTCAAGGTGATTCATTGTGTTATGTTGTAAACATTATCACAATAAAACAAGCTGCTACACTCATTTCGCTTCATACAATGACACTGTAAGTGACAATTGACCCCCTAACTCAATTCAACATAATGTGACTAGGCACACAGTTTTAATTACTAATCTGATTGCATTTTCACTACAGTAAAAAAATTACTGAATTTGCATTATAACCTCATGAATTCCACTGTTACAATGTTGTAATTAACAATTATATAATCACATGTAAATTTTCTCTGACCACAGATGTTATACATGCCATATGTGTCTCAGATCTGAGGGCTGCCTTCGTGCCTAGTTTATTTGGCAAGGTAAAACCACTTATATTATGTAAAACTACAAACTACAGACATCAATTTTGCATGTACAATGATGTATAAATGTCTTGTGCTTTTAGTTTTTGTAGATGATCTTTATAGCTGACATAATGAAAATCTGTAACAAGTCTGAGATCTGAAACTCACGTGACCATTGATCACAGATGTGAAGTTTTAACTTTATACTTTCTTATAAACAGATGACAGTGATGTACTGAAAGCCAATATGTGTATATGTAGCTGGGTTTTATAACCCTAAAATATAAGATACTGGAGGCTAAAGGGGATGTACTGGCTAAACTAGAATTCTTGCATTTCTGTACACCATATACACACACATATACATATATATATAGTGGGCTGGGTAGCACAGTCGGTATAGCTACTGACTATGGGCTGGACGGTCTGGGATCGAATCCCGGTGGGGACGAGATTTTCCACACCTGTCCAGACCGGCCCTGTGGTCCACCCAGCCCCCCATAAAATGGGTACCGGGTCTTTCCCGGGGGTAAAGTGCGGCTGGGGCGTGCTGTTGACCACTCACCCCCTTCTAGTGCCGTGGTCATGGAAGAGAAGAGCTATACCTCTACCCATCCTTTGGGTCACACCAGGCCTGTAATGGGATCACTTTACCATTACCTTTAAAAAATAAGTTGTTTTTGATATACATGGCAGCTGGTTTTTTGTTTAACCCTTTAAACGCCGAGTTAAATCCAAATTGCGATCTGCTGACATTATTAGGAGCTCACCATATTCTCCACGTTAGCAGGATAAGGGTTAAAAGATATATGGTTAACATGTGGTACCAATAATGAACCATTTAGCTGTGTAACAGTAAAAAATGTCTTAATGATAACAGTGACCCTAAACCATAAAAACAACAATCTGTTACTGTGCCATACCTTTGTTGTGAGAGGGTCACAATCATAGTATGTAGCAAATATCAGCAAGCCACTGTAGCTACATATGAGTACAAAGCCCAATGCACCTACAATGAATAGCCACAGTGCACTGAAAGTAAATGGAACAAAAATGAGGCTTGTATTATGTGATGGTTCAGTTACATCAAATAAAAAACTTTGTAAATTCAGGCCTTTAGAAGTACTAATGCATAAAATATGTAGCTTGGATGGAGAAACTGTAAATGTATACTGAAACGTGATAGTGATAAAGCAGAACTTTGAAGATGGGCAGAGTAAATTCTTCTGAAATATCAGTATCGGCTACCAGGCTATATAGTTTCACAATCCTTAAGATCACAGTAAGCTACATGCCCTTTTAAAACAAGACAGGCAGCATACATGTAACACAACACTGAGGCACACTCATGTAATATAATATTAAACAGTGTACGTCAGCACAATCACTTTATTACTCAAGGTAATTATAAGGCTATATGTTTCAACTATAGATTAGTCATCCTCAGGCCTATTTTGTCAATTGTGTCACAAGATGCTATGCACACTTTGGAATCCCATCGTGGAACACAATGGGATCCCAAAGTGTGCATAGCATCTTGTGACACAATTGACAAAATAGGCTTGAGGATGACTAATCTATAGTCAAAACATGTAGCCTTATAATTACTTTGAGTAATAAAGTGATTGTGCTGACTTACATTATTTAATATCATATTACATTACAAGTACATTGTGATGCTTCTATTCAAACACTCAAGTAACCTATATTGCTGTGGGAAAGACATAAGTATTGCATATCCTGAGGGTGTGTCTGTAGCCTTACTTATCCAGCATGTACCACATCATATTGCCACCTGTGGCCTGTCTAGCTCTACCACATTTCCCATATTATCTCATAAACAGATCAATCATCACAAACAAGTTATTTAATATAAAATGTATGTTTTAATTTTCTCTACAAATTTGTCTCAAACATTTCTCACTTTTAGATGAATTATGTGAGATATTATGATAAATGTAGTGGGTCCTTGTCACCACGGCATGGCGCGTCCTCAGGTTGCGGATAGAGGAAAGGCTTCCGATAAGGAGGGTAGCTGCGAATAAATTGAATAAGAAGTCGCGGACAGCCGACGAGGGGTGGTCCTCCAGCTTGGGGGTTGGGCGAGGTGCTAACAACCCCTCCCTGTAAAAAACTTTGTTAAGAAACACTCACATGCGGGATGCTTGCTCTAGAGACAAAACAATCCTTTTGCCAGACGCTTGTGAGTGCAGTAATGAACCTTCGGGTTCCGTGAAATGCGAGGAATTTCTTGACTAGCTGCAAACCAGATAGCGTCTCAAGAAGGACACTGCACCATGGAGTAAGTAAGTATAAGTAATTATGATAAATGTACACAGGTCTTTGCATAAAGTACCTGTTGTCATTGTCACATTTTTAATAAAACTTGAACCTACCTACATGGCACACTTTTAAAAATCCTCAAATACCATATTTCATGAAAATCTGTCCAGTGGGAGCCAAATTGTTCCATGCAGATGGGCGGATAGACAGACAGATAGACATGGCAAAGCTAAAAGTTGCTTTTCACAATTCTGCAAACATGCCTAAAAACTGGACAGCACTAGATAAGTATCAGAAGTGTTGAGCTTACGTTCTGGCAGCATGCATTGTGGGCAGTGTGAGGTAGCGTTGAATCATGTTCTGATTCACAGCGTTCGTCTGCAGCCAGAAGAATCCACCTCCACACACCACTGTGAGCAGGGAATGACGTATAGTGGGGTCGAGGCTCAGGCTGTTGGTAGCACAATGTCATGCATCTCAATTTATTTACAAGCATTGTTTTAAAACTGAATGCTACAGGTTGCACAAACAGTCAATCAAATATTTAAATAATTTGTGATGTGAGAAACAAACATTTCTATGTTATTCCAAATATGATTCATCAAAACTACTCTTCCTCAGCTTTCTGTTTAAATTTCTTACCGAAGTCTGTCTGCTACACATCTTGAGCCTTTGGTTTTGGTGCAATTTTCTGTTACTCATTGCTGACAGCAGAGGTATTATGCTCTTTATTTCCTTTACTGTAAATGTGTTAAGGTAATTTGTCTCAGTAATTAACCAACTTGATGCACAAAAGTTTTGTTTTACTATAAGTTTATTTCACGTCTCTACATGTTTCAACCATATGTGCTCATTATCAGGAGGTCAAAATTGTATTACACAGCCTCTGGTAGGTGTGATGATATCAGAGGTTGTGTAAAGCAATTTTGACTTCCTGATGATGAGCACATGTGCTCGAAACATGTAGATGCATGAAATAAACTTATTGTAAAACAAAAACTTTGTGCATCAAGTTGGTTAATTACTGAGACAAATATACTGAGATGCACGGTCAGCAAAACGTCAAAATTTGTGTTAAGGTAAGTATATATATCAGTTGGTAAAACATTCAAAGTAAAAAGAACACTTAATATGACACATTTACAGTGAAGATTATAACCAGACTGTAATACCCAAATCTGTAGACGAAAGTTTTGTGAAATTGTGGCTACAATAAGTAAATCTTTCCTATTCATAAGATCTCTTATGCAGAAAGGAATGAGATTCAGACTTGTTTAGTACAAACTTCCAGACCACAACGTCCCTGAATAGTTGTTTTCTTACTATGTCTACTCTAAACACGGTAGTAATACTGGGCATCCATAATGAGTCCAAAAAGTTTTGGTATTTGTAGGATTACAAACACTTCCCATGCTCAGAGCTACTTAGTGTTTTAAGAACACTAAATAACATAAGACAAGAAAGAGAAATTTTAAAAGCTACAGTCTACGCAAGTATCATCTTCTAACAAATAAACAAAGTGCATGCAGCAGAAAACCAGCATCTCAGTCTCAGGCAGACAGAGCTATGTCAGGCCAAACAAAATCTGCCGCACCAGCCAAACCATTTTTTCAGCATACTCTTCCAAAACATGTGTGATGAGCTTCAGTAAACCCATGCAATGTTCCAGAACATATCACCGCTGATTGCTGTAACTTACTTCTTCGCCCTTCTGAGTGTCGGTAGAGCCAAGTACCGCTGCATCTGATACTGATTCATTGCACTACCTTGTAGCCAGTGTACAAACCCTCCGAATACCAACACCCACACAGTGTGGCGAGTTGCAGGATTGAGGTCCCAGCTATCAAAATACCACACAATACAAAGGAAATATCCCATTGTCAGCCAAAACATATGATGATTACAGATTTATTGCAGTTCTCACCCAATTAATTTTCAGGTGTTTAAAGTATGATTTGCACTAAACAAAATTGTTTTTCAAATTAATAAGCTATGAAAGTGTCAAAACTGTGGTCTGGTTTGTGTTTATTTGGCTTCAGGACGTCCATTATGTGATGAAATTCATGGTTATTGGCTGACATTTCTTTATATACTGTTATATCATTATGTTTCAGAATCTCGTTTTCCTTGTTTGCAGTGTCGACAATGTCCATTGACTGTATCACCAAAATGCCTCTGCTACAAATACACATCATCTAAGAAAAACTGAATATATAATATTACATTTTTTAAGTCTATTCTACAACAGCTGCACTTACATGGGAGCTTCGATGCGGCCGCTGTTGTAGTTCCGTTCCCAAACTATGCCGAGTCCACCCACGTCAACCGTCCCCTTAATAACAACGAAAACCATGGCACCAAACATGATCACTGTTTGAACAACATCAGTCCAAACAACAGCCTTGAGGCCACCCTGCCAGAAGAGGAACCACTAATGATGCTGACAGATAACATTAGGCTACAAGTCAGAAAGTCTCAAGATTTATTATTCAAGAAATCCATATGAATATGCAGTGACCCAATACAAACTTTATAACCAGTACTCTCTCTATTGAATTCAATATTGGCACCAACTGCTTTTCAAAAGTAATTTCCCTCCTAAAGCAATGAAAGCTGGCACAACTATTCAAATGGGAGAATATAAAAAATCATGAACATCATGGTGCGGATCTTTTTTGAAAAAATTATAATTCTTTGTTTGGGCTAGAGATTACACGCTTATATAGACTGATGTCAGTAACTGCGTCCACAAGAGCTAACAGTGGGAGTTTCTTAAGCAACTCTTCACCATCACATCTTGTTTCTCAAGGGTGAATTTTAATCTAAATGAATGAAAGTACACGACTTATTATCCTAACTGTTCCTTTTGCAACTGATCTTTTGTTACTTTACCATTCTGTTTAGCACTGAGTGGTTTGAATCAAATAATATACAAACTTTAATACACAATTCTCCGTTTTAAATTTTTGTATTATGTTATTAAATTTTAAAATGAAATTAAGGGTAGAAACTGGAAATAAATATAATTAGAAAAGGAAAACGGTGAATATTTTTCAAAATCCAAAATGGAAACAAGAAAATGTTATAGAAATTAATAATAAGTTTGAAATACTGGAAAATTTGGGTGATAAAGATAGTATTGACAATAATATTAATGAAAATAGTGAAGGAAACTTTTCAGCAGCTTGTAGAAAAGGATGAAGGCACAGAAACATTTAAAAATAAATTGTACAATGAGGATTGAAAATTCGCAGTAGAAGAAATGAAGAAAGTAAGAGAGAAGTGGTTCATAAAAGGAAGAAGGGAGAAGGAAGAGCAGGAGTATCACCATAAAAGAAAAGAAGCTCACAAAATAATTAGGAATAAGAAAAAGACATACATGAAAAATGTAATA
>Ga0123352_10012533_pt1 | contig 13410 bp, 6 predicted proteins | sample TergutLab28metaG_FD_89700 | JGI IMG/M metagenome (GOLD analysis project Ga0123352, IMG submission 89700) | Labiotermes labralis P1 segment gut microbial communities from Petit-Saut dam, French Guiana - Lab288 P1 | ecosystem: Host-associated > Arthropoda: Insects > Digestive system > Gut ...
TTGCTGGTGGTGTTGGTGGTGGTGGTAGTGGTGTTGGTGTTGGTGTTGGTGTTGGTGGTGGTGGTGGTGGTGTTGGTGGTGGTGGTGGTGGTGGTGGTAGTAGTAGTAGTAGTAGTAGTATTAGTAGTAGTAGTAGCAGTAATAGTTGTAGTAGTAGTAGTAGTAGCAGTAATAGTTGTAGTAGTAGTAGTAGTATGTGTAGAAGGGTGAGTAGCAAAAAGCAGTATTATACGTTCGCCTGTACCACCTTAGCAACGTGCTTGCGAAACTTCCTATACTGGCACTCTTTACGCTTTCCTTGCACCGAGCTCCAGTACATTACTTTGCCGAGGGTTTTGGGAACGTTGTGTTAAAAAATCTGGATCCAAAATGAATAGAATAATAGAAGGCTTAAGGAAAATATATAAAGGGGCCCACTAACTTATACTCTTCATGAACTATTATCAGGGTGATCATATTAGCTGTTTGAAGACTGAGAGCGCCTAAGACGATTAAAGCTGGCCTTTGGCCAACCCTTTATCACATCAGGTACAGCACATAACGGATACACAGCCGAATATTTAGACTTAACCTAGTGCCAGCGATTACTTTCTTAAGCAGCTTTAACGTGGTTCTTATTTCTGAAGGAGGTGTGTGTTCCTTCAGAAGTAGAAAATATATGTTTATACACAATAAGGATAAATATCGGTTTTAAAAGCCAAGAGTTATTTGAACACTGGCCTTCACCTACAGAAATTTAGTTCCCATTTCACAGAGAATTCCGTGACTCTGCTTTAGAAATGTCAATCAGTCAATGCAGTTAAGGAAACAATATGCTGTTTTTACTGGAATTTGTAATAAACCCAAAAATGCGATTTGTGGCAAAATATTAAGTCTATATTACAGCATGTAATACATACAGCTGCCACTGGGCTTTTGATGGCTAACAGCAGTAATTGGGTCAAAAAATACGAAACACACTCTAGAGTAGAACTAAATTATATAAACGTTTAGTCTAAAATATCCCAATATAGACATAACTCTGTTTTCCTGGAAATAGATGCAATATGAATGTACAGAAATAGGGAGTCAGAGTATGGACTGTATTCCTGTGGTGCAGGACAGGATCCATTGCAACTGTCTTGAGATGTAAGAGTGTTAATAGAAATTTGGGATTCATGATGGACGGGGGTTCCTTAACTAGATGAATAGCTATTAGCTAACGTGGAAGGAATGTACTGCATACACAAAACTATTAATAAGACTGCTAAGTTCTACCATTATAGTATTCTGCATAATATGGAGGGTTGAAGAGTGACGTCCTATAGTTGCTACCACAACTATGTTCATGTAAAATTTGTGTTTCATATTTTGTCCCTCTTCGAAAGTGTCGTGGGGACTTACTCGGATTGCTATGAACATTTCATTATTTTATTGAACTGTACTGTCAAGAGTATGCAGCATCTGTCGGAGTTTGGGAGGAAGTGACCATGGCCGAATCGAGTCATAGTTCCGGCTTTTGCTTAAACAGACTAAGGAATGCCACGGAAATTCTCGGATAAGATGGCTGATATTATGCCTAATATTCAATCGATATTTCGCAAGACACATGTGAAATTACAGAGCTTATCTTTTCATCGCCCTCTAACACCCCTGTTTTGATTCAAATAGAAATCCTCAATCTGAAATATTCTCTGAAATACATAATGGTTTTGGCTGGAGAATATTATTACACACAACACTTTCATGAAAGCTATAAAATTAATGACCATAATCTGGCAAAAGGTACTTACTTAATAGCTACGCACATCATCCTAATAAATAAGACGCACATCGTCATATGTCAGATGATATAGCTGTGTTAAAAATTACGTGAAATGTGTTGCCAGAAAGAAAATGGACAGGTTACTGGCACTCGTGTTACAACATTACATTTGCAGTCCGTTTCCAGTCCTTGATTACCAATCACACCACTTGATGATACGTAAACTGTGGTGTTACGAACGTTCTAAATTTCAGCAAATTACTCACAATCGCATTCGATTTATTCTCAGTGTAAATTATGCTGTTATATCGTAGAGCCACACAGGAGTCAGGAGAGGTTAGTTCGTAAAAATTAAACTAAAAAAATGGGACTTTGGAAAAATATTGGCTCAATGCCCAGTAGAGACAAGGATTGTTTTTTCAAACACCCAATACTAGCCCTGGGTCCCAAAGAGCCTCCCATTCAATGAGCACCTGGAGCAATTGTCTCGTAGTTAAAGAGGCTGAGGCATCAAACTCACCTCTGCCCATCATATTCTGAACTTTAGAATGTGTGGAGCCGTAGCTCCATGCCTCTCTTCCACCTTGAGCCTTCATGAGAGGCAAAGGGATAAATTTACCTTTAACAGTGGAATAAAAACAAAGTGTTATCTCATTTGCGAATGACTACAAACGTGGGTGAGACAGAAAAAAATCTGCCAGACTGTTTGCCCAAAGGCAAGTGTTTACTGATGGTGGATTTTTAGTGCTTGTTCAGACGAAAGTTTTCCTCATGTTTCATCGCATGAAGTACTGACATATGTCAAAAAATACTTCTTAGAATTAATATGGAATTGAAGTTATCCTTCCTGTGTTGCTTCTATAGCATTTTGGGATAACGATTTCTTAATTCATAACACTTTCTCAGGTAAAAATCCGAGAGTTGCTTTTAAAATACGACGCACTTTAAAGCGAAGTTTGAAGGATAAACATGATTTCTACACTTTCAACAGGAACTCGTAATTAAAGAGGAATTTCTGCCTGTAAATTTCTGTGTCTACTGCAGACACCGGTGCATGTGTTTTGTACACTGCCAAACAATATGGGCGAGAAATCTCGTATGTTGTAACACCTAGAAACGACTACCATCACCACATTTCTCCTCTTTAATATGTATTAGCAGGAAGCACTACACAGACTTCCCTGTAATTGCATTCATCTCACAATGGCGACGATCCTTATGTTAATACCCGACGTCATGTTCGTGTCTCTTCTTCATGAATATTGGTCTTAATGTTGACTGAGTCCCACCATAACCATTCTTTTGGTTTTCATCCAAGACGAATTCCATAGCAGACAGCTAAGAGCTCGAGTAATGTCTACGAATAAACTCTATGTACCAACATAAGAAAGCAAAAACTTTAAAGTCAAGAACTTCCAAATATAGAATGCATATGTTTTAACTTTTAACAGTTAAATCTGATTTTTGTGAGGATCTATAGCGTATATCAGAATTAAAGGAGAGCTGAATATAGTACAACAACTTAAGAGGGAAACAGTTACTGGCAACAGAAGATTATTCTCCCAAAAAAGTAATAAATTTACTTTTACCCGCTTAGAATTAATTCTGATAAAGGAAAAATTAGATACGCGTTCATTCTTATTTTTTATAAAGGTTATGATAATAATGGAACCTGTTACTAATCGGTTTTATTCACGTCTCCTGATCACACGTTACCTGTTTTTGCCACACCAGAGCCTTATGTAACAAAAGATTGTAAAGCTTTTATAGAAGTGTAAAAATAATCTGTTTCTAGATACAGCTTAATTTATGTACTTATAAGTACCCTCCATAAATGTGACAGGAAATCAAGAAATCAGCATCATTTCGGAGGAAAAATGTAACTTTAGGAAGACAATGTCTCTCTTCGACTACACGATAATTATGCTTGTGTTGACACTTGACTCTTAGTTCACAGCTTTTGAGGAATATGGCTTTCTGAAGGTGACTGTCATCATGGTTCTTACCGCTTCCACCAGAAAGTCTTCCACAGTACGGAACAAGAGACTAATTAACACTACGCACTGAGGACAGCCATGAACATCACTGACGTACAGATGTAAAGGTAAAGGTAAATATCATCCCAGAATTAAGGCCCAGACGGGTTGAGGGGGTATAATTCTACTCTTCCTTTAGCCTCGGAGCTGGACGAAGTGGATGGTAAACGCCACCCTAGGTTCGAACTCTTTACTCCCCCCCACCCCCCAGGAGAAGACGTACACTCATTGTACCCAAGGTTGGGTCTGGACGAGTGCGCAAAATCTCGCCCCCACGGGGATTCGATACCCTGACCGTCCAGACATCAGTGACATAAAATGTTCAAGACAACCTTGTAATTGCGAATGTGGAAAGTAACGAGGATAATTATCTACTATTGGATCAATAGTGACTCAAATTTCCTGTTCCTTTATTAAACTCTTATTTTGGTGAATATTGTTCATTGCCTGATGCACCAATCATAAAGCCTACACCATTTTTCAGAAATTGGTTCTATTTTGGTCTTCATACTATTAAATATTGTAGTTTTACACCTTAAGACCAACATGTAGTGGGTTCAACACGACTGACCAAGTTATTTCGTCTCTTTATCCCTGAATTCCTTCTTCTTCTTCTTCTTCTTTTTCTTCTTTTCTTTTCTTCTTCTTCTTTCTGTTTTATAGTTGAAATCCTTTCAGCACTATTTTTTTATTTCTTCTACTTTTCTGCCTTGTTTTCTTTCAACTCCTCATTTTGCTTCGTACCTTTCATTCGCATACAAGGTGTTCCATCATCCAAATTCCTTTTTTCTTTTTTCTCCCTCTTTATCCCTTCTTCATACTCTATACTTCATTCGTTCAGCTTATCTCTATCCCTCTCCCTGTTATATCAAAGAAGAAATTATGGCCACACTGAATGTTACTACAACAATCACATGGAGTGGCAGTAAAACTTGCAGGCAATTTAGTTCGTAAGACGTTAGCATGCCGAGCCGGAAATAAAACAATAGCCTGAAGGCAGTATGCTTCTGTTTCATGCATGACATCTTTAGGTAACTTCCCTTCTGATTGCGAATCAGAGGTTCTAGTGGCGAGATTACGAAGTTCAATATACTCTTTCAAACACAATTGCAATTGAAAAGAAATTCTATACAAGGAGAATGCTTGCATTATTAATTTCAAAGTTGGAACTTGTATACAAACACCATGCAGCACGACGCACAAACTTAGACAAGAAATTTCACAGGAGTTTTCCTTCATTGACTGCCTTCTTCAAAGTTTTATAAAATGTATTACTTATGTAGGTAAATTAACAACTAAAGAGGTGTGAAAATAATCAAGAAATATAAATTGTAACAATTTTTTTTTTCGTTGTTACACCGTGCATGTTGTTGAGTTACTCAATTATTATACCAACTGCTGCACATATATACAATTTATAAAATTTAAACATTAAAACATTAAAAACGCTCCCACATGTTTCGGTCCTAGGACCATCATCAGGGAGCCATATCGTCCTTGCAAAAATCACACTATAAAAAGTCACATTAATTTCGCTGTACCAGTTGGGTATTGTGGCAGCATGTCGTGTTATGTAATGTTGTGTTGCGAAGAGTGCCTTGCTATGGATGTAGCAGGGCACAACACAACACGGCATGCTGCCACAATACCCAACAGATACAGCGAAATTAATGTGACTTTTTATAGTGTGACTTTAGCAAGGACGATATAGCTCCCTGATGATGGTCCTAGGACCGAAACATGTGGGAGCGTTTTTAATGTTTTAATGTTTAAATTTTATAAATTTTATATATGTGCAGTAGTTGGTACAATAATTGAGTAATTGAATAAATTGTAACAATTTAAAACGGTGTGTTTGTGGGACATTTAATGTACTTTTCCAATGCTCGCCTTGAGGACGTAAGGGAAACACGAATAAGCCTACGTCAGCCACAAGAGATATCAGGCCGAGATATGTTTAGGAAGCCAAGTGCTCCGATAACCTAGGTAAGAAAAGTCACTTTCACATAAGAAGACAAGCCGTCGCGAATATGAAACCAGTCTACTGGTAAATATTAACTTATAATTCGGAGGACTTTTTTGCCTCCCATTTTAGGTCTGAAGTGTTTTATAAATGTGACTTCCCCAACACGTAGATAAATATTTCTTTATCTACACGGCCTAATAAGACGGGTCTTCAGTGATACTGTGACTATCCATATCAACATGTCGCCACCTACACACTGCTCATCCTTACACAGAGCCGCCTGTATTGAAGGTATGTAACTAATTTCATCTGTGGTTTGCAGATGGCGTTCTGCGATGTTCTTTAAATTGTTTACATTCCGTTAGAACAAGATGGGACCACCGACATAAACCAGTAATATAACCAGTTCAGACGATCCAATTATACCCCTCCCACAAATCGATCAATCTTGCGTGATCAAAGCACAATATTATTTCGGCCCACTGACACTCGGCCCTCGTACTGTTTGTAAGTGGATTATGCCTACACAAAAGGAAACACGATTCTCTTCTCCAAAGGCAAGGGATTCAAGATAAATCCCATGAAGACAGTTTGAAAGATATAAAAGTGTTGTCGACACTGTAAATAAAGCAACGGAGAGGAAAGATCGGAGGATATCTGGCCACTACGATCAGAAATCTTGCGTCATTATCGTGATGCACTGAATTTGTTTACGTCTTTAAATTTGCCTATATCCTCTCCAATCTTTTCTCCCAGTTCTTAAGTCTCTGCAGTGTTTCTTTTCTGTTTGCAGCTCCACGATACAAATAATCAGTTCTTTAGTCGTTTGATATCAAGTTAATGCAAAGAGGTAGCATAAAGTTCCTCCCACCACCTGTATATTATGTATCAGTGGCAAACATATTACTGTAATTCGTTACGCATTAGTATTTAAGAGGTGTGTGTGGGGACAAGAACGAAGAATGAATCAATTCTGCTGTTAATTGAAGTTTTACGATAAATAAATTTATTTGCATTTTGTGCCTAATGTTGGAGCGGGTGTTCTATAACACTGGTTAACACATAAATTATATCCGTAACCAAAATACTTGATTCCTGTCGAATTCAATGTGCTGAAACCAAATATGGCCTTAGAATTCAATTCTTGGCTCAAGTTTTCATGATACATGAAGTGTGGCTTAATGCGTAAAATAGTTACATGGGAAGGGATACAGGTGTCAGCACTGGGCTCCCAGGTGATGAGTAATGATTTCTATGTATCGTAAAAGGCACGAAGATCTAGTTCATTTTTTAAAATGGAAAGGGGCCTTGTTGCTTGCAATGATATTGATGGCCTGATGCAAACACTCAATATTAATCACAATCCTCTGGACTGGCGACTCTTTACAGACTCGTCTAAGTTGAGTCTCAAAGCAGTTCTCCTTCACAATGGCAACATCCTACCTTCTATTCCTGTTGGTCATTCAACGCATAATAAGGAGTCGTATGAGAAAATAAACATTCTGATGGACGCCATTAATTACGATAAATCAAATGGCAAATCTGTGGTGACCTAAAAGTGATTGTCTTACTGCTTCATTTGTGAATGGGACAGCAGAGCTCGGTTACTTCATTAGGCAAGAAAGGATTGGCCTGCCAGAAAATCTCTGGAACCAGGAATCATGAATGAGGAAAATCGGCCACTAGTGGAACCGAGGAAAATTTTGTTGCCATCCAATCATTTAAAGCTTGGTCTGATGAAAAATTTTGTAAAGGCCATGAACCAAGAAGAAGCTGCTTTTACTTACTTATGAGAAATGTTCCCCAGACTAAGTGAGGCAAAATTGAAATGTGTATTCATTGGTCCACAAATACGAGACCTTATCAAGGACGAATACTTCGACAAGCTCCTTCAAGGCGACGAAAAGGCCGATTGGAACAGTTTTCAAATTTGTAGTAAAAGGAATTTTGAGAAACAGAAGGGCTCAAAAATATGAAGAGCTTTGTAAACAACCTTTTGCAGAGCTACCAGAAATTAGGCCCATACAAGTCACTAAAAATACACTTCCTTCACTCGCATTTGGATTTTTTCCCGGAGAATTGTGGTGCAGTGAGTGATGAACACGGAGAACGTTTCGATCAACACATTTCTTCAATGGAGGAGAGATATCAAGGGAAATGGAACTGTGCTATGCTCGCCGACTGCTGTTGGACTTTGGCAAGGGATGTCCCTACCGTGGAATGCAAGCGACAGGAAAAACGAAAAAAAAAAGATTTTTTGTTAAATAATGAACTTACATTAAAAAAAACTGTGCAGATATTCAATTTACGTTGTAAATATTACCTCTAAACAGAATAAGTCTACCAAACACAATCTTTTCCAATAAATAGTATTTAGTGTTTTATTTAAACCAACGTTCCGTATAATATTTCAACCCATTTCATACAATATCATAATGTAGCATAATTTTAAAACTAGAGCAAAGTAATCTTTTTTATGTCCCTTTTCTAACTTTATAGATGCAAACAAATAAATTAATAACATAATCATCACAGATACAAAATATTTTTTGAAATTTGTTGTCCGGAGTAATTAGTATTCTCAGAGGTCTTACTTTAAGTAACGCGGTAAAAAGGTGCACCTCAGCCTGTGCCTCGAGAGATATTATATATATATATATATCGCGGAGCTGCCAGGCCAGAATATTGTACTAGGCACTGGCTTAAGTAGAGCTTTACATGTTGCAAAATCTTTCTTACGAATTATGTGAGTGTGTTGGTAACACAACATTCTATTTGTTTATTTTACGATGCTTGTTAACTAAATGAAAACAAATTGTAATTGGTAAGTCATTTACCTGTCAATTACAATTTGAATCTCAGTCATTGAAGCTTGTCTACTTGCAGGAGAAGAGACAGATTTCTCGCCGCCATCACTTATGGCATTCCGCTGTAGTGATCGTAAAACATGCAATAAATTGGGGTCTACAAAAACACTTGTTAGGCTTATTCTTTCCAGACATACTTGTTGCAGTATTGTGTTGTCTTATCCACATTCAATCTTCTTGATAAACATAACTCGTGCAATAGTAATTTGTATTATCCCTAACTTTTATGACACACTGATACTGAAATAAGTTCAGTTTTTGTGCCCTTGTGATTTTTTTATGTACGGATTCCCAAGAAAAAAGTATTAATTTATCTCACCAGTGCACCTCAGCCGAAGGGTTTTTTTTTGCCGACTGAAGATCCTACCACTGAAATCTGATAGAACACAATCAATTCTCACTAATGGAAAGTACGCTTCCAATATAACGCGGAGGGTTGAAATGTGATGAAGGTAACGGAATCTATTCTGTCATATCATGTTCACTGATAGTTTTAAAAGAATTTATTTCGATAGAATAACTTGTCGTTTCCGGTCAAGAATTTATCACCTGTGTGACTCTATGGGTAGTCGCCTCATTATTCCTGTTGTGTAATCATTATGTCCAAATATCTGAAAGTAAACCTACCCCTAAACCTAAAATTAAGGGTTGTTTTTCCGGTTTCGTGTTGGGATGAAGGACCGAAAATTAATTCAAGAAAAATTAGATTATTTTATTTTTACCAGAAGATTCGGAACAAATCTGGGGCTCACAAACCATCATTAGATAAACACAGGCTTCTTATCTGCACTCAGCTGACTACAAATATCCATATAATGTTGAGATTATGCGTTTGTGTTTCCAGTCCCCATCAAGCACCTGTTATTCGGCACCAAGAGAGCAACGTTATATCGACAGTTGAGACTCAAGACAATTCCCTTTCATAACGTTGGTATGAGACAGCCTAGAGCCATGACTATAAATTGTGAAGTACGGACACCTCAAGATGCATGTCATAATGTAGTTTAGCTATGCGATGTGCAAAGTGTCCCTCTTTACCAGGTGTTTAGCCAGTGCCGTTAGGCTTATCATTATTCTTCCGAAACAGACACGATTTGTGTATGACCTTCAGGCAGGCATTTCCCTCTGGGTGACACTAGAAGCAGACTGAAGGCTGCCAACATAGTGAAGTATTATTGCAGAATATGTTTGTGAAGTCACAGCCACTGCTGAATCTTTCAACAAACGGCCGTGACTGCTCTATTGCAATCCGATACTCTCTCACTCACATATTTTGCAGAAGAGTAATATGTTAACGAATCAGAAGAAAGCAATGAGTAAACATACGTCAAATTTGTGTCAGGTGACATCAAAATCCCATAACTAAGTGCTTCGTAACCTCACCTGTCACCTGATTCCAAGGAATTAATTCCATTATGATAATCCATTATTTGCACAGATGGGCAATATAGTATAAAACTTTAAACTCACACACGTTTCCATTAGACTGTGTGATTTAAATATGCATCACCAGTCTAGTATTGTGTATTTTGAATGTTCAGGAACATGACTTTAAGAACAATATTTTTGTTCCTGTTTGGCGTCTGTTTGCTGTTTCGTGGTGATTAACAACAATCTACCATATCTCGCAGCCGTCTCCTCCATTATGAGCTTGACGACTTTCTGTAGTCTTTAAGGATTGTCACGGTACTTTCTGTTGGTTAGACGGACTAGAGAAAATTTTGCTTTTCTGCCATTACACTCTTTCAATATTTAAATACTTGAATAACTTATACATATTTGTGATAACGTTCTGCTTTAGATAGCTAGATAAAGTGGTAACTCCTCTGACATGTATTGTGAAAGCAGGAGATGTAGTTCGGGATATCAATTACGTGACACAGTTACATGGGTATTCTTTTCTTCCGGCGCATGTTGGGGTACCAACTTGCAATAAGCCCAATCAGTCTTTTTAAATAGTGTACGCGATTATCCTTTGTCATAATTCGTGTTAAAAACAGGTTCAGATGTTATCTCACTATTAAAATGTGTTAATTTCAAGTTGCTGTCTATTCCACAACTCAGACATCAAAATAACTGGCAATTAACTTTTCATAAGATCAATTATATATGGATCATAAGATTGAGAGTTAAGGGTCTGCAAACGGTAAGTAAATTTACGACATACATTAATACACATTACGCTATTGTGTTTGTTTCTTGTGCATAATTTCCACTTCAAAACTCCAATCCTTGATTGAAAGTTCGAAATTTTTTTGCACATTACATCTGTCCTCACTGCTGTCACTAACTGTGCACCCAGCACTTTCGTCTGTAAGGTATAATATGGTGAATACAGTCTTCTCTGTATTTCGTTTGCAATAAAATGTAAAAACACTGAGAAGAGAAACTCTTCCCCAAGGAAAATTTTAATATTACGCATTTATGATGAAGCAATTTGTCACTTCTATAATCAGAGATATGCAGTTCACACCAGTTAAAATGTCCACAAACACAATTGCCTCTCAATCATTATCATCCTCAAAGTTCTGGCTTTTTCGATGTCTTGTGTCAAAGGAAATTATTTACGTCTGCGAGTTAATTTCGATATGTATTTCGTTGACCTATAGATTTGTATGTATGTATGTATGTATGTGTTGTATGTATATATGTAAGTATGTGTGTATGTGTGTATGTGTTGTATGTATGTATGTAAGTATGTGTGTATGCACATATGTATGTGTGTGTACTTATGTATGTGTTGTATGTGTTGTATGTATGTATGTAAGTATGTGTGTGTGTATGCACATATGTATGTGTGTGTACTTATGTATGTGTGCATGTGTGCATGTGTGTTGTATGTGTATACGTAGTTTTATATATATATATATATACACACACACACACATATGTCTCTCTGTCCGTCTGTACGCAAGGCGGCTCCCATCTACAAAACTTGTTCACCCCAATCCTTTTCCGGTGTAACTTGTTAGAACCAAGGCAGTACTTTTACAATTCTAACCGGATATCCAAATTATGTATATAATCGATTTATTGTATCCGGTAGATTTCCAACGAATTTCCTACCTGGAAGCTAATATTAGCTCAGCAGTTCTAGAGGCACACCGCTCTTGATATAAGCCCAGACCTCAAATCTTGTCTCCACAGTCTCCCTCCACAAGTACATAAATATTTTACTTCAAGATAAATTTGAAAGTCATCCTCGTATTGACGCCTACACGTTCCTTCTGCTGTCTTCGCCCTGTGCACCGAGAAGCCATGTAGGTCTGCGCAGAGGCAATGCTCTGGAAGTATTCTTGTAGGTAACTTGACAAGGTTACGAAACATCTTGATTGGGGCTTTACAGGTTTCCTGAATTGGAAAAGCCTAGTTTCAGAACAGTACTTCGAGAAAAATTGGAACAGATTCATTCAAAGTACACAACCACTCATACTTTATGTGCGGCGCTGTTTTCATACCATTCGATGGTGTATAACCTGTTTAGCTGGAAGAGCGATATTATGTGACCTATGAACCAGTAAACATTAGTGCTGCAATTATGCACAGTGTTTCCTAGCTTGCTAAAATTGCTACAATTATGCACAGTGTTCTTAGCTTGCTAAAATCACCGTACAAAATTGTAGACGTGAAAAAAAAATTAAATTTTATGAACAGTACAACTGGGATACTTTACCGAAAGAAAATGTACGACTGTAAATGATTTCGTAAAAAGATTACAATAGCGAAAACTTACTTGTTTGATACCAGTAAAATTTTATTCCAGGATAATCAATCAATATTTCTATCAAAAGTAAACAAATGATCGAGCGTCGAAGTCTCAGTTAACCACTACATTTCGAGATACATATTGCTTCTACGTTTATATTTACTTGATTCACCCTTACGAGCCATTGTGGATTGACATTGAGGGTAGCATTTTACCCATACCTACACACAAAATAGGGAAATATTCTTTTATACATAGGACCATCCAACACTGGAACTAGTTACCGGCAGAAGTGTTAGGAATTCTCCCCTGCAAACCAATCACTTTTAAAAACAGGTTAAGGAAAGTGATAATTGAATTGAATTAAAAGGAAGTAAAGTGTGCCGGAAATCATCGAAAAGTGTAGAGAAGCGGAGTCTAGTGAAGTGAAAAGTCTAAAGTGAAGTGAAAATTTATCTAAAGTGTAGGGTAGTGAAGTGCAATAAAGTGAAGTGAAGTGAACGAAGCAAAGTAAAGTGGAATGAGGCGAAGTGAAGTGCGCAGTATAGGGAAGGGGGAGGGGGACGAGTCTTTATGGTAAAGGTTTATAGGAGTAGTAAGTGATGAGAAGTGAAGGACTGGGGTGAAAAGCGTGAGTGAATTGATGGTTGTAAGAAAAATAAACAATTACAATAAACTGTACACAGTACTCTATTGCTTGGGTGTTCTTACCTTCTGTACATGTTGTAAAATTCTAATTTGTCTCGTGTGTTTTTTTGCTAGTTTCAAGGTGTCTTGTGTGTAATTGTTGTTGGTTGGCCGTGTGTATTGTAGTTATCTTATGTGTATTTGTTGTACTGTGTGTGCATTGCTGTTTTTACTTTAGATGCCGGACTGCTGGCTAGAAGTCAGTACTCGGAAGGTCCTGAGACCGGCCATCTCAATACAGGTTTTTCTTGGTTTCCCTGTGTCTATAAGCAAATACTGAGATGGTTCGCAATATTCCAAGTTGCCACTACATGCTTCTCATGTAGCCCTCCCGACTTAAATCTAGTAGTAACCAATTTCATGTTTTGTTTACATGTAAAATAACCACTTCCACCGGGTAACAA
>Ga0123352_10012534_pt1 | contig 13410 bp, 16 predicted proteins | sample TergutLab28metaG_FD_89700 | JGI IMG/M metagenome (GOLD analysis project Ga0123352, IMG submission 89700) | Labiotermes labralis P1 segment gut microbial communities from Petit-Saut dam, French Guiana - Lab288 P1 | ecosystem: Host-associated > Arthropoda: Insects > Digestive system > Gut ...
CCACATCCTCCCCGCCGTCCTCGGCGGCAAAGGCGAGATCCTCGACCTGGGCCGAGCCCGGCGACTGTTCTCAGCGATCCAACACCGGGCCATGCGCATCCGCGACCGCCACTGCCGCGCCGAAGGCTGCTCGACACCCGCCGCGTGGTGCGAAGCCCACCATTTGAAGCCCTGGAGCCAAGGCGGCAACACCGACCTCGCCGACGGCGTACTCCTCTGCAACCACCATCACCACCGCGCCCACGACACACGCTACGAGACCCAGCGCCTCGCGTCCGGGGACCTCAGATTCCACCGACGCAACTGAGCGACACACCCCCGAGAAATCTTGTCGGCGCGCGACCCCAGGGAGCAGCCCAGCGGCGCCCAAGCCCGACTGCAAGCCGTAACCAAGAACCGCGACCACCCCGACCCCACCCCAACGACAGAGGTCGACGCTGCGGCGGATGAGCATCCTGACCGACCCCGCGCGCGAGGGGTTCGGTCAGGACCGGTCGTGGAGAGTGATCTGGTAGCCGTCGGGATCGGCGAAGGTGAAGGTCCGGCCGAAGGGGCCGTCGACAGGGGCGGAGGCGATGGGGTGCCCGTCGGCGACGAGGGCGTCGTGGATGGCCTGTACGTCGGTGGCGTGCAGCCAGATCGCGGCGCCGATGCCGGGCTGCGCGACCGCATCGAGGTCGGTGCCGGGAATCGGGTCGCGGAGGGCGAAGGCGATCGGCTTGGTGTCGAAGACGACCGCGTGCGGTGGCCCGGCCGGCGAGCGGACGAGCCCGAGGTAGTGCTCGTAGAAGCGCTGCGACCCCTCGAGGTCTCGCGCCTGCAGGGAGATGAAGTCGGGGCCGGTGACGGGCATGGTGTTGCTCCTCCTGGACATGTCAGTTATCTGACACAGAATGTATGTCAGGATTCTGACATGGGTCAAGAGAGCATCGACCTCGAGACATCGCTCGGCTACCTGCTCAAGGAGGCGTCGAGCGCGCTCCGGGCCGCCATGGAGGAGGTGCTGCGGCCGCTCGGCATGACGGTGACGCACTACTCCTGTCTCGAGCTGTTGGCGCAGCGACCGGGCCTGTCCAACTCGGAGCTCGCGCGCGGCGCGTTCGTGACCCGCCAGACGATGAACGTCCTGTTGCAGGGCCTGGAGCGGGATGGCTACGTCACCCGCCCGGCCGCGCCGCCGGTCGGCAAGGCCCTGCCGGCTCGGCTCACCGCCAGCGGCCGGCGGCGGCTGGCGACGGCGAGCAGGGCGGTGCGTGAGGTCGAGGTGAGGATGCTGTCCGGCATGACCGCGGCCGAGCAGTCCGCCGCGTTCGCAGCCCTGCGGAGCATGGTCGGCTCGCTTCACGGCGGCGACCGGACCGCGTGAGCCGCGGAGCGCAGCGAGGTGTGAGAACAGCTTGATGGATGAGGTGCCGTTCGTGGCGAGCCCGCTGCTGAGGCAGAGCTACGACCTGCGCACCCGCCGCTGCATGGACGACCCGGCCGTGGTCGTGGCGACGTACGAGGTGCGGCTCGAGGACGGCGTCGTGGCCGTGGGTCCCCGCCGCGAGACAATCGGGTCGTGACCGACCTGCCCCTCGCCGGCTTCCGGATCGGCGTGACCGCCGCACGCCGGGCCGACGAGCAGATCGCGCTGCTCGAGCGACGTGGAGCCGAGGTGCTGCACGCGCCGGCGTTGTCGACCGCCCCCAACCACGTCGACGACGCGTCGCTGCGCGCGGCGACCGAGGGCGTGCTCGCCCGGCCGGTCGACATCTTCCTGGCCACGACCGGCATCGGGCTGCGGGCCTGGTTCGGCGCGGCCGAGCGGTGGGGTCTGCTCGACGACCTGCGCGCGCACCTCGTCGTCGCCGAGATCCTGGCCCGCGGGCCGAAGAGCGTCGGCGCATTGCGCGGCTCGGGCCTGCGCGAGGTCTGGGCGCCGGAGAGCGAGCAGCTCGACGACGTGCTCGCCCGCCTGCGCGGTCGCGACCTGACCGGTCTTCGCATCGTCGTGCAGGAGCACGGCCAGTCGCTGTCGATGGCGGCGCACGCGCTGCGGCGACAGGGCGCCGAGGTCACGACCGTCACCGTCTATCGGGTCGAGGGCGCCGAGGACCTCGAGCCGGTCCTCGGGCTGGTCGAGGAGATCGCGGCGAGGCGGGTGCACGCCGTCACGTTCACCGCCGCGCCCGCGGTCGTGGCGCTGATGCAGGCCGCCGCCTCGACCGGCCACCGCGACGAGGTCGTGACGGCCTTCCAGGCCGACGTGGTGGCCTCCTGCGTGGGACCGGTGACGGCGGCGGGGTTCGAGATGTGGGGCGTGCCCACGATCTACCCCGAGCGACAGCGGCTGGCCGCGATGATCAAGCAGCTCGAGCTCGAGCTGCCGTCGCGCGCTGATCCCGGCCACCCGGGGTGATCCGGGTCCCGGTTCTCGCATTCCCGCACGGCCGGGCGCAAAGCGACCTACCGTGAGCGGGACGTCCGGGCGTCGTCACATCGGACCCTCATTCCTGGAGCGACCATGGCGTCCGCACACCCCTCGGGCGGGCCACGCCTGCTCACCGTCGTGGCGGCCCTGGCCGCCGTACTGCTCGGGTTGGTCGGGCTCGGCCCGGCCGCACAGGCGCGGGCGACGGTCGCGCGCACGCTCACCGTCAGGGCGGCGGCGGCCACTCTCGCGCCCGGCGCGAGCGAGACGTTCACCGGCGTCCTGTCCCGCTCGCCGAAGGGCAGCCTGGTGCGGCTGCAGCGGAGGTCGGGGACGAGTTGGGTGACCGTGAGGTCGACCCGCACGACGACGGCCTCCGGCGCCTGGTCCGCCGTCCTCGCGATGCCGGCGGCCGCGGGGGCCTACTCCTTCCGCGCCACCGCCCCGGCGACGGCCCGGTTGCGCGCAGCCACGTCGAGGACGATGCCGGTCACCGCACTGACGCCGGTCACCGTGACGCTGCAGGGGCCGTCCGGCACCGTCCCCGACGGGAACCTGGCGACGCTGAGCGGCACCGTCTCGCCGTTCGTGAAGGACACGACGGTGACTATCCAGTACCGCGACGGGACCTGGCAGACCGCGACGACCGCGACCGTGGGCAGTAGTGGTGCGTTCTCGGCGTACGTCCTTCCGATCGGGCCGAGCGACCGCTATCGCGCGATCGTGCCGCGGGTCGGTCTGCGGGCAGCCGCTGTCTCGCCTGTCGTGACCGTGACGAGCACGGCCGCGCCGACGATCCTGACGACCGTGCTGCCCTACGCGCAGGTCAATGCCGGCTACCAGGCGCAGCTGAAGATCTCTGGAGGTGGCCCCGGCACCTGGTCGGCCGTCGGCCTGCCCGCAGGCCTGAACCTCAACGCCTCGACCGGCCAGATCTCCGGCACACCGCAGGCGACCGGCACGACGACGTTCAACGTCGAGTTCACGCCGACCAGCGTCGCGTCGGTCGATGCCCAGGTCTCGATCGTCGTCGGCACCAGGGCCGCCGCGCCGGTCCAGGCCGTCGCCGGCGGCAAGTCGAGCTGCCGGATCTCCGCCGACACGACCCTGTGGTGCTGGGGGTACGACGAGTCCGGCGAGCTCGGCGACGGCGGGCCTCTCGCGGTCGACCCGCCCGGCGTCCTGGCGCCGGTGCAGATCGTCAACAAGCTGTGGACCCAGCTCACCATCGGCGGCAGCAGCCTGCCGAACCACTCCCACGCCTGCGCCCTCCGCGAGAGCCAGGGCTTCGGGCAGTGCTGGGGCGGCGACGAGGACGGCGAGCTCGGGATCGGCGGCGGCAACTCGATGACCGCGCCGACGACGATCGCCGGCGGCCACCTCTGGAACGAGCTGTCGGCCGGCTGGACCAACACCTGCGGCGTGACGACCGGCGGCGCGCTGTACTGCTGGGGCGACGACGCCTTCGGACAGAGCGCGACCCGCGTGAACACGAACGTGCCGACCCGGGTCGGAACGAGCACTGCATGGGACCAGGTGTCGTCAGGTTCCACGAGCAGCTGCGGGATTCGGACCGCCGGATCGCTGTGGTGCTGGGGCATGGACGCCCGCGGCCAGCTCGGCACGGGCAGCAGGACCGACACCGACGTACCGACCCGTGTCGGCACAGCCACGAGCTGGAGCCAGGTCTCCGTCGGCGACGGCTACGCCTGCGCGGTCAGGACCGACGGCACGGTGTGGTGCTGGGGCTCGAGCACGTCCGGACAGCTCGGCAACGGCGTCGACGTCAACGACCCCACCAAGGACGTTCTCGCGCCGCGCCAGGTGGGCGCCGGGACCAACTGGGCGCAGGTCTCGGCAGGCGGTGGGCACACCTGCGCCGTGACCACCGCCGGCACCGCCTGGTGCTGGGGCCAGAACAGCAACGGTGAGCTCGGTGACGGCAGCATCTCGCCGGACGTGACCTCGCCCGTGCAGGTCGGAACGGGCGCCGACTGGACCTCGATCTCGGGCGGGTACGACGACACCTGCGGCGTCGAAGCGGGTCTCGTCGAGTGCTGGGGCTCCAACGAGAAGGGCAAGCTCGGCATCGACGCCGACCCGTCCAGCACCCCGCGGGTCGACGTACCGACCGAGGTCGCGAACTGACGACCGTCCGGCGGGCCCCCGCGATCAGCGGAAGTTGATCAGGAGAACGCCGGAGTCGTCGTCGGCCCGCGGCGGCTCGGGGTCGAGGACGTTCTGGGCGGGCAGGCTGCCGGTGTCGTCGTACCGACGGAGGTAGTCGGCCGCCAGCGGCGCGGTCTCCTCCCCGTCGACGGCGACGCCGTTGGGGTCGGTGGCCTCGGGATCGGCCTCGACCGGCGGCGGGGCGGGCCGCTGGGGGCGGACGGCGACGACGGCGCGGAAGCACCGCGTGACGTACGGGATCTGCATGCCGTCCATGCCACGACCGAAGTCGTCGTAGAACGCCACGACCTCGCGCAGCTTGGCCGCGCGGCCCTCGGCGGAGAGCGTGGCGACGTTCGAGCGGGAGAGCACGAGGTCCTGCACCGAGTCGCGGTCGACGACCTGCCAGTGCTTGAAGGACTCCTCCTCGATCGGCCCGAAGTACGGCGAGTCCTCGAGCGCTTCGTCGGGGCCCTGGTGGTCCTGGTCCTGGCGGCCGATGAGCCGACCGAACCGCTTGACCCACGGGATCCGCTCGTCGCGGGTGTTCCAGACAAGGGCGAGGGTGCCGCCGCGCTTGAGCACGCGTGCGATCTCCGGCAGCGCCCGCTCCTTGTCGAACCAGTGGTAGGCCTGTGCGACGACCACGACGTCGATGCTCGCGTCCGGCGCCGGGATCTCCTCGGCGGTGCTCTGCGAGACGCGCAGCTCGGGGAACTTCAGCGTCAGCCTGTCCAGCATCGCCGGGTCGGGGTCGGTCGCGTGGACGTCGTGGCCGAGCGCGATCAGCTGCTCGGTCAGCTTGCCCGTGCCGGCGCCCAGCTCGAGCACGGTCAGCGGCTCGCCGCCGGTGAGCCAGCGCGCGGCTTCCGGCGGATATCCGGGACGGGCCCGGTCGTAGGCGTCGACCACGCCTCCGAAGCAGAGGGCGGGGTCGGGTGTGTTCAGCTCCGACATCGGGCCAAGGCTAGCGCCGCGTACGCCGGAATCCGGGCTGCCGTGCCGCCCACCTAGACTCTCGCGGGTGCCGACCGCCAGCCCAGCCGACCTCCCCGCCGCCACCGCGGCCTGGATGCAGTCGCTCGAGGGCGTGCCGTCGGCGTACGCCGGGGCGCGGGACGGCATCGACGTCGTGCTGCGCGACCGGGGGCTTCGTCGTACCAGCCCGGAGCTGACGGCGGAGTCGCTGTTGCGGGGTGCGCACGCCAGCGCGGTGCTGGAGGGGTCGGCGTCGACGCTGGGCGAGGTGCGCGAGGGGCGGGGCGACGAGATCGCCGCGGACGCCGTACGCCTCTCGACCGAGGTGCTCGGCCTGGCCCCGGCGCTGCGTACCCAGCCGCTGCAGGCGCTTGCGCGGATCCACGCCCTGGCGGCGGGCAACGCGCTGCCGCCCGATCGCGTGGGCCGGCCGCGCGACGCCGACGCGGCCACCAGCCTGCGTGCGGTCGCCGACCTGATCACCGCCCGCACCGACGCCCCCGCGCTGGGCATCGCCGCGATCGCACACGCCGACCTCGCCACCGCGGCGCCCTTCCCGAGTCACAACGGGATGGTCGCGCGGGCCGTCGAGCGGCTGGTGCTGGTCGCCCGCGGCGTCGACGAGAAGTCGCTCGTCGTGCCCGAGGCGGCCCACCTGGCCCTGCGCGCGGAGTACGAGTCCAACCTGCGTGGCTGGGCCTCCGCCAGTCCCGCCGGCCGCCACTCCTGGCTGCTCTACACCGCCGAGGCGTACGCCGCCGCCGCCGAGGCCAGCCCCCTCCGCCGCGACGCCGAGTAGCGGCCGAGCGCCAGCGAGGCGGCGTATCGAAACCAACTCCTCCGCGAACGCGACCCTCGGGATCTCGACACGCCGGTCGCTGCTGCTCTCAGGCGAGGGCGCGCTTTCCACGACGGCGGCCGGTTAGCCGCCCGCGTGCCGTGACCAGGCAGCCTTGTCGACTGCGGCGCGGCAGCGCGGGCGAGCGAAGCGAGAACGCGCTCGCGCCATCAAAACATGCAGGTGGCACCCGGGTCGCGAATCACCTGGGTGCCACCGCTGACACGCGATCCGCCGGCTACCAGGCGTGCATCAACAATTGCTGCCTCGGGAAGCTCCCGGTCGGTCAGCGCCCAATTCGGAAGGGTGGATCGCCGCGTGGGTACCGGGGTTCGCGTGTTGTCTATGGAGTTCTTGCTGACCTTTGTACGCCGCCGGGGAGGCAGGATCAAGGGTTGTGTTTTCGGAGTGTCGGGAGGACCGTGGACGACATCTGTGTGTCCCTCACGAGGGTGTTCAGGCCGACTCGCGGGCGCGGCGTACGCCGACCCAGACCGCCGCTCCGACGGCGACGACGCCACCGACGGCTAGGGCCGCGAGGGTGGGCTTCGGCGGTGGGAGCCGCAGTCGTGACTGGAGCTCGACCGGCTTGGTGAACAGCATGACCGGCCAGCCCCGCGCCTCCGCGATCTTGCGCAGCTCCTTGTCGGGGTTGACGACGTGCGGCTTGCCGACGGCCTCGAGCATCGGCAGATCGGTGATCGAGTCGCTGTAGCCGTAGCTGCGGTCGAGGTCGTAGCCCCGGGTCGCCGCCAGCTCGCGGATCGCGTTGGCCTTCTCCTCGCCGTACGCGTAGTAGCCGATCTCCCCGGTGTAGCGACCGTCCTCGACCTCGAGGAGCGTGGCGACCACGCGGTCGGCACCGAGCATGGATCCGATCGGCTCGACGACCTCGCTGCCGGAGGTGGACACGATGACAACGTCGCGGCCGGCGGTGTGATGGTCCTCGATGAGCTGGACGGCCTCGTCGTACACGATGGGGTCGACGACGTTGTGCAGCGTGTCGGCGACGATCTCTCGGACGGTGGCGACGTCCCAGCCGGCGACGAGGTGGGACATGAACTGCCGCATCTTCTCGACCTGGTCGTGGTCGGCGCCGCCCACCATGAAGACGAACTGCGCGTACGCCGATCGCAGCACCGCGCGCCGCGAGATGAGCCCGCCGGCGTGGAACGGCTTGCTGAACGCGAGCACGCTCGACTTGGCGATGATCGTCTTGTCGAGGTCGAAGAATGCTGCCGGGCGGCCAGCCATGCGGCCATCCTAGTGTCGCGACATCCGTCCCACCGGTCACGTGGCGGCCCACTTGTCGTCCACAGGCGGGTACGACGACGCCGTTCTCCCCAGGCCGGGGCGTGCGGGGCATGGCGATGTCGGTGGTGGGCGACAACGTCCGCATGCATGAGGACCGCCAGACCACCGCCCCCGACCACCCCGCCGCACCGCTGCTCGTCACCGCCGACGAGGCGCTGCTCGCCGACCTGATGGAGCTGACGGCCGCGGCGGACGTGACGCCGACCGTGGCGCGTGACGCCTTCGAGGCGCTGCTCGCCTGGGCGCGCGCCTCGCTGGTGCTGGTCGGGCAGGACCTCGCCGAGGAGCTCGCCCGGGTCGGCCCCGAGCCGGGTGCTCCGGCGTACGTCGTCGCGCGGGGCACCCCGCCCGACCGGGCCTACCAGCTGGCGCTCCAGCTCGGCGCTCGGCAGGTCGTGGACGTGGGCGTGTCGGCCGGCTGGCTGGTCGAGATGCTCGCCGACATCACCGAGACCCGGCCGGAGCGGGCACGCGTCATCGGTGTCATCGGCGCCACCGGCGGCGCGGGCGCGACCACGTTCGCGTGCGCGCTCGGTCAGTGGGCGCAGCGCTCGGGCGACACCGCGATCATCGACTGCGACCCGCAGGGCCCGGGGCTCGACCGGGTGCTGGGCCTGGAGGCGGCCGACGGCTTCCGGTGGGACGCGCTCTGCACCACGGCCGGCCGGATCTCCGCCCGGGCGCTCCGAGAGGCGCTGCCTCGGCGCGACCGCCTCGGAGTGCTCTCCTGGTACGTCGGCGCCGAGCCGCAGACGCTGCAGGCGTTCGCCGTCCGCGAGGCCCTGTCGGCGGCCCGGCGCGGCCACGCGACCGTGGTCGTCGACCTGCCACGGACGCCCGACCGCCTGGTGGACGAGGTGGCGGCCCGCTGCGACCGGCTGCTGGTGATGACGCCGGCAAACGTCGTCGGCGTCGCCGGTGCGGCACGGATGCGGGCGCGGTTCGCGGACCATCCCGACGTGGGTCTGGTGCTGCGTGGCGAGGGGCTGCGCGCCGACGAGGTCGAGCGCGCGGTGCGGCTTCCGGTCGTCACCCAGATGCGCGACCAGCGCGGTGTCGCGGAGAGCATCGACGTCGGCGGCGGCCCGCTGAGGTCGACGCGCGGTCCGCTCGCCCGAGCCTGCTCCGAGGTCCTCGGTGCGCTCGATCGGTCCGCGGGCCGGTTGGAGGCGGCGTCGTGATCGAGGAGGAGATCTCGCCGCTGGTCGAGGCGGCCCGCACCCACCTGGCCCGCACCCCGGGCGCCCTGACGCCCCACCGCGTCGCCGAAGGGCTGCGTGCCACGGGTCGGCCCGTCGGCGACGCGACCGTGCTGGCCGTCTACGAGGCCCTGCGTCGCGACGTCGTGGGCGCTGGTCCGCTCGAGCCGCTGCTTCGCATGCCCGACGTCACCGACGTGCTCGTCAACGGGCCCGGGCCGGTGCGCGTCGACCGCGGCGGCGGCCCCGAGGAGACCGGTGTGGTGATCGGGTCCGAGGACGCCTGCCGCCGGCTCGCCCAGCGGCTGGTCGCCAGCGGCGGCAGGCGGCTCGACGACGCCGCGCCGTACGCCGACGTGCGGCTGCCCGACGGCACCCGCTGCCACGCGGTCCTGGCGCCGCTCGCCCATCCGGGGACGGCGATCTCGCTCCGGGTGCCACGCACCGGTGGCCTGAGCATCGCCGACCTTCGCGCCGCCGGGTCGCTGTGCGAGGAGACCGAGGCGCTGCTCCGGCTGATCGTGCGGATGCGGCTGGCGTTCCTGGTCAGCGGCGGCACGGGCAGCGGCAAGACCACGCTGCTCTCGGCGCTCCTGGCCGCGGTGCCGGCGGGGGAGCGGATCGTCGTGGTCGAGGACGCTGCCGAGCTGCGCCCGCCGCATCCGCAGGTGGTCGGGCTCGAGGCGAGACCGCCCAACATCGAGGGCACCGGCGCGGTGGTGCTCCGCGACCTCGTGCGCCAGGCGCTGCGGATGCGGCCCGACCGGCTCGTCGTCGGGGAGGTCCGCGACGCCGCCGTCGTCGACCTGCTGGCCGCCATGAACACCGGCCACGAGGGCGGCTGCGGGACCCTGCACGCCAACTCGGCCGCCGACGTACCTGCGCGTGTCGAGTCGCTCGCGCTGGCCGCGGGCCTCGCCCGGGAGGCTGCCCACAGCCAGCTCGCGTCCGCGCTCGACGTGGTGCTGCACATGGTGCGCGACCGCGGCGGCCGCCGACTCGGCGAGATCGCGGTGCTCGAGCGCGAGCCCTCGGGCCTGGTCCGCACCGTGAGGGCGGGGACGGTCTCTGCAGACGGGAGGTACGTCGACGGCCCGGGCGCGGACCGGCTCGTCGACCTGATCGAGCGGCGGCGGCTCCGATGAGCCCGCAGGCTCCGGCTGCCACCGTGTGCCTGACGGCCGCGGCCAGCGCGGCCTGGCTGCTGGTGCCCGGCCGGCCGGGCCTCGCCTCACGCCGTCGACGAGCCGGCACCCCGCTGGTGGTCCTCGCGCTCGTGCTCCCCGCCGTCGTGCTCGGCGACCGGTCCCTGCTGGTGCTCCTGGCGATCGCCGCGGCGACCGGGGCTGTCGGCCTCCGGTTGTGGCGTCGTCGCTCGAACGGGGCCAGGGCCGTCGGCGTGCGCATGCGTGTGGTGGAGCTGTGCGAGGCGCTGCAGGTCGAGCTCGGTGCCGGGCAGGCCCCGGCCGACGCGCTGGCGCTCGCCGCCGGCGACTGGCCCGAGATCGAGCCGGCCGCGCGGACGGCGAGGTCCGGCGGCGACGTACCAGCCGCTCTTCGGCGCCTCTCGACCACGCCCGGCGCCGGGGACCTGCGGGTGGTGGCCGCCGCGTGGCAGGTCGCCCACCGCACCGGCCACGGGCTCGCCGACGCCGTCGGTCGCGTCGCCACCGAGCTGCGGGAGGCGGAGCGCACCCGGCGTGTTGTCGCCGGCGAGCTCGCGTCGGCCCGGGCGACCGCCCGGCTCGTCGCCTGCCTGCCGGTCGCCGCGTTGCTGCTCGGCACGGGAGCGGGCTCGGACCCGTGGTCGTTCCTGTTCGGGCGCCCGCTCGGTTGGGCCTGCCTGGCGGGAGGCCTCGCCTTCGGCCTGGCCGGCCTGACCTGGATCGAGGCGCTGGCCACCGGCGTGGAGCGCGACCGATGAGCGCCCACCTCGCCGTCTCCGTCGTCGCGGTCGCCGCCGCCGGGTCGGCCGCGGGCCTGCTGGTCCAGCCGCCCGTGCGATGGCGCAGGCCGGAGGTGGCGGCCGTCGCCGTGCCGGCTCCCGCCGACGGCCTGCTGCGCCGCTGGCGCGTCCCCTGGGCGATCCTCGCCGGGGTCGGCGCGGCTGTGGTGGTCGGCGGTCCGCTGGCGCTGCCCGCGGGCGTCGTCGCGGCGGTCGGCACCTGGGTCGTCGCGGGCCGCATCGAGCCGGCCGACGTACGCCGGCGGCGTGAGGACGTACGCCGCGACCTGCCGCACGTGGTGGCCCTGCTCGCCAGCGCGCTGCGCTCGGGCGCAGCCCCGCCCGCGGCGATCGCCCTGGTGGCACGGGCGCTGCCCGGGGCGGCCGCGGACCGGCTGGCCGGGGTCTCAGCGCGGCTCGAGCTCGGCGGCGACCCGGCCGCCGTGTGGCAGTCGCTGGGCGACGACGACGTGCTGGCCCCGCTGGGCCGCACGCTCGCCCGCGCGCACCGCACCGGCGCGCCGGTCGTGGTGGAGGTCGAGCGGCTCGGTGCGGAGCTGGCCCGGCGGGCGCGGGCGGACGTGGAGGACCGGGCCCGTGCCGTCGGCGTACGCGCCGCCGTGCCGCTCGGCGTCTGCCTGCTGCCGGCCTTCCTGCTGCTCGGGATCGTGCCGTTGGTGGCGGGGCTGGCGGCTGCGATCAGCTGGTGACGTCGTCGTACGTCGGGGGCGTCGTCTCGCTCAGCCGCGGGTCGGGCTCGTCGCTGCTCATGGCGAGCAGGCCGCGCAGAACCCGCGCGGCGTGCGGCCAGCGGCGCGGGTCCTTGAGGTCCAGCCCCTTGAGCAGCTGCCGGACCATGGTCATCCGGTCGAAGTAGATCCGCTCGCAGACGAGCCGCTCGTCGGCGTCGAAGACGAAGTACGCCGTCATCCGCACCCGGAAGCGCCCGCCCGTCGGCGGCACGGGCCCGAGCGGCCCGAGGTGGGTGCCCATCAGCCAGAACTCCACGACCACGGCGTCGTGGCTGTGCCGCAGCGCGATGATCTCGTGGTGCTGGTCGGGGAACGCCACCCTCGTGTCGTGGTAGTAGCCGCGCACCGCGGCGTCGCCGTCGTGGACGAGCATCATCGGGACGAGCTCGTAGTGCGGGTGCGGGAAGGTCGACAAGGTGGCGTCCCAGTCGTGCGCCACCTCGTCGCGGAAGTGGTCCAGCACGAGCCGCTGGCGTGCGAGCAGGACGTCTCGCGGCGGCATGGCGAGCGGAGAGCGGTCGGTCACGGCAACGAGCGTAGGCCGCCCACCGCCCCCAGCGGTCACACCACGAGCCACTTCGAGGGAGTCGCCCTGTGGAGGGCGACCGGTCCTCCACAGCCGAGCGTCCGAGCGGTCGGGAACGTCGGTCCGGACGCGCACCCTGACAGACCTCAGGCCGCACCCGGCGGCCGTGTCTCGAGGAGGTCCCATGTCCCTGTCCACCACCCCGCTCCGCTCCCGCCGTCGCGAGGAGCGCGGCATCACCACCGCCGAATATGCCGTCGGCACCGCAGCCGGTGCCGGCCTGGCCGGGCTGCTGTTCAAGCTGCTCACCGGCGGCTTCGGCGACAAGCTGCTCAAGACCCTGTTCGACCACGTCCTCGCCCTGCTCGGCATCGGCTGAGCACCCCCGTGTCTCCTTCGGTACGCCGCCGCGACCCACGTGGGGCCGCGACGGCCGAGCTCGCGATGGGCCTGCCGCTGCTGCTGGCCGTCGCGCTCGGGCTGGTCTGGATGCTGTCGGTGGGTGTGGCCCAGATGCGCACGGTCGACGCGGCGCGCGAGGCCGCCCGAGCGCTGGCTCGTGGTGACGATCCGGGCGCCGCCGTCGCTGCGGGCCAGCGGGTGGCTCCGTCGGGTGTCTCGGTCGCCGTCACGGCCGACGGCGGTCAGGTGGTCGCGACCGCCAGCGGACGGGTCGCCGGTCCGGGCGGTCTCTTCGGGTTCCTGCCCGGGGCAGGCGTCCGCGCCACGGCGGAGGCGCTGGCGGAGGGCGACGACCGGTCCGTCGGGTCGCAGCCCGGCGTCGGTGTCGGGCCGTGACGGGCCGCCGGGGCGAGCGCGGCGGTGCCACGGTCATGGTGGTCGCCTGCATCGGGCTGCTGCTGTTCGTGGGTGCTGCGCTCGGTGAGGTGGCCGCCATGGTCGCGGCGCACCGGCGCGCCCAGGCGGCGGCCGACCTCGCGGCCCTGGGCGCGGCCAGGGTGCTCCGGTCGGGTGGCGACGCCTGCGGCGAGGCGGGGCGCCTGGCGAGCGCCAACCTCGGCCGACTCACGTCCTGTCGTGTCAGCGGGTCCGACGTCAGGGTGACCGTCGACGTCGCCGGTCCCCACTGGCTCGGCCCGCCCGCCGACCTCGCCGCGGAGTCCCGCGCGGGTCCGTCGCCGTAGACGCGTCACTAGGGCATGTCTCCTTATCCGGCGGCGTAGCGAGCGGGCTTTCGCGCCGATCTGGCGAGGCGGGGACGCGAAGGCATGCTGGATCGCACGTCGAGCGGCCCCAACGCAGCGAGATCGGATGC
>Ga0123352_10012535_pt1 | contig 13409 bp, 9 predicted proteins | sample TergutLab28metaG_FD_89700 | JGI IMG/M metagenome (GOLD analysis project Ga0123352, IMG submission 89700) | Labiotermes labralis P1 segment gut microbial communities from Petit-Saut dam, French Guiana - Lab288 P1 | ecosystem: Host-associated > Arthropoda: Insects > Digestive system > Gut ...
CATCACTCATCGCATTGTCACCATACACTTGACAGATCTTGTGATGAATCTCACTTGGTAGCACATTCCTAGCGTTCAAAAAATGAATTACGGACCGTATTTCACAGTCGGCGGCCCCTTCAATTGTCTTAAACATGTTTAACGCACAAGAACAAACATAAACATAATACGAATTTCACGAAATGGCGTCTGTGGCTTCTCAATTGACAGAGGAAGTCACTGCACATGCGCAAAGTGACAGTCTCGAGGATGCGCGAGAGATATGCGCAGACGGTACTTACCTTCCGAATAACCTACGTACATTACAATGAACTACAACGTGTGAATCCCGACATACGGAAAATTGAAATCGCGTCAGGAAGTGACGTAGAATGTTTTGTGAACACCAGCAGCAGCAGCAGCAACACATACGGTGTTGTATTGTCACTCGTTTCACTTAGGCAAAACCGTAGGAGGCATAATCGCCTTGAGTCAGCAGTTAAAGCATATTTTCTGCGATATCGTATTACTTGCGATAAGAAAAATAAGGCCGATGGTTTTTCCTCACCTATTACGTTTCGAATGACACTAGCGCCAAGCGGTGATGTCGTTGAACAACATCAAGGGGTTTGTCTTTGTAATGGAGACTGGTGTGGGGTAGGAACTGAATACATAGGTCTAAGTGTAAAATTTATATGAATTTCATGTTTTTAAGTGTTACTGATGTCCATCGAAGTATGAGTTACGCCTCCCTCAACAACAATCCCAAAGAATACACACCACGAAGGACCGAACACTTAACAGCGGCGACACATACCAGCTTACGGGCAATTCGTCTGGTTCAGGTAGAGGTCATGATCCAGTGGGGAGTTGTTGCGCAGTACACAGTATACGGAAGCTTTCGTTCCCACCAAGGCGGAGAACTTAACCAACCAGGCAAAGACTAACTTGCGGAGCGAGACTTACAGTTACTGTTTTACGGAATTTTTGTTACTGTTGTTAATATTATTTCTGCTGTTATGTGTGAGGCAATAATACTGAAATGGATCTTAAGTAAACAGGATAAGAAATTACGGGCTGGATTTATCTGACTTAGAATAGGGACACGCAGTGGGCTTTTACCAAGACGGCAGGGATATATCTGGTTCTGTAAAGGCACGTAATTTCTTGAACAACCGAACGATAGCAAGCTTCTCAAGACGGGCTGTGATTCGAACAGTTAGTTACTTACTGCATGGAGCAGAGTCCTTCCTGATAAGCTAACTGGTTTTCAGCTAGTCAAGAAATTCCCCGCATTTTATGGAACTCGAAGGTTCATTACCGCATTCACAAGTGCCCGCCACCTGTCACTCTCCGGAGCCAGCTCGATCTAGTCCATATCTCCACATCCCACTTCCCGAAGATTCATCTTAATATTATCCTCCCATCTACGCCTGGGTCTCCCCAAGTGGCCTCTTTTCCTTCAGGTTTCCCCACCAAAATCCCGTACACACCTCTCCTCTCCCCCATACGCGCCACATGCCCCGCTCAACTCATTTTTTTAAATTTTATCACCCGCACAATATTGGCTGAGGAGTACAGATCATTAAGCTCCTCATTATGTAGTTTTCTCCACTCACCTGTCACCTCGTCCCTCTTAGGCCCAAATATTCTCCTCAACACCCTATTCTCAAACACCCTCAGCCTACGTTTCTCCCTCAATTTGAGCGACCAACTTTCATATCCGTACAAAATAACAGTCAAAATTATAGTTCTGTATAACTTAATTTTTAAATTTTTGTATAGCAAAGTGGAAACTAAAGCTTCTGCACCGAGTGATGGCAAGCATACCCTGACTTCAGTCTGCTGTGATTCGGACTATATAGTGCCTGAAATACAAGAGTGTGTACTCATCCCATTATGTGTTATGGAGACTTGCCACTTTCCTTTCCGTGTTAGAGTGAGATGCTTGTACCTGGCCATCCACCCCTTACACGCAGTAATTTTCCTCATAGAAATGTTGGTCCACAGCGTCGGTGATCACCAGTCCGAGGCGTCGCCGGGCGAGGCCGTTGTCAACAGCGCCGTGATGGACGGAGCGGCGGCCCTGCATCAAGCGCTGGCCGGGGAGACGTTCCTGGAGAAAGAAAGGCGCTTATCCGAGATGATAAGGCAGCTTCAGATGGTACGCGAACAACTGCTGAGCCAACAGGAGCTGCAAAGCAAGGTAGGGAGGGACATCATTCTACAGAATATCAATAAAGGTTTCGGAGGTTTTAGTGGCATTAATTGATGTAGTGTCAGAAAATACTGTACTTGAGATTTCTGTCGGCTAGTAACGAAACCTGACAGCCGGGTAGCTCAGTCGGTATAGCGACTGACTACGGACTGGACGGTCCGGGATCGAATCCCGGTGGGGACGAGATATTCCGCCCGTCCAGACCGGCCCTGGCGTCCACCCAGGCTGCTGTAAAATGGGTACCGGGTCTTTCCCTGGTGTAAAGTGCGGCCAGGGCGTGCCGCTGACCACTCACCACCTTCTAGTGCCGCGGTCATGGAAGAGTAGAGCTATACCTCTACCCACCCTCTGGGCCACACCGGGCCTGTAACGGGAACACTTTTTAGTAACAGAACTTATCGAAAGTTACGGCGCTTAATTTTCTTCTGGTGTCAGTTGGGGCTGCTTCCTTGTCACCGCGCAGCGGAGGACCACTGGGAAAGCTCTGCATTTCAAATACAATTAAATCAAATTTATTTGTTTTCGCTAATTAACAGTAATGTGTATGCATGTCAGTGCACTTAACAATGACATTGTTAACAGATTGTTGTGGAAATTATGTTTTGAAATTTGGTCGTTGCATTGACGAATTGATGTGTACCTGTCGTGATTCTCATTCGTATCCTGTTTTAAGTACGGTGCATTGCCGTATTAATTAGACATCAACACTTGCATTTTCGTAAAAGCTTCGATATTCATACGGCTACGTTACATTGGCTATACTCAGAAGAAGAATGTAACAAGTCCACGGCCTGGCCCACCTCTATTAACAGACCGACGGGGAGATTCACCTAGACTCGTATTCAGTTAGTGTCCGAATTCCTTCGCCGGATTAATGCGGCCGGGGTGTGAAGTAGATTACACACCTTCGTTACCTTCCGTTGCTAAGAATGAGTGGAGCTGTGCCTCCCCTCCCCCATTAACCCCTTTTCGCGTGGGTAGGGACAATATTACATTTACCTTTAAGGAGCCTGCGGCCAGAAATAGTAATTTGTGTGTTAAACGTCACCAAAGTTATGCATGAATTGCTTTACTCCCATCAACTAATATTATATAGCGTCGCATACAAGGGTAATGGTGCATAATTAATTGCGGAGTATGTGAAAGGAATTGGTGCTAGCCTAATTGAGGGCACTGGCGCCTAATTTGTGTGAAAGCTGAGATATACACAAGAATCTCAGGATATTCGATGGCCCGGCCAAGACTCGAACTGTAAGTACACCGAATAAAAGTCATAAATGTTAAAACTTGTAACAACTTTGTCAGTGAAATCGTCGCTAAATGAACTCTGGCTGCGATTGTAATTTCCTTTCTTTCTGTAGGTCACAATTTGATTCTCTTTGCTAGAAATTAGTTCACAAGAAAACCCGCGCCCACCCGCGACGCCGCAATTGCCCCGAAGCTACTTTCAGGCAGACATATCGAATTATATCCTCCATTTATATAGACCTATATACCTTTATAGGAAATTAGGACTTAATGTGCGTAGATGACGTAGATACTCCCAGTTTGACAGATGGCATAAATGGTCAGAGAACCGCATCTTTGTAAGATTTGTCTTTGAATTATTAGCGAGGTTGTACTTATTTTTTTAAAGTGTAGGTCTGTGCAATATATAAGGATTTCAGTTGGAAACTGACCCAACGCGCAGTAAGCTTGACGGTCTTATTTTTTCTCATGTAACACCTGTATATACACAGTGCGGTCCAAAATATTTAGGAACGAATTTTTTTTTAAATCGAAGACACGTGAGGAAGACGCATACCTTTTTTTATTCAAAATAAGCTCCGTTGGCTTATATACACGCTTTCGCGCGGTCGTACGGTTCCTGAAAAGCTGCAGAAAATTCCTCTTTTTGAGACTTCTGTAATTTATCAGTTACGGCTTCTTGGATCTCATCTGCAAAGTGGAGTATTTTTAATTTCATTTTCAACTTGAAGAGAAAATAGTCTGGCGGAGATAAATCTGGAGAGTACGGGGGGTGATAAAGGGCTGTAACAGTTTTTGGGCCAAAAATTGGCAAACAGTTGCAGCTTTGTGGGCGGGCGCATTATCGTGCAACAAGAAAAAATCTCGACAGCAGAGCAGAACGCAGCAGGACGAACCCGATGATTGCGCTTCAGCAGGCGGTCCGGTCCGTTGCTGCTTTATAGAATTCTGCATTTACAGTTTTTCTCTCCGGTATGAATTCTTTGTGCACTACGACTTGAGAGACGAAAAAAATTATCAATATGGTCTTGATGCGGGACCTTTGGAATTTCAGTTTTTTCGGCCGAGGAGATGTCTCACCAACCCATTCAGAATCTGTTGCTCTGTTTCGGGGTCATAGGCAAAACACGAGGTCTCATCTTCCGTAATAACTTTGTTTAAAAAAAAAATTTGTCTTGGCAAGACGTGACTCGATCTTCCCTTTGCTCAGGTGTCAAGGAGTGTGGAACAAAACATGCACACAAATTTCTCTTTCCCATATCCCCTTTCAGAATCCGAAGAACTAGCCTTGGGAATGTCCAAAGATTCTGTTATCATTCTTGATGCGATTCGACGGTAATTTTTGACCAGGTCAGCAACAGCAGCAATGTTTACCTCAGTTCTAGTCCATTGTGGACGGTCACTACTCTCGTTATCTTCTACCAGCTCTCTTCAGTCTCGAAATCGAGAATACCATCTAAAAGCGTTTGATTGGTTCAGAGTCTCACTCCATAAGTCTTTTGCACCAATAGTAGTGTTTCTGTCGCAGATAGACCGGCTTTGAAACAAAATTTTATAGCAACTGTTCATTTCCGCCATCCATGATGTATAAAGAAAACTGACTTTACAAGACGAGTTATAACTCGTACACTATCGAAGATAAAGAAACGAAACTCGGTGTGTGAACGGATGTTGGTTGATGATACTTAGTTAGTCGGTTGACCGATAGATCGCTCTAGTTCAGTTATTTAAAAAAAAAATCAGTCCTAAAACTTATAGATCGCACTGTGTGTGTATAGGATGTATCTAAAATGCTTGAACAAACTTCAAGGGTGAGTTGTGCATACCAAAACGAGAAAAATGAATGTGTTTATTTCATTTGAAAAATTATATTAACAATAAATACGTTAACTGTGTCATATTTTAATTACACCCTACATAATGCATTTGAAAATACACGTTCCCAATTTAGTAACTGTTGAATTATTGTTGTTTACCAAGTTACTATTTAGAACAAATGCTTAAAATTTCCTCCAGTTAAATCAGTGCGCGCAAGGACACATCTGATTATGAACTGGCGTAGTGCCCTTTCGAAGGTCCCCGTACGGTTACGAATGGTTTGACAGGCATAAAAAGCACGCAACTTAAAATGACTCTACACAAAAGTATTTTGGGTGAAAATTGAAACACAGAGGGAGCAAGGAAAAAAAAGTAACAAAGCCATCGCTCAGAATTAGGTTAAAACATCTACGGATGATGCCATGTTGAAACAAACAAACAAACAAACTTCGTTACAAACGGAGCGACTCATAATGGAATATCACATTTCCAGGAATCCAGTAACAAAATATGAATAATCGTCTAATTATTTTACCGTACTTGAAGTTAAGTGAAACAAACATTTCTGGGAAGAACACGTAACACTGACTTCTTTAAAATAGAGCCATTTAAATAGTGAATTATATCGCGACCCATTGAGCAGAGTCCTTTACTTGAAGCAGAAATCACACACGAGGTCAAGATGTCCGTTTATTACTGTAGTCGAAAATTCAGTATGTTTCTCCCAGAGACTGTCTCTGGTTCCTATCCTGGTGCAGTTGAAATCGGTACACTTCATGCCGTTAGTTCAGATTTTATATTAACATTATCCACCCATTTACGCCTACGTTCTCCAAGTGGTCTTTTTCTTGTGGGGTTTCCAATTAAAACATTCTGTGCATTAATCTTCTGAACATGCGCTACATGCCCCGCCCATCTTAAAGGTTAAAGTCTTTTTCCCGTGGACCGCAGTCTGCAGCAGGAATATGTTGCCGTGGAGACTGGAAGATTTTTACGAACCGCTAAAGAGGCGTGCTGCCTCCAATTATTACGTTCTGAATGTGGAAGTAGTATGTTCTCCGAAACAGTGATAAACGGGGATTCTTGTCGCTGAAAACTGCAATCTTAATTTTCGAAGGGTCCAGAACCTCAAAATTAATCTCCTGTTTTAGAAGAGATACTTTCTTTTTGAGTTTTGCGTTTCGCAGGTTGACAGTAGATATTTACGTTGAACGGAGAGACAAGAACAAATTACTATAGGGCCATGACGTCACGTAGTTTTGTAGCTCGCTACCAATGTTTCGGCATATACATTGTCTCCACCGTTTACCAGCAACAAGACTACACGGAGTCCAAACACAGAAGATTAGAGGCCATATATTATCGCCGTGAGAACCTGAAATCGCTCTCTGCGACGGGCAGATCCCTCGTCCAGGAAAGTCCTATCTTGTGTGATAACGCACAAAAATAACGCTTTACACTTACGGTGAATAGGTAGAAGAGCTCAGATTAAGACAAAAAGAAAAGAAAACCAGAAATTCCGAAGAGAATGTAATTTGAAGTGTAGCAAATTGTGTGGAGCCTGTTCATTGCTGTTACTCTCCGATTTTCAGTCTTATTTGGTTTTAAATCAAATTTTTACATCCTCATCCTAGTGAGTCTGAACTACTTTATAGTAGTTAAGCACGAACTAAGAGGGTGATGAATGGTGCTGGAAAACATAATGCTAATAAGAATGTCTGGACCTAAGAGACAGAAATTGAGAGAAAGTTTGGGAATTGTGCAGTGAGGACCTTGATGGCTTGTGCTGCTCAACAAACACGTAGTCCAGAAACTGGCCATTGTTTTGAACTTAATCTGGCTTTATCTGACGTAACTGCTTTTGTTAATCGAAATGTTCTCTAAGCAAAACTACTTTTTTTTTCGCTGTCATGGTTCGATAGCCCTAGTGGGCCTAGGCCGTCTCTGTAGGGTCCTCGATCATACTCAGAGATACCACACTCGGTAGTACTCCTCTGGACGAGTGATGGGATCGTCGCAGAGAGCTCTACCCGACAACACACAACCAGTAGAGACAGACGTCCGTGTCCCCAGCGGGATTTGAACCCGCAGTCCCAGCAAGCGAGCGGTCGTGGACCCACGCCTTTAGACGGCGCAGCCATTGGGACCAGCTAGGAAAACGTAGCCCTCGGGATAACTTGGATAACCTGGATAACTTCATGATCGAAGTCAACATATGGATTCGTGGTTTTCTCCAGGCTACCGATTTTCCCCCCTGTTCTATATGAGGAAATCAGTTGTCCTTTAGGCCATGTTATCGACAAATTAGTAGCGGCGACAGTGTTACGTAGCAGACGGAAAAGGAATGTCACGGAAGCCATGTGCATATACATATTCTCCTCTTCAAATATTCATAATGAAAACTAACAGAACATACATTTGTTTATAAGTCGCAGCAGCTGAGCAAGGATACAACTGGGTTTATAAAGTTGCAGCTCCAAAGAAACTCTTTCTGAGAAATGTTAGACAAAGACTAGTGTTGTGCTACTTGAATACATGAGACTGGGCTTTGCATTGCTGTAGCAAACAGTGACAGCCAGAAACAGAACAATCATATTCCAGCCCATCCTGAGCCACACATGCATTTGGAACTCTATGGAACACAGTCCTCCTTTAGAATCTGATATTCTGCCTGGCACTGAAGATATTCGCCACATTCCTTTTTTCATTCTGAATGCTTTTTTTTTTTCTTACCGTGTTCTGAAAATCCCGGTAGTGATCCTTACTCTGATCCAGACGATTTTGGTCCACATTCTCCCATATTGTTTTGGAAAAGTCTTTAGTATTATCTTCCAACCTACCCCATCGTACACGCGGAACCAAATTATGTGTTGATGTATCCCCGCTGCCGCCCGCGATAGGTTTTAATGCCCTTTTCGATTTATCGTCCCCCATTTGGCCGCCCGAACAATATACTAAGAATATTTGGTACCCTCCATAGCAATGACTTGAAGATATGTGATTTTTTCCTCTGCTATTTCGTACCGCGGGCTGAATAGAACAAACCCAGAAGGTATGACGAAGTTCACTGCACATCGTTGCTAGTATGTGCAGATGCCATAGCTGTTAAAAAAGAGAGTTGCAAGTATTGCGGCGGGGTTTTTGGATCCGATTAGAATTCTAGATTTCACTCATTATTTTACATTATTCAGTAAATTTTAGTCCCTTAACTTGAGTAACACTCCTCCTTTGGAGTCATGACCTTTGTGTTGTGGGTATGACAAGGAAATAGTTCTCGGGCGCAGAATAGGCAGTGCTGCTTGTATGGTCCTACAGTACAACTAAAATTGGTACATTTCTTTCTCGGAGGTGAAGAAGAAGTCGTTAAAGCTACATAAATCATTTGCCCACTTTTGAGTTCAGGTTACAGGGAAAATGGAAGAGCCGCTTAAATGTAGCCTTACTGGTCCCTCGTATTTTGAGTATATAGACAAAATTTCTCTCTTTCATGTATATTGCGTGCCTTGCCGTTCTAGTGGAATATGAACTTCAAATTTCCTTTTTACGTGCTCTGCTCTTTCCAAGATTTAGTGGATGAAAAAATTCGAACTTATAACAAAGGCATAGATCTGAGGCCAGTAATCACAAGCGTGATTGGACTAGGCGCAGTTGCAGACATACGTGACGTAAGAGAGTAAATGAATATCTTCCTGCAATATCCATATTTGTTGAATGATTTGAGTTAAATTCTGGGTCAACGATCTGCATTTTATGCTGTTTACCAGCTACGAGTTTCTTTAAAATTGGTGCAGTGAAAAGTATACTTTACTTGGGGTGTGAAAGAAATGTTGCCAATTTTCTATACTTTTTCGCCAGATATGCTTACAAGAATAACTCGAATAAAGAGAAAATGAAATGTCCTTCTACGTTTATTTAGTAATTGTGGGTTTCGTTAAAATCGGAGCGGTGTAAGTCGTACTTTTCTTAAGGGAGTAACTGAATTTCTGTCCATTGTTGCGACCCCCCCACCCCCGATTTGAGTGGAATTCATTACAGTGGAAAACATACTGCCTCTCTGCATTCATTAGTTTAGCTGAAATCTGGGCAAGGAAGACCGTAATTTTATTCGTACTCGAGATCCATTGTTATATCAACGTGTGTATGTTAAAGTCTCCAGAGTGAAGTCTGTACTTCTAATCTTGGTAATTAACCAACTTAATGCACAAATTCTTGTTTTGTAATGAGATTTATTATATGTCTCTACACGTTGTTTTATCTACGAGAATTTGTGCATTAAGTTGGTTAATTACCAAGATTATACTGAGATGCACGGTCAGCAAAACATAAAAAAAACCTTACTTCTAATTTTCCGGCGTAAAATTTGTACAGTACTAGTTCACATCTCTGCCATGAGTGCTACATGACCCGCCCCTCTTGTCCTTTATTTGTTCTCCTTAGTGATATTTGTCGCCGATCGCAGTGGAGACGAAGTCAAAGTCGCCAAAGTGCACCGTTCGAACACGGTGAGGGTCGTTTCTAATCTCACTCGGAGCAAGCTGTACTCTGTAGGTAGAAGCCTTTCCGTGGGCCGATACCCATCAGTGAGAGTCCTAGAAGATTCATCACAACAGTGTAAGAATCTCGGAGATGGAACGATTCGCGATGCGTTGGTCTTCGCACGCAAATAAAGACAAACAATTAGCTTATGTCGAAGAGTACATTAAGGCTTTATACCGTACGGTCATAAAAGAGTGCGTTTTGTTCTGTTGCTTTGTTACGTTCATATGCAAATGAGGTGCTATCTCCAAAATAAGACACTCTAGCGGTTTCTGTCCTTCCTCGTCCTGACAGCTATATTGCTTACGAACCTTTTCGCTTTACGTCAGAAAGATGACAGTTGCCATGCCGACAAGATATACAGATATGGGTTTTGTTACTGGTGTGTGAATGCGATAATATACAGCAGTGTTCAAGCAAGAAGCCCCGTTCCTTGTGAATTTATTGCAGAATATTAATGTAGATTTTGAGCGATTTTTCCCCTACGTGAAAATTTCACCGTCAGGGAAGATGCTATTTTCTGTTTGGTCACGCTAAATATTTTTTGATATCACTATATAAACTTGATTTCTGTTATACAGTCAGAGCCTTCAAATACTTTATACTACCGTGTCCAGTTCACCTGAGAAAACAATCTTTTGCGACATGGCTAATTTACATTTAGAATAATTTGGGGCCTAACATTTAATTATAACAAAATCTGTTAGGCTATTACAAGAATTAGCGTGGTGGTATGATTTAGAAGAGATTTTTGACGTCACACAATTTGGCTTTAACAACTTCGACATAAAGACAACTAAGAATACTTTAGTGTTTGTTGTAAGCTGCTAGATTGTTCGGGTGTCAGTAAACAGGTTAAATTATCCTGCTTTTTTTTTTATGTTTTGTGGGTAGTCAATAACGAATTGTACAGATTGACCCTACAATGGCGCTGGGGTTTAAATATACAACTACTGCCCAATACGGAGGGGTTTTATGTTTGTAGTAACCTTAAGTGGCCGATCCCAGTGGCCGCTCGATTTCTGGCATTGTGAGCTCGAATACCGCCGGGGGCATGGATGTGTGTCTCTTGGTAGTGTTGCGTGTTGTCCGGTAGAGGTCTCTGCGTCGGGCTGTTCACTCGTCCAGAGGATTGCCTGAGTGTGATCATGAATCCTCTATAATAATGCGGCCTTGGCCCACTGGGACTGTTGCGCCATGGTAAAAGAATATAACTTTTAGTGCATTCACGACTGTACGATGCACAGTGGCTGGGAGCGGGTAAAAAAATTGAAGGTCCGTACGTTACATCGACGCCAGCATTGGTGGTTTAGTCAGTACGGTGGTTACTTGTAGTATTCCAGGACAAGGAACGGCCTGTTTTTACAAATTATCTGTATAGGCACAAATGTGCACTGTATTATGATATGCGAACATTGCTTTATCCGAATAATATCGATTGTCACCTATTGTCTATCGTCTATCTTATAAAAATCAGAAGCCCCTGATAGGCCCATCCAGTAGCGCGTTTGTGTGGCGGCGGGGAGAAACAAAAATCGAGTCCCAACATAATAAAAAAACTTGAGTAAATCAGAGAAGAGAAAGCAAATTTGATTTTTGTATGGGCGTTGTGATTTTCTTGTTTTTATGCTCCTTCGCAACATTTCGAAAGGCGCCTGCTAGCTTCGTCGTGTCTGCAAGGAACAACATTTCGGCTCCCACTGGACGTATTTTCACGCAAATTGATATTTGAAGATTTTTAGAAAATGCGCCGATAAAGATAAAGTTGGTTAATATGAGACGTGAAAGACGTACTTTACATGAAGACCTGTGCACTGGGTCACAATATATCGGTGAATTATTCTTAGAATGAGAAATCCTTCAGAAAATTTTTTTTTTTAAATCAGATATTTTGGGTTATGGAAACTTTTAAGTTACCCGTCTTCTGAGGTGTGACATGGTTAGTCTGACACACGTACCGATGTTTCAAGCGAAGCTACAACCATCATCTACCTTGCTACTGAGACAACAGCTGCCTCTGAAACATCGGACCGTATAGGCCAGTTCGAGAAGACACTTGTTACCTTAGAATTCACAATTATTGTGTCCGTCCTTAGAAATTTGTCATTATTTTTATCAAGGCTGCATGTTCATTATTTGTCTTATTATTATTATATTGTTGTTGTCGTCGCGTCGTCGTCGTCTCCTGTCACAGGCCTTTTTCTCCTGGTACTTCTCTTGAGCCAACGCTGATCCCCACCGTTCAGGCTTCAAATTTCAGACAGCAGTGCTTTCCGTAATTACCGGTCCCAGTGGCCGCGCGGTCTAAGGCGTAGGTCTGCGGCCGCTGGCATGCTGGGGTTGTGGGTTCGAATCCGACAGGGGGCATGGATGTATGTCTGTTGTGAGTGTTGTTGTCAGGTAGAGATCTCTGCGACGAGCTGATCACTCATCCAGAGGAGTCCTACCGACTGTGGTGCGTCGCTGTGTGTGATCTAGAAACCTCGTGAATGAGGAGGCCCACGCCTACTGAGGGCTGTTGCGCCAACAAAAAAAAAGTACTTTACGTATTATGTGTGTTGTTCCAAGTATAGCTGTCATTATAATGAATCTGTTGATTGTTTTCCTGGCATGGCTTCAAAAATTTTTCCTTAAAACGTTTGTTACGATTCCGGTGGCTCCAGTTGTTACTGGTACAATCTTAAATTTTAGGTTCCACATTCGCAGTATCTCTATACCTAAACTCTTCTATTTAGCTTTTTTCCGCTTCGTTCTGCACAACATTTCTATCTGCAGATATTGCCACATATATCAGTATGCATGTTTTCTATTGTTTTGTTTTTAGTTCTTATATCTGGCCTATTTGCTGTAAATTCTCTTGTCTGTGTGTACTGCTTTACTCCACTACACTCTAATAATTTCATATTTATACACTGGCTTGGGCGTTGTATTATTATTATTATTATTATTATTATTATTCAGCAAGTAGGTACAGTATATGGCAGTCAAAGGCCGCAATTTTCCTTACACAATAGTCGTTGGCGGTGCAATTCTTGGTAGACACAAATTTAATGTACTGCCCGTGCGGCCTGTATATACAGGCCTCCTCTGTTAACGTATTACAGAGATGTGTATGTGCGGTGATATACAGCTGTTCTCAACATTAAAATCAGTTGACGGTGGTTGTGAGTAACGTCCGTGTTTGGATGACAAATTGAGTTTTATGCACACGTATAGAAAATATCGTCCATTCACAAGACATGTTGTAGATGTACAGACTAATGGATCTCAACCACGACCAAGTCAAAATTCAGAAATGCAGGATCCGCCCGATATTTTTACACATCTGGCGGCGCCTATTTGTCGGATAAGAAAGGGTAACTGACTATAAAGCATGACAACTTGCCGACAGACACAACATGAAATGTGAATTAAACGAAATTTACCATATGACCTTACAAGAGTGTGATGAAAGTCCTGTGTTGAAGACAGTCTTGATTACACGAGTGTCGAAAAGCAGTATTACTCTATCACAATTCCTCTGGTGTGTGTGTGTGTGTGTGTGTGTGTGTGTGTGTGTGTGTGTGTGTGTGTGTGTGTGTGTGTGTGTGTGTGTGTGCGCGCGCGCGCG
>Ga0123352_10012536_pt1 | contig 13409 bp, 10 predicted proteins | sample TergutLab28metaG_FD_89700 | JGI IMG/M metagenome (GOLD analysis project Ga0123352, IMG submission 89700) | Labiotermes labralis P1 segment gut microbial communities from Petit-Saut dam, French Guiana - Lab288 P1 | ecosystem: Host-associated > Arthropoda: Insects > Digestive system > Gut ...
CGAGGAGATACTCCCGTGGCGGCACCGACCCCACCCACCGAACATGCACCGCCAGGGGCGCGAGGAACTGCGCGAACAACCACGACGGCGGCGCACCCGGCAACGCAGGCACGGGGGCACCCCGGTTACCGAAGGGGCGCGGGGAACTGCGCGACAAGCCACGACGAGACCAGCAGACGGCAACGCGCAGTGAGAGGCACCCCCGGACCTCGCAAGGGGCGCCGGACAGAGCGGTGCGGCCCGCACACATTGAGCGCACCCAAACAAGAACGCCTCAGGGAAGCCGCACAAAGCGGCGGCCAGCCTCAAGCAAAGACGGAAGCACCGCAGCCATCCCCTCAGCCGTCCCACCCTCCGGATGGTTCATGTGGCAGATGACGACCGCCCCCGGGGGCGCCGCCCCGACCGTCGCCCGCACCTGAGCCGGAGTGAACGTCGCACCCCCGTCCCCGTTGACGGAGAAAGCCGCCACCCGCTCCCCCAGATCCGTGACGATCCGCGCCGCGACGTCGTCGCAATAGGCCGTGCCCGAACGGAAGTACCGCGGCGGGGCGCCCAGCAGCCGGGCGAGCTTGAGGTGGTTGCCGGCCACCTCGTCGAAGACCTCCCCCGCGTTGCGGGTGCCCGGAATGCCGTAGGCGGAGCGGCCCGACACCGACAGCGGACGGTGCCGCGTGCCATGGTTGCCGATCTCGAACAGCGGATCCGCCGCGAGCTCCCGGAAGACCGCCGGATTCTCGTCGATCCAGCGGGAGTTGATGAACAGGGTGGCCGGTACCCGGTGCCGGCGCAGCACCGCGATCAGCGCCTGGTCGTAACCGCTGCCGCCGCGCCCGCCGCACGCGTCGAAGGTCAGCGCGATCTCCCGCCGCCCGGCGGGCAGCGCGTGCAGCACGCCGGGGGCGTCGAACCCCCAGGTACGCGGCCTGCGATGGCCGTACCGCGCCACGATCTCCGCCCGGGTGACCGGCAGCCGGGCCGGTGCCGGGGGCCGGGCGTGCCGGCGGGCGGAAGTGCCCGGTGCGGGCGACGCCGACACGCCCGCCGGGCCCGGCGACGGGGTGGCGGGACCTGCCGTCGATCCGCTCCGGCTGCCGTGGCCCGAGCACCCGGCCACCGTGCCGGCCCCCAGCGCTGCCAGCACCACGCGGCGGCTCACCGCCATGAACGCCTCCCTCGATCCTGTACGGCGCCTGTGCGGCACCGGTCCGGCAGGGAAGAGGGCACGATGGGCACCTGCGTTCCTCCGGCACGTTGGTGCAGGCTGGAGGCCCGCACCGGCCCCGGCGCCCGGCCGGCACGGACAGCCCGCACCGACGACCGCCACGGACGGCCGGCGAGAAGGCGGGAAAGCGGGAACAGCGGCAAGAAACGGCAAGAGCAAGGACGGACGTGCCGCCCGCAGGGCCAGGGCACGAGGCAAGGCGAGAGGGAGGTGGCCCGTGCGGGCCGTGGTGTTCGAGGAGTTCGGCCGGCCCCCGCAGGTACGCGAGGTCCCGGAGCCGGTGCCGCCGCACGACGGCGTGGTGGTGCGCGTCGAGGCGACCGGCCTGTGCCGCAGCGACTGGCACGGCTGGCTCGGCCACGACGACGGCATCGCGCTCCCCCACGTGCCGGGCCACGAACTCGCCGGTGTCGTCGAGGCGGTGGGCCCCGGCGTCACCCGGTGGGCGCCGGGCGCGCGGGTGACCGTCCCCTTCGTCTGCGCCTGCGGCCGCTGCCCGGCCTGCGCCCGCGGCGACCAGCAGGTCTGCGAGCGGCAGCAGCAGCCGGGCTTCACCCACTGGGGTTCGTTCGCCGAGTACGTGGCCCTCCACCAGGCGGACGTGAACCTGGTGGCGCTGCCCGACGGCATGGCGTACACCACGGCCGCCGCGCTCGGCTGCCGCTTCGCCACCGCCTACCGCGCGGTCGTCGCGCAGGGCCGCGTCCGGCCGGGCGAGTGGGTGGCCGTGCACGGCTGCGGCGGGGTCGGGCTGTCCGCCGTCATGATCGCGGCGACCTGCGGCGCGCAGGTGGTCGCGGTGGACACCGCGGACGCGGCGCTGGAACGGGCCACCGCGCTGGGCGCCGCGGTGTGCGTCGACGCCGCGCGGGCGGACGGCGGTCCGGCCGCCGCGGTGCGCGCGGCGACCGGCGGCGGGGCGCATCTGTCGCTGGACGCGCTGGGCTCGCCGGAGACCTGCGCCGCCTCCGTCGCGGGACTGCGGGCCCGCGGCCGGCACGTCCAGGTCGGGCTGCTCCCCGGCGGCGCCACCGCCGTGCCGATGGACCGGGTGGTCGCCCTCGAACTCGAACTGCTGGGCAGCCACGGCATGGCCGCGCACGCCTACCCGGAGATGATGCGCCTGGTGGCGGCCGGGGTGCTGCGGCCCGACCTGCTCGTGGGCGAGGTGATCGGCCTCGACGCGGCGCCCGCGGCACTCGCCGCGCTCAGCCACGGCTCCCCCGCCGGCGTCACGGTCATCGCACCGCAGCGCTGAGGTGGCCCGGCGCGGCGCGCCCATGGGGCCGCGTTCAGGGTCCCTTCTGCCACTCCCACTCGGGGGCCAGTTCGCAGGCCATCCAGTGGGTCAGCGCCCATCGCTCCCACACGCGGGCCTGGACGCCGACGGCGTTCACCGTGAAGCGCCGGCACTCGGGGCAGTCCTCGCGCGGCTTGGGTTCCGCTCCGTGGTCGTCGAGCTGGTGGGTGGCCCAACCGTAGAGGAAAGCGCCGGGGTTGGGCGTGGCCGGATCCCGGAAGCGCGCCTCCAGTTCGCCACAACGGGCACAGTGCATGCCCAGAACACCTCTGCTCACGCCACGAGCCTACGGGGTTGCGCTCGGCGACGGGCGAATTTCTGCGCAGTCCCCTCGAACGGGAGGCCGAGGAGGAGCCGCAGGCCCCGGCGGTCGCCGGCCGGACGCAGCCCCGGGTGGAGGACTCCCTCAAGGGACAGCGTACGCACAGGGATTGACAGTGCTCCGGCGATACGGCCAAACTCCCCGGGAGAGCGCTCTCCCGATCAACTCCCGGCACAGTCCGCACCGTTCACGACGGCCGTCCCGCGTCCGGCGCGATCGGTGCGACCCGTGCCCGGAGCCTCCCCACAGCCGTTGCCGTGACGCCGCCGCCCGCCGGGCGGCGGCGCGTCCGCGCGGCAGCGGCGTCACACCCGTGGAGATGCAGATGAGCATCCTGTCCCACCTGCAACGCAGCATGAGACGGCACCGACCGCTCACCGCGGTCGTGGCCGTCATGGCGCTGGCGCTCGGCGGCGCCCTCAGCGCCACGACCGGGACCGCGCGGGCGGCCGACACCCTGCTGTCGCAGGGCAAGACCGCCACCGCCTCGTCCACCGAGAACGCCGGCACGCCGGCGTCCGCCGCCGTCGACGGCGACACCGGCACCCGCTGGTCGTCGGCCGCCTCCGACCCGCAATGGCTGCAGGTCGACCTGGGCTCCAGCGCGACCCTCACCTCCGTCACCCTCAACTGGGAGACGGCCTATGCCACGGCGTTCAGGATCCAGACCTCCGACAACGGCACCAGCTGGACCGACGTCTACTCGACGACCACCGGGACCGGTGGCGTGCAGCAGCTTTCCGTAAACGGTTCCGGGCGCTATGTTCGGATGTACGGGACGGCCCGGGCCACCGGATACGGCTACTCCCTCTGGGAGTTCCAGGTGTACGGCAGCGCGTCGGTGTCCGGCGGCTGCGGCACCGACAACGCCGCGCTCAACCACCCGGCCACCGCGTCCTCCACGGAGAACGGCGGCACGCCCGCCTCGGCCGCCGTCGACGGCGACGCCGGCACCCGCTGGTCGTCGGCCGCCTCCGACCCGCAGTGGCTGCAGGTCGACCTGGGCGCGTCGGCGACCGTGTGCAAGGTGGTGCTCACCTGGGAGAACGCCTACGCCACGGCGTTCAGGATCCAGGTCTCGCCCGACGGCCAGACCTGGACGGACGCGTACTCCACCACGACCGGCACCGGCGGCACCCAGACGCTCGCGGTGAGCGGCACCGGGCGGTACGTGCGGATGTACGGGACCGCCCGGGCCACCGGATACGGCTACTCCCTCTGGGAGTTCGCGGTGTACACCAGCGGCGGCGGGGGCGGCACCACCACCCCGCCGGGCGGCGGCGACTTCTCCGGCACGGTGATCTCCGCGTTCAAGCCGGTCAAGGCGTCGTCCTACGAGGGCGCCAACGCGCCCGCCGCGGCGCTCGACGGCCGCACCACCACCCGCTGGTCCAGCCTCTCCACCGACAACGAGTGGCTCCAGGTGGACCTCGGCGGCCCGGCCTCCATCAGCGGGGTGGTCCTCAACTGGGAGTCGGCGTACGCCAGCGGCTACCGCATCGAGGTCTCCGACAACGCCACCGCCTGGACGCCGATCTACACGACCACCACCGGCAAGGGCGGCGTGGAGAAGCTCCCGGTCACCGGCAAGGGCCGCTACGTGCGGTTCTACGGCACCGCCCGGGCCACCGGATACGGCTACTCCCTGTGGGAGTTCCAGGTCTACGGCACCGTCGACACCACGACGGCGACCCCGCCGATGCTCTCCGGGCCCACCAAGGCCCCCGCGACCACCGGCCAGTTCGCGCTGGCCGCGCCCGCGGACAAGGCGATGGTCACCAACACCCGCAGGCCAGCGCTGTCCTGGGCGGCCGTGGCCGGCACCGCGCACTACGAGGTGTGGATCAACATCAGCCGCACCGACTACGACTGGACCGCGTCCGGCAACCTGCTCGACCTCTACACCAAGGTCGCCGAGCCCACCGGCACGAGCTACACGCCGAGTTGGGACATCACCGACCGCTGGACGTACAAGTGGTTCGTCGTCGCGGTCAGCGGTTCGGGGGCGCGGACCACCTCCGAGATCCGGCAGTTCGGCGTCTACCTGCCGGACATCGAGCAGGCGGCCGACGGCGTGAACATCGTCAACGGGGCCCGGGACCTGAACAAGGACGGCACGATCGAGCCGTACGAGGACTGGCGGCTGCCGGTCGACACCCGGGTCAACGATCTCCTCGGCAGGATGACGCTGGAGGAGAAGGCGTACCAGATGTTCTACAACGTCCAGCAGTACCCCATGTCCGGCTGGCACTTCGGGCCCGCCCAGCCCGCCGACCTGAACAACGTGCTGATGTCCACGGCCGCGACGAGGCTGGGCATCCCGCCGGTGTCCGCGGGCGACACCACGGCCGGCTACCAGACCACCTACCCGCTGCAGAGCACGCTGGCCGCGGGCAAGGACTACCCGCTGGACTACCAACTCGGCAACATGCAGCGGGAGGAGGAGCTGGAGGTCGGGGCGCGCGGCACCCTGTCGCCGCTGGCCGAGGTCGGCACGAAGGTGCTGTACCCGCGGATCCAGGAGGGCGGCGGCGAGAACGCCGACGTGGCCGCGGCGCAGTTGCGGGCGCTGGTCGCGGGCCTGCAGGGCGGCCCCGAGCTGAACCCCGGTTCGGTGCTGGCCACGGTCAAGCACTGGCCGGGTGAGGGCGCCGGCGGCGAGGCCGGGATCGTCTACGACGGGGTCACGATCAAGTACCACATGATCCCGTTCAAGGCCGCGATGGAGGCCGGCGCGGTGAACATCATGCCGGGCTACGCGGGCAGTTCGTACCTCGACCCGGGCGGCCCGGGCGCGGGCGACAGCGCCAAGATCCTCACCTACCTTCGGCAGAACCTCGGTTACACCGGTCTGATCACCACCGACTGGCTGCCGTCGGGCGCGTGGATCAACGCGGCCAACGCCGGCTCTGACGTCATGGGCGGCGCCGACCCGGGCGCGACCGGCTTCACCATGGCGAGCTTCGAGCAGGGGGTGCCGCTGGCCCGGATCGACGACGCGGTCTCGCGGATCCTGAAGCTCAAGTTCGAGCTGGGCATCTTCGACCACCCGTACGGCGACCCGGTCAACGGCCCCTACCGCTTCCACCAGCCGTCGTACACGCAGCTGGCCAACCAGGCGTCCCGCGAGTCCAACACCCTGCTGAAGAACGACGGGGTGCTGCCGCTCAAGCTCGCCTCCGGCGACAGCATCGCGGTCGCCGGCGACCGGGCGACGGACGGCGCGGCCTGCTGCATCTGGTCGAGCTACTTCCACCCCGACTACGGCTCGCTGGACCAGCTCGACGCCCTGAAGGCGAGAGCCGGGCAGAACGGGGTGAACGTCTACCAGGGCAGCGGTCCGGCCCCGAAGGTCGCGGTGGTGTACGTCGGTGAGCCGTCGTACACCCACGCCACCGCGTGGCCGGACACCCAGCCGTACCTGCCGGCCGACCAACTGGCCCTGATCCAGAACTACAAGAGCCAGGGCATCAAGGTGGTGGTGGTGCTGACGCTGCCGCGGCCCATCGTGATCAGCGACTGGAACGACCTGGCGGACGCGATCGTGGTGACCTACCGGGGCGGCGAGGAGGTCGGGCCGGCCACCGCCAGCCTGCTCTTCGGCGACTACACCCCGCACGGCCACCTGCCGTGGCAGCTGCCGCGCAGCCTGGACCAGATCCTCAAGCCGGGCGGCGGCGACACCCCGGCCGACGCCAACGAGGCCTGGGACCTGCCCTACGACCTGGGTGCCACCGACGCGGAACGCGCCGACATCCGGGCGAAGATCGACGCGGGCCAGCCCGTCCCGACGACGTACGGCAACCCGCTGTACGCGTACGGGGCCGGACTGACCAGCTGGGCGGCCGGCTGACCGTCCCCGCCCGAAGGTGCTGCCCGCCGGAACCGTCCGGCGGGCAGCACCCGCCCGGGCGCGGGGGCCGGAGAGCCCCGCCGTACCGGGCCCGATCCCCGGACGGCCGAGCCCGGGTGCCGCCCCGGCCGGCCTCTGCGATCCTTGCCGCGAGGCTTCCCGAAGGGCCGCACAGGAAGGTTCGCCCGACCATGGCCGCACCTGTAAGGACCGACCCCGCGCAGAACTACCCGGGGTTCATCGTCCCGGCGGGGCACACCGAGCCGGTCCCCCGCCGCATCCGCGCCTACCTCGACGGACGCCCGGTGCTGGACACCCGCCGGGCCCGCTATGTCTGGGAGTGGCCGGGCTACCCGCAGTACAGCGTCCCGGTCGACGACCTGATCGACGCGGAGCTGGAGGACGAGGGCCGCTCGGAGGACTGGGCGCCCGGGCCGGTGCGGCGGCATGCGCTGCGGGCCGGGGAGACGCTGCGGCGGTCCGCCGCGTGGGTGTGGCAGGACGGCGCCGCCGAGGGCCTGCCGGGCACCGTCCGCTTCGAGTGGAACGCGGTCGACGCCTGGTTCGAGGAGGACGAGCAGGTCTTCGTCCACCCGCGCAACCCGTACACCCGGGTCGACGCGCTGCGCTCGGGCAGCCGGGTGCGGGTGGAGGTGGACGGCACGCTGCTGGCGGACGCGCCGACGTGCGTCACGGTCTTCGAGACCGGGCTGCCCACCCGCTACTACCTGGACCGCGTCCATGTGGACCTGACCAGGATGCAGCCGTCCGACACCGAGACGGCCTGCCCGTACAAGGGCACGACCAGCGGTTACTGGTCCGCGCACACCGCCGCGGGCGTCCACCGGGACATCGCCTGGGCCTACGACTTCCCCACCCGGCAGCTGCAGCCGATCACCGGGCTGATGTGCTTCTACAACGAGCGGGTGGACCTCACCGTGGACGGCGTGCTGCTGCCCCGTCCGGCCCCGGTCAGCCGCGCCTCGCTGCGCAGCTCGTAGGTTCGCACGAGCGAGCCGGTACCGCCGGATCGTGCGGTCTATGCGATGTGACAGATGACTTCCGCCTCGCAGATGCGGCACTATCATCGGCACATGCACACGTACCGGATCGGTGAGGCCGCCGCACTCATGGGGGTCAGCGCCGACACCCTGCGGCGGTGGGTCGACAGCGGCCGGCTGCCCGCCGAGCGCGACGAGCAGGACCGGCGCATCATCCCCGGCCCCGCGCTCGCCGCGTTCGCGCGCGAACTGGGGCGCGAGGAGAAGGCCCGCACCGGGTCGTCGGCCCGCAACCGCTTCGCCGGGATCGTCACCGAGGTGATCCTCGGCGACGTCTCGGCGCAGGTGGAGATCCAGGCGGGACCGTTCCGGGTGGTGTCGATGATCAGCCGCGAGTCGGCGGAGGAGCTGGCTCTGGAGCCGGGGGTTCCGGCGGTCGCGGTGATCAAGTCCACCAACGTGGTCGTGGAGACGCCGTGACCGGGCCGGGTCCGGGGACGGACCCGGCCGTGGATCCGCGCACGCGTGCGCGGCAGAGAGGGAGACGTCCAGTGACAACCCGTACCGCGATGCGCCGCCTGACCGGGACCGCGGCGGCCGGAGCCGCCGCCCTGCTCGCCCTGAGCGCCTGCTCCTCCTCGTCCTCCGGCTCCTCGCAGGCGTCGGACTCCGGCAAGCCGTCGGGCAGTTCGAGCGCCAGCGCGTCCTCGGCGCCCGCGAAGCTCTCCGGCACCGTCACGGTGTTCGCCGCCGCCTCGCTGAAGGAGAGCTTCACCACCCTCGGCGAGGACTTCCAGAAGGCGTACCCGGGCACCAAGGTGGTGTTCAACTTCGGCGGCAGCGACACCCTGGCGGCCAGCATCACCGGCGGAGCGCCCGCGGACGTGTTCGCGGCGGCGAGCCCGAAGACGATGAAGATCGTCACCGACGCCGGTGACGGCAGCGGGACGCCGACCACCTTCGTGCGCAACCAGCTGGAGATCGCGACCCTGCCGGGCAACCCGGACCACATCGCCACGCTGAAGGACCTGACGAAGTCCGGTCTGAAGGTCGCGCTGTGCGCGAAGACCGTGCCGTGCGGCGCGGCCGCCCAGACGGCGCTGACCGCCAGCAGCCTGAAGCTCACCCCGGTCTCGTACGAGCAGGACGTCAAGTCGGCTCTGACGAAGGTGGAGTTGAAGGAGGTGGACGCCTCGGTGGTGTACCGCACCGATGTGAAGGCCGCGGGGGGCAAGGTGGCCGGTGTGGACTTCCCGGAGTCGGCCGAGGCGATCAACTCGTATCCGATCGTGGCCCTGAAGAACGCCCCCAACTCGGCGGCGGCGACGGCGTTCATCGCGCTGGTGCAGTCCGCCGAGGGCCAAAAGGTGCTGGGCGAGGCCGGCTTCCTCAAGCCGTGACCCCAGGAACCGTGGTCCAGCGATGAGTTCGACGGCGACCCGCCGCGGCGCGGGCGAACGGCGCGGCCCCGGACGGGGGCCGATCGGCCGGGGCCTGCGCCGCGGGGGCGGCGGGGTGCCGCTGCCGCTGCTGCTGCCGGCCCTGGTGGGCCTGGTCTTCCTGCTGCTGCCGCTGCTGGCGCTGCTGATCAGGGCGCCGTGGCGGGGCCTGCCGCACCAGCTGTCGAGCCCGGCGGTGTGGCAGGCGCTGCGGCTCTCGCTGGAGACCGCCACCTGTGCGACGGCCGTCTCGCTGGTGCTGGGCGTGCCGATGGCCTGGCTGCTGGCCCGCACCTCCTTCCCGGGCCGCCGGCTCGTGCGGGCGCTGGTGACGCTGCCGCTCGTGCTGCCGCCGGTGGTCGGCGGTGTGGCGCTGCTGCTGGCGCTGGGCCGCAACGGGGTGGTGGGGCGCTGGCTGGACTCCGCGTTCGGCATCACGCTGCCGTTCACCACGGCCGGGGTGGTGGTCGCCGAGGCGTTCGTGGCGATGCCGTTCCTGGTGATCAGCGTCGAGGGCACGCTGCGGGCCGCGGACACCCGCTACGAGGAGGCCGCGGCCACCCTCGGCGCCTCGCGGTTCACCGCGTTCCGCCGGGTGACGCTGCCGATGATCGCACCGGGGGTGGCGGCCGGCGCGGTGCTGGCCTGGGCGCGCGCGCTGGGCGAGTTCGGGGCGACGATCACCTTCGCCGGCAGCTTCCCGGGCCGCACCCAGACGATGCCGCTGGCCGTGTACCTCGCCTTGCAGGACGACCCGGCAGCCGCGGTGTCGCTGAGCCTGGTGCTGCTGGCGGTGTCGGTCGCGGTCCTGGCAGGGCTGCGGGACCGCTGGACGGGGGCGGCCGCGCCGTGACGGGGACGACGGGAACGCACAAGGAGCCGGCGCAGGTGACCGGTGAGCCGCCGGGGCTCGACGCCCGGCTCGTGGTGGAGCGCGAGGCGTTCCGGCTCGACGTCCGGCTGCGGGTCGCGCCCGGCGAGGTGCTGGCGCTGCTCGGGCCGAACGGCGCGGGGAAGACCACCGCGCTGCGGGCGCTGGCCGGGCTGACGCCGCTGACCGGCGGCCGGCTGCGGCTGGACGGCGTGCCGCTGGAGGAGCCCGAGCGGCGGTGGCGGGTCGCGCCGGAGCACCGGCCGGTCGGCGTGATCTTCCAGGACTACCTGCTCTTCCCGCACCTGTCCGCGCTGGACAACGTGGCGTTCGGCCCCCGCTGCCAGGGCGTGCCGAAGGCGCAGGCGCGGGCGCGGGCCGCGGAACTGCTGGCGCGCATGGGCCTGTCGGACCGTGCGGGCGCCAAGCCGCGCCGCCTGTCCGGCGGCCAGGCCCAGCGCGTGGCGCTGGCCCGCGCGCTGGCGACCGGGCCGCGGCTGCTGCTCCTCGACGAGCCGCTGGCCGCGCTGGACGCCCGGGCCCGCCTCGACGTGCGCGCCGAACTGCGCCGCCACCTGGCCGCGTTCGAGGCGGTGGCGGTGCTGGTGACGCACGACCCGCTGGACGCCATGGTGCTGGCGGACCGGCTGGTGGTGATCGAGCAGGGGACGGTGGTGCAGGAGGGCACGCCGGCCGAGATCGCCCGCCGCCCGCGCACCGACTACATCGCCCGCCTGGTCGGCCTGAACCTCTACCAGGGGCGGGCGGAGGGCCATCTGGTCACCGTCGGCCCCGAACTGGCCCTGACCACCACGGAGAAGCTCACCGGACCGGCGTTCGTCGCGTTCCCGCCGAGCGCCGTCACCCTGCACCGCGAACGGCCCGACTCCAGCGCACGCAACGCCTGGCGGGCGGTGATCACCGGCATGGAGTCGCACGGCGACCAGATCCGGGTGGCCCTGACCGGCGAGCCCGGCGGGCTGCCGCTGGCCGCCGACCTGACGACGGTCGCGGTGGCCGAACTCGGCCTGGAATCGGGCGCGCAGGTGTGGGCCACGGTCAAGGCGGCCCAGACGCACGCCTATCCGGCCTGACGCCCCGGGGCCGGTCCCCGCTCCCACCGGGGCGGGGACCGGCTGCGGGGATCAACTCGGCAGCGTCCAGCTCTGGTTGGCGGCGCCCGTGCAGCTCCAGATCTGTAGCCGGGTGCCGTTGGCCGAGCTGGGACCGGTGGCGTCCAGGCACTTCCCGGACTGCGGGTTGACCAGCGCGCCTCCGGCGCCGGGCTGCCAGACCTGCGAGCCGGTGCCGTTGCAGTCGTACAGCTGCACCTTGGTGCCGTTCGCGGTGCCCGCGGCGGTCACGTCCATGCACTTGCCGAGCGCCTGAAGCGTGCCGCCGTCGCCCGCCGTCCAGCTCTGCGCACCGGTGCCGTTGCAGTCGTAGAGCTGCACCGCCGTGCCGTTGGCGCTGCTCGCGCCGGCGATGTCCACGCACTTGCCGCCGTACCCGTGGATCGGGCCGGTCCTCGTGGCGGGCGGGGTGATCGGTCCCGACTGGCCGGCCGCCCACCTGATCTCCTGGAGCAGGAGCTGGTTCTGCTGGGGGCTGGCGAACGTCGACGACAGCGTGGTGCCGGTGGCGTAGTCCATCGCGTTGTGGCCGAAGTTGTTGTAGACCATCCGGTAGTTCCGGTTGGACCAGACGATCGGGTAGTAGCCGCTGTACCAGGTCTGGTTGGGGTCGGTGCCGACCGGGAAGGTCGACGGGTCCATCGAGGCCAGGATGTCGATGGCCGGATTCTGCCGCAGGTCGTTCTGCCAGCTGTACCACTCGCTGACGGACGAGGTGAGGGTGGCCGGCAGGCCGGCGGTCGCCGGGTGGTCCGGATCGTCGATCTTCAGCGTCTCCGAGGTCGGGCCCCAGGAGTTGGACGCGAACAGCCCGGTGCCGAGGAACGTCTGGTGGTACCAGGACCAGCCGTTCGACGAGGTGTCGTTGTAGGCCGCGACGTGGAAGCCGATCCAGCCGCCGCCGTTGTCCATGTACGTCTGGAACGCGCTCTGCTCGGCGGCCGTGCCCGGGTAGTTGTCGAGGAACATCACCACCTGGTAGTTGGCGAGGTTCGCCGCGTTGAGCTCGGTCCAGTCGTTGGTGGCGGTGTACGTGAAGCCGTTGGCGGCGGCCTGCTGCGGGAACCACGCGTTGGCCTCGTGGACGAAGCTGATGTGTGCCGCGTCGTAGGTGCCGTCGTAGAAAGCGATTACGTTGAACGTCGGTTCAGCACCGTGCGCGGGTGCGGCCTGCAGGCCGAACACCACGGCGAGCAGCGCGAACAGCCGCAGCAGCAGCCGCGGGCGGCGGATTCTGGAGCGAGGTTGGCACATGTGGGGGACCTTTCCCTCGTGCGCGACGGATCGGACGTGCGCCTGCGGGCCGCATTCAAGGGTCTAGACGGTGTTCATGTCAATGACTTATGGTCCGAACCAACCTGCTTCACCCGGCACGCAGTTGCCCGCGACCCGCTGCCCCAGGAGCTCCCCCATGCGCCCATTCCTCCGCAGCACACCCCCCACCCATCGAAGTAACCGGTTTCGCACCGGCGTCGTCCTGACCGCGGCGGCCGCCGTCGTCGCCGCGGTCGCCGCGACCCTGACCGGCACCTCGGCGATGGCCACCACCCAGGCCGCCGCGCCCGCCGCCGTGCGGGCCGCCGCCCCGGGTGCCGCCCCGGCCGTCGCCGCCGCACCGGCGGTCTTCCAGCACCCCGGCGTCCTCGTCAGCCGGCCGCAGCTCGACTTCGTCAAGGCCAAGGTCCAGGCGAACGCCGAGCCGTGGAAGAGCGCCTACACCCAGATGACGGCGAGCGCCTACGCGTCGCTGTCCCGCACGCCCGCGCCGCGGGCCACCGTCGAGTGCGGCCCGTACTCCAACCCCAACTACGGCTGCACGGACGAGCGGCAGGACGCGATCGCCGCGTACACCGACGCGCTGGCCTGGTACATCAGCGGCAACAGCGCCTACGCCGACAAGTCCATCCAGCTGATGAACGCCTGGGCGAACACGATCACCGGCCACACCAACAGCAACGCGCCGCTGCAGACCGGCTGGGCGGGTTCGGTGTGGCCGCGCGCGGCCGAGATCATCCGGTACACCTACACCGGCTGGTCCGCCGCGGACGTCGCCAGGTTCTCCACGATGCTGCGCACCGTGTACCTGCCCGAGGTCATCAACGGCTCCAACAGCAACGGCAACTGGGAGCTGACGATGATGGAGGCCGCGGTCGGCATCTCCGTCTTCCTCGACGACGCGACGGACTACGACAAGGCGATCGCCCGCTACCTCAACCGGGTGGCGGCGTACGTCTATCTGACCTCGGACGGCGCGCTGCCCAGGAC
>Ga0123352_10012540_pt1 | contig 13405 bp, 11 predicted proteins | sample TergutLab28metaG_FD_89700 | JGI IMG/M metagenome (GOLD analysis project Ga0123352, IMG submission 89700) | Labiotermes labralis P1 segment gut microbial communities from Petit-Saut dam, French Guiana - Lab288 P1 | ecosystem: Host-associated > Arthropoda: Insects > Digestive system > Gut ...
GAGAAAACCAAAAAAAAAAAAAAAGCAGAACTCTAGTTTTGCCTGTTGTTTAAATGGGTGTGAAACGTGGTCTCTCAAAGGTAAAAGGAGACTGAAGGAAACTCCATAACGAGGGGCTTCATGATTTGTGCTCCTCATCTGATATTCAAATGATCTAATCAGGAATAAAATGGGTGTGGCACGTGAGACAGATGAGACCAGCACACAAGGTTTTGGCGGGGAAGCCTGGGGGAACGAACCACTTGGAAGACCTCGACGTAACGAGGAGGATAGAACTGAAATTAATCTCACAGAAATAGGAGGTAAGGGCGTTGGCTGGATTGATCTGGCTCACGATTGGGAAAAATTGGCAGGCTGTTATGAACACGGTATTGAACATTCGGGTTCCATAAAATAGAGGGAATTTCTTGGCCAGCTGAGGAACTATTGGTTACAAAATCAGAACTCTACTCGACGTAGTTAATTAGTTGATTAATTAGCTACGTATTCAGTAAAGCAACCCTCTATACTGAATGCGACTTCTACTAATAACATGGGCTTTCAAACATAATGTACTGTTAATTACGGGTAATAACTTGTAACAGACAATTCTTTGTGTAGACACTGCAGTCTGCATAGCCTCCCTGCATGGCCCTAACTCGAACAAAACTTCAGCTGTGATTGCAGGGAAAAGTGAACATCTCGAAAACTTCTGACGACCTTTACCTTTCCTAAGAATTTCACGGAATCCCTGCATCTGATGACAAATTTGGAACCCGGCAGAAAACAAGACGCTGATTGTCTCAGACGTAACGCTGTGAAAACTGGCAAAGCTTCCAACTGAAGAAGCACACAGCAGTTTCCCCGGAAAATCTGACGCCTATGTACACCCTCCTATCCAAAATATACACGCAGCGCATTCGTCCGAAAAGTTAGCATCTGCCCGAGAGATGGAAGCAGTACGTTACCCCCGAGACGCTGGTACGTAATCTACTACTGTCCCAGCATGCAGCTGAAACAGCATGTTGCTCTGAAATGTTGGTACGTACCTACCAAATTGGAAAAAATAACATTTACAAACAGTTTTTTAACATCCGATGTTGGCGGACATGCATCAAGACTCAAGACTTCTCAGGCTCCGCTTCCGCGATCTCACAAAATGCTAACATGTAAAGTGGGTGTGACAGGATTCAAGACGACAGGTAAGACAGACAGATAAATCACAGAATGAAGCAATGGGTAGCAAAGATGACACCAAAACAGGGAAGCTGAAAAATCATAATAATTCGCTGCAAGATTCCGAAGGTAAATGAGCACTGTAAGATTTGGACATGAAAGTGACGCTCAAGACAGTGTTATGAAATTTGACGCCATAAGCTCTACTACTCCAGTAGACGTTATCGGTGTTTCGGAGCAATATATTGCCGTCATCTTCAGAGTTAAAGTGACTCTGGTTTAACGCAGAAGCCCGCGGTCTGAGCACATTTTTAATAATTAATAAATGATACTATGTAGAGAGTATTTGATTTGTAAAGCACTGTGAAAGTTGAGCAAGATTAAAAGGTACGTGTACAGACAAGTAAATGAAATAAAGTGAAATGCCAACTGGATGCAACAATGGAATTTATTGAAGTTTCTTTGGCTCAACATTTTTCGGGGGCATAAGCCCATCATCAGGAGCACTAGATGGTGCCGTGCACAGCACCATTCCAACGGTACACACGACCTACGCAGCGGCTCTCAAGACCACCACCCATCTACAAACTGGGTGCAGAAAACCATATGCTGCAACTTAACATCTAGTGCTCCTGATGATGGGCTTATGCACCCGAAAAATGTTGAGCCAAAGAAACTTCAATAAATTACATTGTTGCATCAAGTTGGCATTTCACTTTATTCCGGGATGAAGATGCACGGTCAAACAACCCTCAAGACACGTAAATATCACACCACCTAAACATATCCAAGCATAAATCTTAGCTTGATCTGAAACGAATCAATATTATAATACGTAATGGAAAAATGAAACTCTTGTAAGGACGACGCGACTTTGAAGCAACTCGACCTCTCAGCAAACATTCTCGCCTTGCTCGCTCAGTTAAACTCAGTTTTTACATACGGTTTCTTTAGCTAAGAATCAGACACGGTTATAATGAAATAATCGCGCAATTTGAAACTCCGCTTCTTCCTTTACATATTACATAAACAAAAAAAAAAATTGAATGAACCTGTAAATGTCAACCAGTCACCTGGAGACGAAGCTGAACCAACTACTGAAACACAGGGTAGGATGTACAAAAATATCACATAGGGGAAAGGGAGGCATGTTTGGACATTTTTAAACCCTTACATTGTAACTAAATAAAAAGGTACACAAGATTAAAACAAAAAGAAACACACATTTTGGTATTTCCTCTTAACCCCCCACGTCTGTTCATTTTAGGTGCAGAACCCATTTTAGTAACCCCCGTATTTTGTTTAAAACTGCCCCACCCAGGGGGCACCTTTGAAACAGTAAGGGGCAGCTTTGAACATTCACAGTTTTCAACATTTAAGTCCACAGTTAGACAATGAAATGTATGTCTCGTGAAGAATCGTGTTATTAAGGGAAAATATGTATGTGACAAGCATATGTAAAGTTACGACAGCATAAGTACTATTTGACAGCTCATTTCAAACGTCAGAAACATTTACAGGCAACTTCAGAGACATCAGTCTTAGTTAACATTATAACCTGACAAGTTCATGCCAAAAATCATATTGAAAATTCTATGTCTGCTTACTGAAATTCATGAATGTGGTAATTTGAATACAGTATTAGTGAGATCTACTGCAATGTCTTCAATCTTTGGGAGACAAAATATCCAACATGTGGGTCGCTTACTCAGAAATCTGGCGTTATAAACATCAGGCTCCATTTATTCCACCAGCCCAACAAAATATTTCACTGTTTTATTTGTTTGCTAATTTTAGCACTACAAAATCGTCTGGCTTAAGTGGCTCGGTAATGCATGCCACACCATCTTCGCAGACATCTTTCTCTGTAAATTCGTTAGTTTCGTGGGTGGTAAAACCTGAATCAGACGAGTCGGAGACTGTTTTATACGGTTCTGTACCACATGTTTTGACTTTATTCCTAAGGTTGTGATTGTGTGATTTCTTATCTTGGCAGGAAGGTACTGAATTCGTTCCTTCCAAAGCGTAAGAGTCACAATTTTCACTTCAGCCGTCCACCATTTCTGCTGACTCTGGGTGCAGTCCTTGCATATAGGAGAACTTCTGGAGACACCTTCATGTCCATACAGCTGCCTACTTGTGCTATTGATGATGTAGTCAAGTCCACTGACCTTGCTGTTAAGAGCAGTGGGTTCATTATTCCCACCACACAGAACTGATACCCTTTTCAAATCTTCATCTCGCCAAAAGGTTTCCTTGACAATGGCCAAATACCAGAATGTTCAAACCCCTCAAAATATTCTTCGTGATAAAAGAAACCGGACGTGCAGAGACGATTAAACTTGTCAGATCAAGGAAAACAATGTTTTTTTTTTCCGAACTGGCCAACACAGAGTCATTTTGTGTAAATGCGTATTTTCCCGTAAGAGGCCGCATGGCAGTAATAGCAAGAGGCTGTACGTGATGTGTTCAGCGCGGTGGAAAAGTGGCACTGAATATCTCGTTAAAATGAGGGGAAAAAAAGCCAGAGAACATATTTACCACTTGGATACAGCCAACACTTTCAAAGACAACAGCAACAAATTTCATTACTTATAGCAGTTGAGAATAATTTATTTTGTATTTTGCTTTGTGTTACAGTTTTAAATTAGATATTCCTCTTTCCAACGGGTTTCCTTCACTACAAACTATATTTCCCCAAAATATAACATGATTCATCAAAGCAGCACAACATTACTGCCCTTCGAAAGTGCCCACCCCCCCCAAAAAAAATTCTTTATTTAAGCATTCCCCCACGTAACTAAATATTATTATGTAACATTATACTTCACTGCTGACAATTATCATCTTACTTGAGTATGTAAATGATAGCATGAAAACTCACTTTTTCCAATACAATGGGAAATTTTCGCACAACACTCCGAGAAAACACTGCGGGCTTACGCGTGACAGCTACAAAATTAACATTTGTAGCTCAACATAAACAACAGCTGCATCACACCCAGACAAATGGTGCAACTGAACTGCTCTCAGTGAGTCAGGTAAGGCGTATGATTACTCCACACCGCAGTAGCAGTGGTTTTCCGAAAACTTTCAACATAACCGTATGATATAAGACGTTCAAATGTACCTACTGCTGATATGTACAGCCTTCTCCCCTACATTATATGAAGTCCAGTATATAATGTTATGTAAAGAAATGGCACAGACTCGAATATGTTATGTACTACAACTGACCCAGCACTCACGTACAATAACTGCAGGCAATCATCAAATCCTCTTCCCGTTCAGAAACTAGGCTTTGACTCGAAATAAAATATTATCTTCCTCAAAAAGTATGATGACCATTACAGAAACATCGAGTCCTACCCATTTCTCATAGTACCTTGTTTATGCTTTCAGTTTCGTTCACTCTCTCGGTGTAGGACAGAATACGATTCGTATTTGTGGAAATTCAGGAAATTTATCAGTGTACTGAGTGGAAAAGGAAGAACGAAAAGGAATAAGTAGAGAAGACCAGGCTGGCGCCCAGCTGTCCGACAAATTTCACAGACGTTCATCCAGCCCCACAAACCAGCAGACATACACTCGTACAAAGACACAGTGACACCCTGTGTCATTTCCAGAAACCAAACCCTTCTCCCCCCTCGGGCCCTTCTTCTTTATTTATGTGACAAAATACAAAAGATAGACAGACACCATTCAACTTTTCCAATAATGATTCCACTAGTAACGGAATTCTCTGATACGTTTCAACTTTGTTTTGCGACTTTAGCAATATAGTGCCGTGTAATAATATTAAAAAACCGGTATCTTACGTAAGGATTATAGATTAAAGCCTGGATGTCAATAAAATGTGATAAAAACTGAAGATATTCACACAACTAAACAACCCTTAGAGTTTATTTGTTCTTATATAATTTATTGACGCTATATCGAGTGATGAAGTCTTCAGCCTGGACAGCGTAGATCAAATTACGAAAAATAAACAGTACTTTACCATCATCAACAGAACTTTATTACAGATAAAATAAATTGTCAATCACTTCATCACAATGTGATTTAGCTAAAATGACTGAAAAGTTATTTTATCAATTAAAAAGTTGTGTTGACGGTGAAAAATACTAATTATTATTATTATTATTATTATTATTATAAGACGCGCAATGGGGTGCCAGAAATTAAAAACACATTATGAGGTTGAAATAAATTACACGAAAGATGTCGAAACCGTGAAAAAAAAAAGTTGCTACAATTCCTGTGTGCACATCACGAATACTGTTTAACAGTGCTGGATCATTTCCCTGATAACCGCGTCGTAATGCCGGTCCCAGTAGCCGCGCGGTCTACGGCGTAGGTCTACGGCCACTCGCCTGCTAAGATCGTGGGTTCGAAACCCACCAGAGGCATGGATGTCTGTCTGTTGTGAGTGCTGTTTGTTGTCAGGTAGAGGTCTCTGCGACGCACTGATCACGCGTCCAGAGGAGTCCTACCGACTGCGATGCGTCGTTGTGTGTGATCTAGAAACCTCAAGAATGAGAAGGCCATGGCCCGCGTTGGGCCGCAGCACCACAGGAAAAGAAACACCGCGTCACAATGGACGTGATGAAGAACAGAAAGATGCATTCAATGAAAAATGGAAACTTAAATTACGAGTACACCATTCTCCAAAACACGAACAGACGTTTACACCAGTATTATTGCGGACATTGTCTACTGTCTGAATTGTATTTGGAAGCTTCAGTTGAATGGATGTCGTTTAGTCTATTGCCTGAACAATTAAGGCGATGGCTGAGATCGAAACTAGAACTTTTAAGTTAGTTTACTAGGCTAATTGTGGTTTAAAAGTAGGGCTACTTACTTTTCAGCTAGCTAACTAGCCAAATAATTTGTTTTCCTGTGGCGCTGCGGCCCAACGCGGGCCATGGCCTCCTCATTCTTGAGGTTTCTAGATCACACACAACGACGCATCGCAGTCGGTAGGACTCCTCTGGACGCGTGATCAGTGCGTCGCAGAAACCTCTACCTGACAACACACAACTCACAACAGACAGACATCCATGCCTCTGGTGGGATTCGAACCCACGATCTCAGCAGGCGAGTGCCCGTAGACCTACGCCGTAGACCGCGCGGCTACTGGGGCCGGCAGCTAAATAAATAAATTACTAATTAAATGGAAAAGGAACTCGCTTGGCAAGCTACTAGCTTCTCAGCTAGATAGGAAATTTCAAACCGTTTATGAAACCTCAGTGTTAACTCCTGGCCATCTCTGGAGCCAGATAAATACGAAAATATTTCTTTGAAATACGTTTTAATATTATCCTCTACTGCTATCAAGGTCTTTCGGATGGTCCTTTCATTTTGGACTGTCAGACCACAGCTTTTTTACGAGCTGTTTCTCGTCTCGCCAAAATTTTCCACGTGGCCTGCCCAACCACACCCCCCCCCCCTTAATTTTATCACCCTAACACAATTTGGCAAGGAACAGGCCTACCAATCGCAAAAATTATCATTATTCAACATTGTTACCCTGTTACTTCCTCCCCATTAAGCACAAATCTTGTCCTTAAAACCTTGATCTCAAATAGAATCAATAGACCCTACATATGCAGTGAAACCTGTCTTAAACGGAACCCGGGCCTAACGCAAACCTGTCTTCAGCGGAACATGTTTACAGTTCAGAGGATCTGGAGTCCCTTCGATCCAAAATTGAAGCACCTGGATAAAAAGGAACCCGCCAACAACGGAAACAATGTTCGGTCCCTTGTGGTTCCGTTACACACAGTACTTCCTTCAATATCAGAGACCAAGTACCAAACAAAAGCAAAACAAAAGACAAGTATAAACTTTGTAAATCAATGAACCCATTCACTGCAGCTATTACTTAATAATACAATGTCAAAAAAATTGTTTCATACATCCACGATGAAGCTATCAAGATGCTTCGGCTATGCTGCGTCAGCCTTAGACGTGACGTCTTCCTTAAAAGGAACATTAATGACGGTTTACGGTAACGTTCATAGCACATTAGAATTAAAAAATTAGTCATGATCATAATTATACTTGGCTACTTACACAAATTAAGTACATTACTCTAAACAAAACTATGGTTAATTAAAATATTTAAGGAACTTTGAAATGTGATGCTTGTAAAATAAGTGTCGACCCTGTGGATGACGGAATATTAGAAACATAATGAATGTTTAAACATAAATTTATTAAATAACTGTATTATATAATCTTAGTAATTAACCAACTTAATGCACAAATTCTTGTTTTATAATAAGTTTATTACATGCCTCTACATGTTTCGAGCACTATGTGCTCAAAATCAGGAGGTCAAAACTGTATTATACAGCATCTGGTATCATCACACTCTGTAGGTGGCCGTCCGGTGCACAGATCAACCTGTGCACGGGAAGGCCACCTACAGAGTGTGATGGTACCAGATGCTGTATAATACAATTTTGACCTCCTGATGATGAGCACATAGTGCTCGAAACATGTAGAGGCATGTAATAAACTTATTATAAAACAAGAATTTGTGCATTAAGTTGGTTAATTACTACGATTATACTGACATGCACAGTCAGTAAGACATAAAAAAATATATGATATTCACTTTTTATGAGATATTGGATGTTTTAATTATTTCGCTGTAACTCAAAATCCAAAGGTAATGACCTACTTTCTTACTCACTCCATGCAGCAGAGTCCCTCTTGAGAAGCTAATCTGTTCTCAGCTAGCCAAGAAATTCCCCGCATTTTATGGAAACCGAAAGTTCATTACCGCATTCACAAGTGTCCACCACCTGTCCCTATCTTCAGCCACATCGATCCAGTCCGTAACCCTACCTCCCACATCCTGAAGATCCATTCTAATATTATCCTCCCATCTATGCCTGGGTCTTCCAAGTGGTCTCTTTCTCTGAAGTTTCCCCACCAAAACCTCTACTCTCATCATGTGCTACATACCTCGCCCATCTCTTTCGTCTCGATTTTATCACTCGAACAATATTCGGTGAGAAGTACAAGTCATTAAGCTCCTCATTATGTAGTTTTACCCATTCCCGTTACCTCGTCCCTCTTGGGCCCAAATATTATCCCCAGCACCCTATTCTCCAAAACCCTCAGCCTACGTTTCTCCCTTAATGTGAGCGACCAAGTTTTACACCCATACAAAACAGCAGGCAAAATTATAGTTCTGTATATCTTAATCTTTACATTTTTGGATAACAAACTAGAAGATAAAAGATTCTGTACCGAATGATAGCAAACATTCCCCGACTTAAATCTGTTCTTAATTTCTTCCTGAATATAATTTTGATTTATTAATATTGTTTCCAAATATTTGAACCCTTCCATCCTTTCAAAGGAACTATTATCAATCTTTATACTGTGACTTTGTCCTGCATTCTGAACTCGAGGTACGACCATTTACTTAGTCTTACCAGCATTTACTTCTAGTCAGTTCTCCTTGCAGCTCTATTAAGCTTCTGCGTTTCCTTTTATAGTATGTACGCTACCTCCCAATATATCAACGCCATCAACATAAGCCAGAAGCTGATGTGTACCATTTAATTTCAATTAATCCTGGTTTACCTGAACCCTCCTAATGGCGTAATCTGAAGCAAAGTTGAAAAGCAATGGCGATAAAACATCTCCTTGTTTCAAACTAGTCGTAAATGGAAATATGTCAGACAAGTTCTTGCCTACCCGGACTCTGCTGTAGGTTCCATTCAGACACAATTGTTTTAGCCATACCAGTTTCATGGGTATCCCAAACTCAAAGAGAATATTATACAAGAACTCCCTCCTAAACGAATCTTAAGCTTTCTTGAAATCTATAAGGAGCTTATGCACTTCTTCATTTTACTCCTATTTGTTCTCAAGTATTTGACGAATGGAGAATTTATGATCAGTAGTTGACCAGCTGCGTCGAAATCCACATTGATAATCACCAGTAACTTCCTCTGCATATGGAGTTAACCTTGACAGTAGGATGTTGGACAAACATTTGTATGTAGTTGGCAAAACTGATATGTCTCTATGATTACTACGGTCTGTTTATTCACCCCTATTATAAATATGTACCATGATCGACTCCTTCCACCCCCCAAGCAATTCCTCCTTATCCAAATAGCAATAATAATTTTATAGATATCATAGCGAATTGTTCTACTACCTTCCTTAATCAGTTCTGCTTGGATTGGATCAATACCTAGTGATTTGTGACTTTTTAGCTTTTCAAAAGCCAACTAAAACTCAAAGGCACTCGGATCAGGCTCTAGTGGTTCTGTTGTGTGTATTTCTGTCTGCCTAACATCATTAACCGCATGCACATTCAATAACTGAGAGAAATGGTTCCTCCACCTAGCCAAAATACTGTGGGATTCTGTAACCAACCCTTGTCATCCTTTACTTTATTAGTCCTCGGCCGGTAACCCTTCTTAAAATCTTGATGTCCCTATGTAAGTTCTTAATATTTTTTTATCTTACTGTTAGTTTCAAGTTCATCAATTTTAGCTTTCAGATAGTACTTTTTTTGTTTTCCTGAAATTTCTGTTAGCTTCATGTCTTACGTTGTTTAGATTATCTATATTGCTTTGGCTTGGATTCTGTACCCAGTGCTTTTTAGCCTGCCTCCTTTGATCTAAAAAAACCTAACATTGTTTCCATTCGTGCAGACCTTGATTCTCTTTAGCTGAGGTTTTAATATTCTCTTTAATGCTCTCCCAAGCCCTATTTATGTCCTCGCCATCAATTACGTTCTCCAAAGCTGCAAATCTCTTTGATATCTCAATATGATAATGTTTCCTAACCTCCAGCTCATTGAGCTCCCTGAGATTAAATCTTTCCCCATCCAACTTCTGTGCTGCCTGTTTATTTACTGCCAATCTTTCCCTAACTTTTGCAACCACCAGATAGTGATCGGTATCACAGCCTGCTCCTCTGAAACTTCGTACATCTGTTATACTCGAATACCATCTCCTACCCATCAATACAATCAATGTGGTTGTGAGTCTCTCCATCAGGAGAGGTCCAGGTGAACTTATGAAAGTCTCGGTGCGGGAGCATCGTGCTCTTAACAACTAGATTTTTTGATGTGGCAAAATTTACTATTCTAACGCCATTATCATTACTATCCTGATGTAGACTTTCTTTCCCAACTGTAGGTTTGAAAATATTCTCACTCCCCACTTTTGCGTTAAAATCTCCTAATAGAATTTTCATGTGTTACTTAGGAAAATAAACAAAAAACCTGCTATAATTCTTTACAAAAACTGTATTTTTAGTAGTAACTTTTCTCCTCACTTGGTGCATGCAAATTCAGAACAACGATATTACTCCAGCGACCTCTCAGAACTATATAAGACACCCTATCGCTAACAAGCCCTATTCTCTTAGTGCTGATATTTATCTGTGGTGTACAAAAAATCCTGGTCTTTATTGATGATTTTCGTTTCCTTTTCTGTAGAAAAAATTATAATCCCCTGCTCTTACCATGCCCCTTTTGTCCCAACCAACTTCCTACACACCCACTAAATCTAATTTATGTCTCCAATCTTCATATTTTACACAACACTTCACATTTCCTGACAGAGGATAAATATCTCTGATAGGATTTTTCTCTGGATTGCAGAAGATGAGCGCGTTTCTTGTCTTGCTGAATGAATACAGGTCAAAGTTAAATCTAGAGTCTGTTTACTTCATTACGTCCTCAAGGTTCGTTATTCAATGTCCTTTAATATAGCAAGTCAAAGAGGCAGCATTTCACTTTAATTTTTTTTAAAGTTATTTACTGCAATTGGGTTGTTACCCGGTGGCAGTGGTTATTTTACATGTAAACAAAACATGAAATTGGTTAAATTCTTAACCACTTCTTACTCGTCACTAAGCTATCACTAATCCTCAGAATCTGATCAGCCAACTTGACTAAGACGAAAAGCTACATATTTACCAGCCCATTTTAAAAATGTTACTAGGACATTACGAAATTTAATCTATATGTACAATATATTAACGGATAAGAAATTCACATCTGACGCATACTTAATCGAAGTTCAGTTCTGTAACCCAGGGTGAAATTTCGTCTTGGTATACTGAAGACTGAATTTCTTGCCTACTACCGCTGCCGGACTTCAAAGCCAATGCTGAATCTCTTTGATCAACATACACTTCTGGCAATGATCTACGTGACTTCTTTAATATTCCTCCTTCCTTCCCCTTCAAAGTTTTTCTTGCGTTCCTTCTGGACGAAATGCAGTAAGTCTGAGGCACAGATCACATCACCTTTATTGGATACCCTACGAACCGTCTGCAATAGGAGGAAGGCCGACAGACCCAAAGTTTATATTGCAAAAGATGGCCAGTGAAAAGGCTTCGGAGCCTTCGGTCTATCATCGGCATGGCACGAGTTTATGACTCGCTTCTCTTTCCGCAACACTTCATAAACGATGCCTTGCCAGGGGCCGCGAATCAATCCGATCCGCCTCTACTGCTGTCAGGGGACAGCTTACGGCTTTTTTATACATCTTTTAAATTCTCGTTGTGAAATGAGACCATATCTCTGGGGAAATGCGGCCTGAGTTGGAGCCACTGTTCATCCCACTGAAGACGGATAAATTAAAACAGATAACTTGTGTAACGTTAATCGACAGTGGGAAACCAAAGTACTTGGAGACAAACCTGTAAAATGAACACCTCCATGGACCATTTCGGGATTCAGCCCGGACCAATGTTCATCCCACTGAAGACAAATTAATGCAGATAACTGGTTTAACGCTAATTAACAGTGGGAAACCAAAGTACTTGGAGACAAACCTGTACAATGAACACCTCCACGGACCATTCCGGCATTCAGCCCGGACCCCCCGCTATGGCACGACCTACCCTTTATAACCGCATGAATCCAGAACCGTACCTAATTTTTCCGTAAAGAAAGTTGTTGCATGTAAGCATCTAAACAAGTGGATAATGCACCAACAACAAAACCCCAAAGTCCTAAATCTATCAACGTTTTCATCACATTTAAATATTCTTACACTAACAGGTCGCTTTTTGACTTCCACAGCTGACCAGCACAGCCGAACTACAGACCCTTAACACTCGCGACGACGGTAGGGTGAAAACGTACAGATCCCGCCCTCATCACGTGTCTCTGTCTTTTTTATAACAAGCCTACAGTCCAATTTATGTACTGCTGTAACCAATAAGAACGCTACACAAAACAGCTCTATTATCGCCCACTCACAATACACAACAGAAGTTCCGGGGAATATATTTTTAACTGGAATGCATCGGTTACTGCTCATAAACAAGGGAATGTCGCCTTTCGCCAACGCCACCCACTGCGTAGGTTTTCAGTCGATTCATCGCCGTCGTCTTGTAGATAACAATAAACACAGTACATTCAGGCCAACACAACAATGCATTTATTCAATATTACCTCAATAAGATTATTTCGGCCCAACGGACAATCATAATGTTGGCAAGACTGAAGATTGAATACACATGTTACCAGAAATGCCCACAGACAATAAATGCATCTCGTTTGCGAGTACAGGTTCATTTTTTGTCAAAAAGAACGCAGTACACAAGTGGGCTACTCCTCTTACGACCTTGGAACATCTTGGTGCAAACAAGAACCCCGCCCTTCGGGTAATGGAAACTTAGGACCCATATCAATAGGGGGTCGTTCACAGACACATAGATGACTGGCCGACATTACGACGGGGTGCTGATAATTCCTTAGCCCGACCAAATTCCCGATATCGTAGGACGGAATCGATAGTGTCTTTGGAAAGAGGGGTCTGTTCATGTGCCGAATTGCAAGTCTTTTCTTGTTACAGAGGCTGAAAGGAAGCATGTCAGGCGACGCGCGCGATTTCAACAACATGGAGACGCGAGCTGTCAAGTTTTTTTTTTCCTGAATTCACGCCATTCTGACAGCAGCGTTATGGGAACATGCACCATCGTATGGTACCGTCAAAAACTGGGTGGCCCAGTTTAAACGTGGTGATTTTTTCACCTGTGATTCGCCTCGTCCTGGGCGACCCAACGCAGTGACCGCCCTGGAGATTATTGATCAAATTCACGAGCTAATCTTGGAAGACCGCCGGATTTCGGCTAAATAAATAGCTGAGCAACTGGGCATCTCACGTGAGCGGGTGGAGTCCATCATTCATGAAGATTTGGACAAGCGGAAGCTCTCCGCGAAGTGGGTCCCGAAATACCTGAACACGGATCA
>Ga0123352_10012541_pt1 | contig 13405 bp, 8 predicted proteins | sample TergutLab28metaG_FD_89700 | JGI IMG/M metagenome (GOLD analysis project Ga0123352, IMG submission 89700) | Labiotermes labralis P1 segment gut microbial communities from Petit-Saut dam, French Guiana - Lab288 P1 | ecosystem: Host-associated > Arthropoda: Insects > Digestive system > Gut ...
CATGTTGTGTACTTGTTGTGTACATGTTGTGTACTGGTTGTGTACATGTTGTGTACTTGTTGTGTACATGTTGTGTACTGGTTGTGTACATGTTGTGTACTTGTTGTGTACATGTTGTGTACTGGTTGTGTACTTATTGCAGCATTCACACGTGTGTGGTCTTTGGGTTGCCTCTTATACGGTACACCCTATATTATCAGTATCACGACAGTAGACATGGCGATATGTTGTCAATATACACATGTCAGTAAGCTTGGCGATATGTTGTCAATGTAAACATATGCCAGTAAGCATGGAGATATACTGTCAGTATCACATGTGTCAGTAAGCATGGCGATATGTTACACATATGTCAGTAAGCACGCGATATACTGTCAGTATCACACGTGTCAGTAAGCACGGTGATATGATGTCAATGTATACATATACCAGTATGTATGGCGATGTATTGTATCATAGATGTCAGTAAGAATGGCGATAAGTTGTCAGTATACAAATACGTCAGTAAGCATGACGATATACTGTCAGTATCAGATACGACAGTAGGCCTAAACACAGCGATATGTATCACATGTCTGTAGGTAGGAAGATACATGAGGCAGTACCCATCACAGTGTATTTCATTCGATGTCAATGGTGTGTAGAAAGTCGGTCATATCAAAGACAGGTCACATTTTTACTAATATCAGTGGAACGCTTGTACTGCAGGAAGTTGGCCTCTTGCCCCATGAAACATGACATCTGCAGAGCGTCAGTTCTTCGCAAGACTAGCAAGTGGAATTCCGAACAGCGAATGTTTAGACGTGACTGGATGTTCTCATGGCGGTGACTCTGAAGATAGCTGCCTTTGGAATGTGACACCGTGTAGTGTGGTAGAAATAAACTGGGGTTACAGAGAACTCGCTTTCTGCCGCAGAATACCAGACTACACGATGTCACGTAAGTAGAGAAAACTACACCGGAGGTTAGGAGCAAGAGAAGGTCACAGAATACTTGTTTGAGTCTTCTCTCTTCCTCCATTTTTCCTCAGAAAATTAAGATTTAATCTTCCAACATTGCCCAAATTAAAAAATAAGCGTAATAATAATAATAATAATAATAATAATAATAAACTACAATGTAAATGTTGTCATACACCAACATCAGCAAAAGACAGAAACGATATCGAAGACTCATAACTGATAGGCATTGGTTATTGAAAATGAAATTCCCTTCTCTTATACTACTTGAGAGGTGCGTCTGCAAAATTGCGAGAATAGACTATTAGCTTCGTCATGTCTGTTTATCCGTCCATCAAACCGCACGGAACAGCTCGGCTCCCACGGAACAAATTTTCACCAAACTTGATATTTGAGTCTTTTTCGAAAATCTGTTGATAAAATTCAAGTTTCATTAAAATCTGACAAGAATAACGGATAATTTACATGAAGACCCATCTGCATTTATGATAATAAATCGCCGAATTCTTCTTAGAATGAGAAATGTTTTAGACAAATATGTAGAGAAAATCAAAACACACATTTCATGTTCAATAATATTTTCCCGAAAATCGTGCCGTTTGTGAGATGATGTGAAAAAATATAGTAGAACGCGGCAGGCCACAAGACATTATGGCGTATGCGCATTGCATGCTGGGTAAGTAAGGCTACAGACACATACACATACACATACACACAGTACGTAACAGTTCCTGTTTTTCCACAGCAACAATTTTTACGCGAAAGAGCCTCAATGTTTCTTTATACAGGCATTCCCTGTTTTGAGTTTATTTACGATCTGCGCTAGGTAAAAGCGGACAGGGTTTTGTTCCTTTAGTATCAGAAGCTGTCTGCCATACTTCTTCTTGAGAATGACATCTCTGATGAGTCGTGAATCACAATTTGATCGGCTTTGCATTTGTTCTTTCTTCAGAGAAACGGTTATTAAAGCATACATTATGTTAACAACAATTTCTGCTCCACACTACTGCAGTCCTACCAACCCTCAAAACACAAAACAGATGTCACAGTCACAGGAGACCTTACTGCGCATCCGTGAACAAATCACTCTCCTGTGGGGCTAGTCAATCGGCAGTGAGACGCCGTTGACTGAGCTTGTGTACTGTGTGACCGTTGCATTCACAAATCTCCTATCTTTCAACGGATATTTTAGCTTTGGGAAAAGCCAGAAGTCGCAGGGAGCCAAATGTGGGTTGTAGAGGGCTTACAGACCTGGGTGATGTGACGCTTTGCCACAAAAAAAACCTGCACGAGAGCTGTAGAACGGGCAGGCACATTGATGCAGATTCGCTGATAAGCTCGCTCGGTCATTGTGAATGCGACAGTCACACAGTACACCAGCTCAGTCAACGACGTCTCACTGCCGACTGACTAGCCCCACGAGAGAGGCACCGTTTACGAACGGACAGTAAGATCTCCTCTGACTGGCTGCCAAGTTACATGAAGACCACGCGACCGGTTCTCGAAATATTCAAAATGGACAGATACATTCCGGACAGTCCTTGTATTACGAAGAAATCTTTGTTTCCGTTTCTTGATACAAAATCAATCATTCACGACCACAACGCAATAAATAAGGAAGATAAAATAATCACAAATGTACATATTCTTAACAATAGGAAAAGAGGGACTTAACTCTTTAAAAGCCGAGTTAAATCCCATCTGCCATTTGCCGGCAATATTAGGAGCTCACCATATTCTCCACGTTAGCAGGATAAGGGTTAAAGTTCCCACGAGGAACCGGGTTAGCAGGGTTGCTGCGGCCTGTGGTGGAGTAACTTCTTCCGGACGTTTCTAAGAAACCTACCGCCTTAATCCTCGGGGTTACAAGTAAATTCACGTACGCACAATTCTGAAAATTAAGGCGGTATACCCAACCACAAGCAGCAACAACATAAATAAGAAAACAGGTTTGAAAATAATAACATTTTTCAGCGCTGTGTCATTACCGATGAGAAAAGCGGAAAATTCCAGCTGCACTAGCCCATCTTTCGCTGCAGTATTCTTTGTCTCTTTCTCGTTTGTTGCACCAGAGAAATGGAGGTTAGCTGTTAATACCATCTCTTTACTTATATTTAAAGCGAAGCCGTGGAGGGCACTTCACACTGCCTTATATCTGCTATACCTCTGCCACACACACACACACTTGAAGTGGCAAGTTTGGCACCTGCAATTTCGCCACCGTGACCTTTCAGGGAATGAGATGTATACAGTGCAGGCCTATATAAAAAAAAGTAATAATTTTCGGGGATGGGGGAGGAGGGAATTTATAGTGATCTGTATTTTTTAAAATAAAGGAAGTCATTTCCCCCGTGTCAGTGGTAGAGCGGCGCTATACTAGCTACACTGGAAAATTCGCCATTGCGTAGCGTCGTAGAAGGCAGTAAGTTAATCTCCAGTGTTTCCTAAATTTGCTAGAACCATTTAAGATATAAATTTGTTGGATATATTTTTACTAAGTTGGGCCGGGATAGCTCAGTCGGTATAGCAACTCGTTACGCGTTGGACGGTCCGGGTTTCGAATGCCGGTGAGGGCGAGATTTTTCGCACCCACTCTACAGGCCCTGGGGCCCAACCATCCTCCTGTACAATGGGTACCGGGTCATTCTCGGTGGTAAAACAGCCGGGGCGTGGCGTTGACCACCAACCCCATCCAGCGTCGAAGTTAAAGAAAGAGCAGACCTGTACTTCTACTCTCCCTCTGGGCCTTCATGGTTTTTTGCTAAGGTTAGTAGCTTGCATGTGTATTAAAGAAAGCGGATATATTAACAAAGAAAATACTACATTTGCAGATTTCTTATAGAGTTGTTAGGCTAAGCAGAACTCTACAATTGTATTAAATAAAAGGTAAATCAGTCCCGTTACAAGCCTGGAGTGACCCACAGGGTTCCAGGAAGTTAAGGTTCCCAGATTTCATGACAACGGCACAGTATGGTGTTAAGGTTGTCAGCCTTATGCACCGGCCTTCTTTACCCCGACGAAATGCTCCTGGGACTCGTTTCTGTTAGAGGCTGAGTCGACTCCAGGGCCATAGTGCTATCGGAAGGATTTTATGTCAATGAAAAATTCCAATGACACCAGCTGGAATCGAACCAGCGACTTTCCGATTTGTAGCACAGCGCCTTAACCACTGTACCACCGTGGTCCTCCTACAATTGTAGTAGACACTCAAAAAAAAAACACAGCTTTGATATTCAAAATGTCAGCTTTATAACAGACCTACATTTTCCTGCAAAAATTCGTCTACAATTCATCACAATTAAAACCTAATCTGCGGACAATTTTCGACTCGGTCAGTGCATACTTGATCATTGCTTTTATAGGTGGCCACGACAAATAGTGGTAAAAAAAGTCTGCTGTGAAAATTATGAATGTGATTAAGTGTAGATTGACCTTTGGAAGAAATGCACATGGCAGTTTACAGCACAGAAATGCATTCAGTTAACTTTTAAAAACATCTGCCAGCACTCTGTAGCAATTTTCTTGCAACACAGCTGTAAATTGCAGATTGTATCGGCAATGTTACCTAATTAAAACGGAAGGAATTCACCCTACCAGCAAGCTGTTTTGCTCTAACCTTTGACCTCTTCTGCTGTTGGTAGACTCGTAATGTAGTTGGGTGCGATGTGAGGGGAGGGGGGAGCAGCTTTCTAAATTTGGTCATGCAAATCACACATCAGCAAAGTTCTGGATCTTCCTAGCGATATGAATCGAGACACACCCTTCACCAGCGATCGATACGGCCTCGATCTTTCACACTGTTACGCAAGATAGGTGACGTCATGGCTCCAGAAAATATATTCCTACCTTCTCTTGTTTATCAGCAACAAGAGGTTGTAAAAAATGCTCCTAATAGTGTTGCCATATCTGTATGTGCGCATGTAGAGCAGGATTACTTCCACGAAGTCCCCATCATTTTGTCTAACAACCTTCAGCGCAGGCTTCACAACCCTACGGCCCTCCTACCTCAGTCACGTGGCAGCAGCTGCTACGTAAGCAGACCAATACTGTCACCTCCGCTGCTCTGGCTGCAGAAACACACTGATCTACGTGCACACGACTTCGCGCAGTCTCTCGATTTGTGACGTCAGTCTAGGTTCGCTAACGTTACCTGCGCCTGAGGCTGGAGATTTTGTGGAATTAATCCTGCTTTAACAATCCAAGATTTGCAGAACGCATTTTCAAGAAATATTATGTTTGAGGGGTGTAAATAATATCTGTCGACACACCCAAATTCTTTATTAAAATGGGACAATAACGGGCAACTTACTTGCATGCGTTTCTGCCAACATATCGAGAGTAAATTGATGAAAACTAATCGGATTGGAAATGTTGCGATCAAAATTACTATGAAAGAGAGATAGAGAAAGAGAGAGAGAAAGGCACATTTCATGTCCGACACATTTTTCCATGAGCTGTACAGGTTGAGACTGAACTCAACAAAATCGAGCAAAATGACCAGTAATTTTACGCTGTAGATCCAACTAACATCACGTTTACCTCCATGTCTATCTGTATATGTTTCTTTATGCCAGTTGATCCCAGTGGCCGCGCTGTCGAAGGCGTGGGTTTAATTTCACTCGCTTTCTGGGATTACGGGTTCGAATCCCGACGGGGGTATTTACGCCTGTCTCTTGTGAGTGTTGTGTGTTGTCAGATAGAGTTCTATTTTTCGGGCTGATCACTCGTCCAGAGAAGTCCTATCGTGTGTGCTGTGTCTGAATGTGATCACGAAGCGTCGATAATGAGGGGACCCTGGACCAATTGGAGCTGTTGTCCCATGAAAAAAAGACGAAAAACGACAAAAAAAAGTCTGATCCTGAAATTGTCACAACGTTCTGCAGTGAGGTCTTTAGGGGTTTTGGCCACTGACAGTTGTTCGAACAAATAAGACAAGAGTTCCTTCAGGCATTATGTTTTTTTCTTTTCCAGTACTTCAGTGTACACAGTGACACCGTCAGTATCTACGAAGTAAATACGAATATTAATATTCATGAAATGAGTTAAATAGGAAATGAATGGACATAAAGTTCATAATGCTGCGCCCCCTGACGTCATGTGTTGTGCACTCTGTGGTTCGTGTAAAATGAATTAAAACTTCAAAGTTCTTTCGTCTAATTTTGTATGGATGTGAAACTTGTTCACTAAGAGTGAGCGAGGAACGTAGGCTGAGGTTGTATGAGAATAGGGCGTTGAGTAGAATATTTGGGCCTAAGAGGGACGTGGTAACAAGGGAGTGGATAACACTACTTAATGAGGAGCTTAATGACCTGTACTGCACACCAAATATTTTTCGGATGATAAAATGGAGAAGAATAAGATAGGCGGGGAATGTATAGCGTATTGGGAAGAAGAGAGGGGTATATCGGGTTTTGGCGAGGAAACCTGAGGGAAAGAGACCACTTGGGAGACACAGGCGTAGATGGGGGATAATATTAAGATGGATCTTCAGGAAGTGGGATGTGGGAGTAGGGGCTGGAACGAGCTGGCTTAGGGTAGGGACAGGTGGCGGACACTTGTGACTGCGGTAATGAACCTTCGGGTTCCATAGAAAGTGGGGAATTTCTTGATTAGCTGAGAACCGACTAGCTTCTCAAGAAGGACTCTGCTCCACGGAGTGAGTAAGTAAGTAAGTTCGTCTAATTACACTCATATATTCATTGTTTACATTAAAAATCTTCTCTGTCAGTACTGTACTTGTCCCAGAATGATAATCTAATTCATATCTTACATAAAACTTTCCTTAAATATCTTCATTTTTTAATATCGGTACATTCTATCATTTTTTGAAAAGTTATCTGTTCCTTTACAGTCAGTCATCCATGTACAGAATTTTCTCTTTCCATTTCCCAATCTCGCAACACTCTACATAAACAAAATAGCCCCACATCCAAATAATTGTCGCCCACAACTTCCATATCCCCGTCCTAATTTAAGCTAATTCATTACTCTAAAACCCTCTTAATCTTACTGTAGTGTCAAAATAAAATACTAGTGAAATTTTAACCCAAATATTCACTAGGACATTTTCCTTTGTGTGTCAGCACATCTAAATTAGGTCATGTTACATGTTGCCTTTGCATTTCACAAGAACAGATGCCAAATAAATGCCAAAAATCAACGTTGTCCAGCCCATTCTTTGGAATTGTGAATTTATAATTACCCTGTAGTCTTCAGGATGCCTTGAATAAGGAGGTAATAGCTTACAACGAAAAGTTGATACGTCTACCAGAATATATGGTGTCACGTTTAAGAAGATCATGACATTAATATGGCAGAGATCAAGCAAGACCACAAAAAATGGAAACTAGATTTGGAAAAGGAAGTAGAGGAGAAGATGTTACTTATGTCGACGAGAGAAAAGATGGAAAGAAAAATATGATTAACATCAAAAAAATTTTTTCAGCCCAACCTTTGTTATGTGAACATGGTCAAATTAATTGCCCACAACCTTAAACTTGCACTTGTATATAGGGCCATTTCAGTAACAACCGAAAAAAATCAAAGGATCAACAATCACACGCACGTCGTCTTCCTGAATGTGACGCAGTGCGACCTGGCAGATACATGACATTTCGTTGCAACGTGCTACCTCCATCATCAAGGTTGCGGAAAAGCAGATTCCTCTGCTATATCAGAATTTAGCAGCATATTACACGGCGAAACGTACCGGAAGGCAACTACAGTCATAGCCACCGAGAAAACCACCCCAAATCTGAAGTCCATATACACTCTATTATGTTTTACCCCACAAATATGAATACAGTTTTTTGACTAACGCCCCCAAGCGCGTCATGTAATGCGGGCGTCTGCCTGCCACCACCCCCCAGGGCACGCCCACGCCTCGTTTAATGGACTGTTAGGTATATTTTGGGCTAGACCAAGACTGTAGCTGAAGAATGTTTTTCGAAGAGATAAATGGATTTCAAGGGAAAGCGACTTTAAAATGGAACTTTATCTTGAATAGAAACGTTAGAGGCCTGTCTCTCGAAACAGATGCGTTCGTTTAGCGTGGCGATTCCCAAAATGTGCGTCCCAGGGGCGCCACGCGATATTTCAAAATATTGTTTATTCTTCCAATTTATGTCTAATACTATATCAAACGGGAGCACGCAGTAGCGCAATCGGTTGAGTCACTGCGCTACAAGTTGGAAGATCGAGGGATCGATTCCCGATGGTGTCACTGGCATTTTTCATTGACATAATCCTTCCGGCCGCACTGTCCCTGGGGTCGACTTAGCCCCTTACAGAAATGAGTACCAGGGATATTTCCTGGGGGGTGAAGTTAGCCGGTGCGTAGGGCTGAAAACCTTACCGTCTTCATGTGTCGACTGTCTTGAAATCTGGGAACCTCAACCTTCTGGAACTCTCAGGGCCTGTCCAGGATCGTAATGGGATTGCTTTGCATTTCTATTCTACCAAACGGCTACTAAGTTGTTAGGACAAAGCGTTATTAAGTTGTTTTGACCTAACTTCTTAATAATGGGAAGTGCTAGGTATTTCTTTTGGTCTAGGGGCGCCGTAAAAAAAATTGCTGAGGCACTAGAGGCCTCGTGAACCCAGAAAATTTGGACATCGCTGGTTTAGTGTAAAAACAGTTTCCAAAAGTACATGGACATCCCACCTTTGATTTTTGATGATCTGTAGAAAGATTATGTTTAATTTTGTGGGGGGAGGGGAACAAAACGCATGTGTACAGTCTCAATGGAAAGTTCCATGTCCTTAAACTGTAGCAGGCGTAATACTTATGGGGACACGGGGGAAATACTTTTTCTCCCGAAAAAAAAATTAACTCGCACAACACTAAAGCAAAATCCTTGATAAGCTAAAGTTTATCTAGATGATATTTAAATATTCTGTGTTTTACGTAAATAACTGAAGCGGTGACAGTCCTTCTGCGAAATCTGACAGTCGCTCACCTAGTGATGAAAATCTCGGCCTTTTATGGAAACAGAAAGTATAATCCCGTGTTCGCAAGAGCCACCACTGGACCGTAAGTTGAACCATATATATATATATATATATATATATACACTCCTAGGTGTCAACCCAGCCTCCTGTAAAATGGGTAGCGGGCCTTTCCCGGTGGTAAAGTGCGGCCGGGGCGTGCTGCTGACCCTTCTAGTGCCGCAGTCATGGAAAAGTAGAGCTATAACTCTACCCACCCTCTGGGCCACACCGGACCTGTAAAGGGATCACTTTACCTTTACCTTTTTTACTCCTAGGTACACGACAGGTAGCCACATTATAAAAAGTTAAATAATATATACCCAAAATTGATGTATTTGGGTCGTGCATCTTAATATATTTCTATAGTAAAACCAACCAGATGCACCAATGTCTCAAATTAATTTTATTTTGGAATAAATCTACATGTTTCGGACGGTCCTTCCGTCCATCATCAGGAGTTCACGACTGTACATAGAGCAAAAGGCATATGTCAAACAGATACTGCTACTGCTAGCTAGCAAGGAGTAGCAGTGAACTCCTGATGATGGACGGAAAGACTGTTCGAAACATGCAGAGTTATTCCATAATAAAATAAATTTGAGACATTGGTGCTTCTGATTGGTTTTACTATAGAAATGTACCCAAACCTTGTGTATTATCATTGTTATTATTATAAATTTATTTCAAGGCAGCATGTGTCTACCAATGTTGGCCATTTTCAAGCCAATAAAACCAGAAAAGGTATTGCATATAATTACATTATTTAGTGTTATATTTTGAGACATCAATTTTACATTTTAAAAAATACATTTTACTTTACCGCTACCTTTGTTATGGAGGCTGTTAAAATTGTAATATTGGTATAACTAAAATAATGAGTATAATTAACACAAGAATTCGTCTCATTCCTTCAGGTTTCCTAAAAAACTATATTCTATCTCAAATCGTACTTTCCTTTGTGCTCTAGATATATACCATTATAATTATTCAGGAGAAAAAGCGATAAATGTGGGGGCGGATGACAAGGGGAGTCACTTCGAGTAGAAGACGTCATAAAAATACCGGTCTGACACTGGGAAATGGTTAATTAAACATGATAACGGAACTGTAAATATTAGAATATCTGTGTTTTTTTAAATTTCGATTTTGGAGGGCTGCGCCCTGCCAGGGCTTCAGCCCCCCCCCCTCCCCCGCTACTGGGATACGCGTCTATCTCATTATCCTGAACTTGCAATATGCGTACAGAGGACAAATGTAAAAATTGTGGATCGAAACAGCAGCCTTTCACTTGCCAAGAAACTATTATTACTATTATTATTATTAATATTATACTTGTTATCACCTTTACGCACGGTATTTACAATTACATATATGAAACAAGCCATGTTCCTGCGGTATACAGTGTTGCATCTGTTCTGTATAATTTACAATTTGTGCTACATGCAATGTTATTTCGCCCCTGCAATATGTTCTGTACCTTTACATTAGCACTTCCCGCAGTCTGTGTGCAGTGCCCAATATGGCTGTTGTCTGCAGTTCCTCAATTTCGTGCTTTCCCGTTTTGTTGCTCAGGTACTGTCTGGGTGATTTTGAGATGTTTCCAGTCGCCCCTATTTTTACCGGTATCACTTTTCTTTCACATTCCACATGCGCTGAATTTCTGTTATGAGGTCTTCATATTTTAAAATCTACTCAGCTTCTTTCTTGATCACTTTTCTGCCGCCAGGAATTCCAACATCTATTAATATGAATGTTTCTTGTTTATTATCACAGATTATGATGTCCGGTTTATTGTTAAAGATGGTTCTGTCGGTTCGGTGGTATTATTATTATTATTATTATTATTATTATTATATCAGACTCTATGTCAAAAGCTTTTCTAGTTCAAAACATGCATACTGGAAGGAACTGTTACATCACAGTGTCCACCAAGTTCTGCATTATTTAACAGCAGTTCGTTAGACAGCTACGTGTGGAAACCGTAGACAGAGGTGAAGGTCAGTTTCACCCTTTAACACGGCACGAAGGCACAGAAGTGCAGTAGTGTATAGATCTATACTATCATTACTTTCGGCACGCCCCAGGCGCTTTACAACCGGGAAAATTCCGGTACCACTTGTGCAGGAAATTGGGTGGGGTCAGAGGTCGGGTCTGGACGAGTGCGGAAAATTTTCATCCCCAGAGGTTTTCGAACCACATACTGCCGGGCCCAAGGACAGAGGTGAGGTTTGACAAATGCATCCGCTGCATTTGCTATTGATGTTCCGCTAGTTTAATTCCTATTAATGTAGTTTATTTATTTTTAGAACTTATGGTACACGTGTAATGACCACGTGCCTTTCCCTCATAACTGCTGCTGAATGAAATAATTCAATTTCATACGAATTGGTATCTACAGACAGTTTCTTCCACAACGCGGGGCTAAGCGGGACGGGGGCGCTGCAGAACGGGTGGCGCCATCTGTCACTGTGAGACAATGATGTCGTCCGCTCTGCGGGAAGTAGTCCCGTTATAAAAGGCCTATAGAGCACTGATTGTTAATTTACACTTTATGAACGAATTCCACTTTAAAGTGGACATTCTGTACAATCGCATTAAACTTTACTTCACAATAGAATTTTCTAATTCTGTACCATCAGTTATACGAACATACTATCATACGAGAGTCTGTGGTGTGTACTAAATAAGAATTATTTATAACAATTATGACATTTTGCTGAATCACCCAATTCGCTTTAATGTGTTCATCATCAAAACAGTGCCTTGAGTCGGTTCTTTATTTTCAGCCCCTTGAGGGCCCATTTTGAATTTATGCCTGTCACCATGTACTGTACATGTTATCCTCAACACACGGGTTTGGTTTACACATAGGAGAATCAGGAGGTTCAAGTATGGAATCGCTGTTAGTGTATGTGGGAGGAAGAATCTAGTTATTCAAAAATAACGCACGCCAAAAGAATGTTTAACGGCTACGGTCGAACTGTCCACACTTCTTAGTCGAAAGAGATAAGATTGATTACTTGTAGATGAGTTCAGTATTTGAGCTTTCCTTACATGCACTAGCCGTACACTTGACTAATGCCCTAGAGAAAAACCCTTCATACGCCGACGGCAGGTGAACTGATCAAGAGATTACTTGTTATTTACGTACCCCGAAGTTTCATTGCCGTGTTTACAAAGGGTCTGCAACTGAAATATCTTCAATTTAATTCACCTTGCATGTCCTACTTCATTCAAACGCATTTTTATATTATCCTCTCATTCATACTTTTTCAGCCCAAATTATTTTCTTCTCTTCATCGCAATAAGCTTGTGTGTAGAAACGCAAAAATGTAAAACATTTTCCCTGTCAATGCAATGAAGGCACACAGGGGGAGGTGAGGTATGACTCCACTCATTCTTAACATTGGCACAAGATAGAGGTGAATGGTTAACATGAAGTGTCAGCTGCTTTAGGAGTCTATGTGTCTTACCTAATTACTCCATGGTGCAGAGTCCTTCTTGAGAAGCTAACTGGTTTGCAGCTAGTCAAGAAATCCCCCGCATTTCACGGAACTCGAAGGTTCATTACCGCACTCACAAGCGTCAGCCAGCTATTTCTATCCTGGGCCCGCCCAACCCAGTCCATATACCCACATCCTACCTCCTGGAGATCCGTCCAAATATTATTCACCCATCTAAGCCTAGGTCTCCCCAGTGGTCTCTTTCCTTTCGGTTTCCCCACCAAGACCCTATACACCCACCTCTCCTAACCCATACGCGCCACATGACCAGCCCACCTCATTCTTCTCGATTTTATCACCCGCAAAATATTGGGTGAGGAGTACAAATCATTTAGCTCCTCGTTATGCAATCTCCTCCATTCCCCGTTACCTCGTCTCTCCTAGGTCCAAATATTCTCCTCAACAACATATTCTCAAACACCCTCAGCTTCCTTTCCTCCCGCAATGTCAGCGACCAAGCCTCACATCTATACAAAACAACAGGCAAAATTATAGTTCTATGTATCTTGATCTTTAAATTTTTGGATAGCAACCTAGAAGACAAAAGATTCTGCACCGACTGATAGCAAGCATTTCCTGACTTCAATCTGCTCTTAATTTCTTCCGCAATAGAATTTTCGTTTGTTAAAGTTGTTCCCAAATATTTAAACTCCTCCACCCTATCGAAGGTATTTTTATCAGTCCTCACACTGTGAATTCGTCCTGCATTCTGATCTCGAGGCATGATCATGTAAATAGATTTATCAGCAGTTACTTCAAGTCCAGTCTCCCTAGTAGAAGCTAATGGAGCTTCTGCACTTCCCTTTCGAGTGTGCATGCTTCCTGCCAGTATATTAACATCGTCGGCATAAGCCAGCAGCTGATGTGTACCATTTAGTTTCAAGCCATCCCTGTTTACCTGAACCCTCCTACTGGCGTACTCTAAAGCAAAGTTAAAAAGCATTGGTGATAGAG
>Ga0123352_10012543_pt1 | contig 13405 bp, 8 predicted proteins | sample TergutLab28metaG_FD_89700 | JGI IMG/M metagenome (GOLD analysis project Ga0123352, IMG submission 89700) | Labiotermes labralis P1 segment gut microbial communities from Petit-Saut dam, French Guiana - Lab288 P1 | ecosystem: Host-associated > Arthropoda: Insects > Digestive system > Gut ...
TATGTGTATATATGTGTTTTTATGTGTGTGTATGTATGTATGTGTATATATGTGTTTTTATGTGTGTGTATGTATGTATGTGTATATATGTGTTTTTATGTGTGTGTATGTATGTATGTGTATGTGTGTGTGTCTATCTGTCTGTGTTTGTCTGTATCTCTGTTTGTTGGTATGCATTACAAAATCGAAGGTTGTTGTAAAAGAAATTATGGTAAAATCATCTTGAATATTTCAGATTACATCAGTCCCATTAGGCTGCGCAGTATTGCAGGCGATCTTGTTGGTGAACGTGTCCGTGTAAGTGGATGGGGCAAAACTTCAGACAGTAAGTACAAATTTCTTATTATTTTACACATTAATTTGAAAAAATTACACATATCAATATGACACTTTCAAAAGGGGATGAAACTCATGGCCTTCAGAAACTTTTGTGGTCAATATGAGTTCCTTCTATTTATACTGTGGCATTCAGAGTGCAAGGACGTTTCAAGATCGTACAACCCTTCTTTATGAACCAGTCAAATGTTTTATATATATATATATATATATATATTTATTTCAAACATAATTTCATGAATAAAATTCACATAATTTGCTCCATAAATGTAACGACCAATAGATTTTGAGAATTTATGGCATGCAAAGAAAAAATTAAGATAAAATGTTGTAAAATATTAAAATGTATTAAATTATCATCCTATTTTTCTACTTGTGATTACCGAATTATTTTGTGTTTAAATTAATTCAATTTTTAAGTATTCATTACTAACTTAATACATGTTACATTTCACAGGTTCCACCACAGTTAGTCCAACACTTAACTACGTGGACCTCACAGTCATCAGCAACGCAGAATGTGCCGCCGTTTATGGCAGTATCGTTACATCTACCAAGATCTGCACTGCTACTCCTAACGGTCAGAGCACTTGCAGTGTGAGTTTTTCATTTAGATATACTTTGTAAATTGCCTTCTTCCAGTCCACAACACAAAACTTGCTCCCACCAAACAGACCTCCCCCACCAGTAACCAAATTTCACTGTTCTAAATAAGTTGTGTAAAGTGAAATTTCTATCGATTGTTATCTTATGATTCGGACCAAAATCTGTCTGCAATGTGTACCCGTTTTTTCAAGAGAATTTTCTTTAAATTACCTATCCTCAATGAGACAACCCTAACCTTAACTAACAAAGTTACTTTTCAATATATCTGTCTCGTGTTACAGGGTGACAGTGGTGGCCCACTTATTTACCTGGAGAGTGATGGTATCTACACTGAGGTTGGTATTGTGTCATTTGGTGCTTCGGCTGGTTGCCAACTGGGATATCCTGCTGCTTTCACTAGGGTCAACAGCTACCTCGACTGGATTTCATCAAACACTGGCGTTAGATTTTACTAAGCATAACAGCAGGGACAAAGAGAGTAAAGCACAGACTGGTGCAAACTCCAACTAATTTTCTTTTACGGTTGCAATTAAAGTAAAGCTTCCTAAAGTGCATTATTGTTATTTTGATCACGCAAGATATTTTAGCTGTTTCATGTACACAAATTCTTGTCTTAGACAGTGTTAAAGTGACTTGAATCAAATAAAGGCGAAGCAAGTATCTAAGGTGCTTCTTTAAGAGACACACAATAACCTCAATTACATTATTCTTGGGCTGCTTGACCCTTAAAATATGGCAGATATATTTTCCCTACGCGTCTTTAACAAAGTAATTATAAACGCTGCGTAAAATACCTGAAAAGGGCAGATTTTAGGTACACAAAGATGTATAAACTGAAAGGAGGGGAAGTATTTGTCTTAAAATTCATTCGCCTTAATCAAGACACAGTAGACCCTGTAGTGTAAGGAACTGATCATCTTAGTTGATTGGTTGGCCAGATAACTTTTGGTTAGAAAATCGTAACCCCCTGTTCTTGCCTGTGTATGAGAGCGAGTAACAACGACATAATGTGGCGCTGTTGCCTGTTATTTATTTGATTGTCAGGTAGCAAAAATTTTCCACTGCTAACTCATGTCGTTACAATGCAGCCAGCATCGTAGAGTTGGTGGTGCGGAATTGGCAAGTGAGATTATCAATGTTCCTGTCCAGAGCGTGACCCTCACTCAGTGTTGTTTCCTGCAGGAAAACAGAAAGTGCCTCTAAAAGAAACATGACATTCCGGTGCAAGTGTATAGCAGAAGTAATTTCACAAAGTCTCCAACTTCGGGCGCAGGAAGCGTTAGCTCACCTGTGCTGATATGTTTCGGGAGATTGCGCGAAGTGTTTGCGCTTAGATCAGTGTTTTTGTACAATCAGAGCCGAGGATGTGCCGGTACTGGTCTGCTTAGGTAGTAGCTGTAATTGTGGGACTGATGTAGGCGTGCCGTAGTGTTTGCGAGACTTGGGCTGACGGTTGTCAAACAAAATGGCGGCGACTTTGTGGATGTAATTCTGCTATACACTAATGTAGTTAGTTTGATACGGATTCTGCCATCACAGCTGTTACATCATTACAAGAGACATCGATCAATCTTAATCACAAAGATGGAACACGGAAACATATCTTGGCAAACATTTAACACCTGGTTCGTATTTAGTGTCATTTTTGAATGAAGCAAATTGTTTAGTGTTTGGTATTTTTGCCGCCATGTTGTGTCGCCATTATTCTGTCTGGTTATGCGGGTCTGCAGGCACCACAACATTAAGGGGGCGGAGACCTTCAGGTTTGTCCTCAACATGTTTAAGCGAATGTGAAATCAGATGCAAGATACACCGACAGGGGAAGTGATTCCTATCATGGCGCCTGCCAGAACTTTTCCTTGGGAGAACTGGAATGTAAACAATAAAATAAACTGACAAACATATTAACTCTGTATAAGGATATCTATACCGGTGATCCACAAGTCATACTGTCCGTACTGCAACATATATCGACATACATTACATCATATTTAACGTACTAATATTGGTTATTTCCTTCTCTTTTAATTTCCTCTTTTTTTATATTCTTTCAAATGTGTACTATTGTGTAAAAAAAATTAGTTTTCAATTCGTGACGGCAGCCATGAAAAAAACAAAAAAAAAAAAATTAAAAATAGTCGTTACTTCGCAGAAACAACTTTACTTCCGACATTTCATCATGTTGTTCTTGATGATCACGCATTTGAGACAAAAGTAGAATTTTTTGCAATTCAGTTCTTAAAGCCTCTTCATTTGAAATTAAAATTTTATCGTTATTTATTTGTAACCGAAACTGCCATAGGAACATTTTCGTTCTGTTTAAAGGAAAATGAAATACAAAGCAGTTAATTATTCATATCTGTCACACTGCTATATGCACACTTTGATCGTCCTCAAAATATTTCAGTCAGTATTGCAACTAAGGCAACGGTTCGATCCCCCAGATCGGCTAGTGGACCGACATGAACCGTCACTCAAAAGGGCACCGGCAAATGTAGGAGGGGTGTGGTGCGGTTTTGTTAAGGATGTAAAGCGGCCGTCGCCTGAAGTTAACCCTCAACTGCTTCTATTGTCGACTCTGCGAATGCGTGTGTGTGGAGCTGCACATAAACTGCTCCAGTACGTCTTATTGTAGTGGTGTTTAGTAAGCATAATAACAACATTTGGCATTACTATACCGCCCGTAAGAAAATCAATGGAAATTGTCTCCTCATGTTACATTATCTTGCTCATCTTTTAGTTCTTCCCTTTCCATCCCTAAAATTACATTTTAAGGCCATTTGTTTGCCTCTTCTCTCATTATCACCCTTTCCCTTGATATATTTGTTGTGAAAACAGTTAAAATACTAACACACAACACGATTCTTTATTTATGTTTGATATGGACCAACCGAAAGTTACCGTCAATTGCAAAATAACTTATTGTATATCCTGGAGGCAATAGTTTCAGATCTCGACCAACATTCGGGAGACAAATACGGAATTTGTCGATGTTGCCCTGTCTGTCCGGAAAAATGTCGAAGAAGTACTTTGTATCAGGTGACTTCGTTACACGTTATCCCGAACTGATCATCCAGAACTAATCATCCTACCGTTTGATAGTGTAATCTGTATGAAAGAAGTCAACATGCAAGTGACAGTAAAAAAATAAAAATAATAGTAATAATAATAATATATTTATTGTTTAATGTGTACTAAAACTGCTGTGTTCTGTTCATCACTTCCGCATTTCGTTTTGCATTCAAAAGTCATTCAAAGTGACAATTTTTTTTTGTGCTAAATACACTCGCATGCACGTAAAATGATACACGTAAACTGAAATCTGCGATACAGCAATATCAAGGTCACTGTGACGTGCAAATTGCAAAGTGCGCACATGGAAAGAAGAGTGTGACCGATTGGATTCAGTTGGTGAGTGCGAAACAGACTTTTCAAGAGGCACAATATGGCATTAGTAATGGGGAGGGAGGGGTGCATATACGAGTGCTGAGTTTGCACGTTACGGGATTCTGGGACGTGACGTCACATACTGTGGGACAGATTTGCCGACATTGCGGAGGAATTTGGTAGCGTCTTCCAGGCTTGTAGAAATATATCGACCGTTAGAGGCACATTCTGTTCTTGCAGTAGGTACTGTGAATATGTGGGTGGTACAGTCTAAAGTTCAGGAGAAAATCTCAGCTAAGAATTTAATAAACGCACACGATTGATGAGTGCTGAGTTGCTGCTTGCCGTCCGGTCGATCCCACCCACAGCAGAACACAATGCAACTCTCCACCGCACAGAACCACCGAGAGGAAAGAGGAAGCCAGTGCGACTTACCGGGACATGGAAAACCGGAATGGGGCTCGGGGGTCCGAGTTTATTGCATATGGTTTGCCTTTCTTGATAGTATGGACTGTAATTTTGTATTTATTTGTTTTTGTTGACTGCATTTTCAGCCAACGACCATCTTGCTTCCTACGCTGTCCTTTTCGTTTCCATACTTTTCCCCTCCCGTTCCGCTCTTCCTAGCAGGCACGAACTCGCTGTCGGCAGCCCTGCTCCCGCACAGTACCATAAACGCCCAACAAATTGCAGGAATTTTCTCATGGACGGTGAAGAGCGCTTCCATCCACGAGGACAGTACATTATAACCAAACTACACGGTTTCACGGCCCAAAATACGGTAACTTTCCAACACCATGTCTGTTGCACGGACGATTAACTTAGCGGTTTTGCATGAAGTAATATGGAATGTGTATCTTGTATATTATGCAGTTCCAACCCACAGTGTGTGTACCGTGAGAAATAAGTTACTTGTCATCTGGCACAACACAAAGCAGCATATAAATTGGCGTTATATTTAGGGCGATATTTATAAGGTCTAAGAATAAAATTTGAAATAGGTTTGATACTGTCTTACCAGGAAACTGAAAGCTGTCAGGAAAAGCAGAGTTGTGGATGCTATCATTTTTTCTGTTTGGAGAAATCTTGTCTGAAATCTTGTAAGACGAACTTGTCTATGTATGGAAAAACTTTCATTACATGACACGTAACACTGAAATGATGTTAAGGTGTCTGAGTAAAATCATCCTAGCAATAAATTTCAACATACTCGTGGGATTTTTCAAGTTAATTTTAAGTAATATTTTCAACACTTGGCTATAAATAAATAAATATATATATATATATATATTCTATATTTTTAAGAGTGACGTCATCTCGTACGATATAAAGACAAGTGTTAAGTTGTGAAATGCCTCTGATACAATCGGAAAATAACGAAAAGGGAAACTGGTTAATTGCTACTTTATACCTACCGTAAATTAACACTATTCATAATGTCGTTAGGGTTAATTACGGTCGAATTTTGTCCACAAAGCAAAATAGATGAGTGCATCATTTAGCAAATATGCGGGAGAGATGTGTGCTGGATTTAGTGAGTAAACCTGTGGAAACAGACTATTTGTAGTACCTAGACTTAGAAGGGTGTATAATAATAAATTGGTTCTTCAAAGAGTGTGGTTTGGGACGTTGACAGAAATTGTCTGCTTCATGACAAAGACAAGTGTTGTGAGCTTTTGAGTGTGACAAGGGAAATTCGGGTTCAATAAAAAGCTAGGAATTTCTTCACTAGCTGACAAATTGTTAGCTTCTCAAGAAGGAATATGTTTAATAGGGATAGTTATTTAAAGGAAAAATATATAGCATTCCATACAGCTGTCGGAGAATCGGATACACTTTGCTTCCTGCAGGTGGATCAAGTGTGTTTCAAGAAAAATCTTTCGGAGAAATTATTTAAATTGCACCGGATATAATTTTGATGGACACCTCTAGATATGTCGACCAAAATAGTGTCCAGTTATATTGCCTACACGCGACAGATAATTACGTTGTGACAGATCAACATAGGAGATGATTGTAGACGGAAAGTTGGTTTTTTGTTTCTGTAATTACACGTTTAAATCAAGCGAATAACCTGCAACCTTTTAAGTACACAATTGGGGCACATATTTTTTTTGGAACTATGTTAATTTGCAATGTATTGACAGACTATTAACAAATGATACATTTTTATAATGGACAATAATTTCTCGCTGTTTCTACAGCTTCAAATTTTAACGTCCAAATATTTGGCAATTTTGCATTTTTCAATCGAATCATTCAGGGGTTTTTATTTTTGAAAATTCGAAATAGTAGCAGAGCAGTAACAAAGGAACCTTGGCTTTGTGGAACAAAATTTTCTGTACAATCAAAAGCGCTACGAGGCGTACAAATGCGGGTGCAAATGCAAGACAGACAACAAAATTTTGTAAAAAATTTACCGCATCCGAAAAGTCATTTCAGATATTTGCTAAATCTGTCGTGTAAAAAATCTTGATTTTCAGACTCACCGATAAAACAGCTGGCTGTAAGATTTTCGATAAACTGAAAATATAAGTTGGGAAAGCGTAGCTTGTTATTGGAAATTAATTTTCCAAATAAACATCCAAAACAAAACGCTGAAGTAAAAATTCCCCAACGTAATTCATTTATAGTGATAAAAAAACACTTTCTTCTAGGTCCAATTATTATTTAAATTTAGAGCCACGGCCTTCCAAAGAACACAATGCTTATTTTCATTGTTACCTTAGCCAGCCTTCCACAAAGTTTGGAAGAGTTTGTCATCACAGCATTTCACCCCACCCCACATGGGGCCAAATATGTAAGGAAACAGAAATTGCTCCAAGCCATTCAAAATCTTCCTCCAATTACCTCCTGTTGCCAATGGAAACCGGCCAATTTCCACATCCCAGTACGGTCAATGACTCGATTTTCTATGATTACGTAATGTCACGCTTTGCGTTCGAACTAGGGCAAATGTAAAATTGTACATCGGGCTGTTTCAGCCTAGGACAGGCGAAGAATTGAGTGCGCTCACCGTTCATGGATGTAGATACGCGTCCGTCCGAGTTACAAACAGTAACAGTTGTGATACAGAATACGATGATAAAAAATGTAATGGAAGTAATAAAAGGCTTCAAACGAAACCTTCAACAAATTCTTACTCAGGAAGGCATCCACCTTCAGCTAACAGCAACAATGTCAGTGTACTGTAGAACGTCATTCCATCACTGAACAACAAGAGAAAAGTATATAGTGTGAATTTCAAATTTCGTTGACGACGGGGCTATTTCATGTGTTAAGAGGCCATTTTGTTTGTGTGTATATATATATTTCCAGGATAGAAACTGATGAAGCATTAACGATTGAAACGTACAAGCGAAAGTCCCATTCTTAAATTCAACAGTTAAATGTGTTAGGAAAATAATTCATTTCCATGACACGTGTACTTGTACTGAAGACTATAACGTAGATATGGACCTGTATGTGATGATATGGCAATTGGTGAGGGGGGCGGTTGGTTTGTGTGTCCGCCGAATGTGGCGCAGCCACTCCTCTTTTGTGCCTCATGTTGTTTCTACTGTCCGCAGGCTGTTGACGGTAAAAATCAAGCGGGCGAAATAACGGACGATGTGTGACAACAGGTAATCCGTGTCTGTTCGCGCAGTCGTCATGCTGTAGCCCTTTTCGTTGTAGACCCTATAATTGTTAAGTCAATAATAACAGAGGTTTTGTTCAAAAGAATGCCATTTCCATGTAGCTGTTTACAGATTGGCAATTTGAAAGAATAACAGCCTCATTTTCATAGGCGAAAAATCCGATTCATCCTACAGAAATTACCCAGATTCTCCGTTAGTCTGTGAAAGTTTATAAAAGTTTTACAACCGATTAAAATTTAGGGGGTATCCAAAAGCACTTTCGGACATGAATCCTACTAGAAATAGTTTGAGCTATACAGTGAATATCATTCTATGCAATTCTCAGAGTGGGACAAGTGTTACTGGTTTAGGAGGGTTAAAATTTGAGGTTGGTTAATAGATTTTTAGAACTGTGATTATATGTCACATGATGGCACATCAAAGTTAAGGACCTTGTCTAAAGTAAAGAAAGAAAATTCGACGCTGCGAATGTCATGAAGTCATAGCTGTACATGAATGCTAGTTGTTAACTTCACCCTCTGGCCGCTTTTCCCTCGCATAGGTAGACTACCCCTTGTCACCCATTGAATAGGCAGCTGGGTGGACATCAGACCCAGTCTGGAAGTTTTGGAGAAGAGAAAAATCACGTTTGCCCTGACGAGATCACAACCTTAATTCATCCATTGCTCGGCATTTGACGTGGTCTGTGTCTGAATTTATTCTTATATTCTTTAGTGGGCGGGTACATTCCGCTGTTGTTAAAAATTTGCCACAACACTGAATTCGGTATTGTGTCCTTTGGTCATACATTTGGCTGTGAATTGGGTTACACATTCCTTTCGCCAGAGTCACCAGTTACATGGATTGGATAGCGAAGAACACCGGTATCACGACTACTTGATTTATATCAGTCCAATTTAATGATCTGTTGAGTATTGCATGAAATATTATTAGTTAAAGTAATTTCCAAAGTTCGCACTGAATAAAATCTTTCACACTCATATTGTACTCATTCTTCTTAAACTGTTTGTGATCTTTGCGTTTCTATGCGGTGTAGTTTGGTAAATATATCGAGTAATTTTGAAGAAAATGATTGCTTTGTGTTACGCAAGAAGAAGAAATTTTCCAAAGGAAAAACCACAATTTGAGAACTGTAAAATCGAGCTGTCTTTCAGGTCCCCTCTAATGAAAGTAACAACCCATTCCGAAACACTGATATCTACCAGACCCCACGGTGTAACCTCTCAGAAGAAAACAGTCATTGTGGTTGTGTCTTGACTACCTCTTCACACATGTGTGCAAGTTATTGTACTATATTCTGCTTATAAAATTTAACAAATTTGCCTCCTAATTGAGTCAATATATAATCACATCTACAGACACTACCAGATGCAGCAACGAATGACAACTTGCAGTGTCACTGCTTCACAACAGTGCAGTTGTCTTACGATCAGGGCAATAATGTTCACAGTTAAGATTACTTTGGTTTCTGAACTTTGCCACGGACAAAGTGCAGAAACTAAAGTAAAGCCAGTTCAAGCTTCCTTCAGGAAAGTCACATTCTTGCAGAAGTCAAAATTTTCGTAACAAAATATATTAGAGTTATTTGCCTTCAAAAACTAATTTACTTCTCCATTGTCTACTTGAACTTAAGTAACATTTCTAAATAAACTTCATAACACAAGAAGCTAAACATAATATTTTCAAATTCCATTTCTTAAATTTGTTCTATAAAAATGCCCGTTTATTTCTCTCAATTACGTTCGTACAGATTTGTACTGCATGTATTAGGAAGTAATGTAATTTTTCTTTCTGCCTACCAGACAAGACGCCATAAATATATATATATGGGGTGTGAGAGTATACCTCCTCTCATTCTTAGAAATAACACTAGTTGAAAATGAGAGATGAAATTTACACCTCGTTTGCCAATCCCCCACCATCGGTGGATACACTTCTACGCTCTGAATAGGTGGGTCGAGTGAGGACCAGAGTTCATATGAACGGCTTAAAGTATTGATAAATATCTTGCTTCGTTTAACAGTCAAGTCTCGTTTGCTCATCCAGCCTTTACATAGTCAGTAAATGGACTGAACTATTCCGTCTTCATTATCAGCATGCTTCCATAGCAAATATGTGTATAATAGCAAATTGCCTGCCACCTTCTTTACTTCTTTCTTTTTCTCGTATTGTCGCAACACGTTTTGAGCTAAATCCTATTCCATTGCCCCCATCTTCTTCCTGTTCTTCCCTTGCACATTCAAATGAAGTGTTCCCTCTCCAGCCTGTGGCCGTTCCCTTCCTTATTAAGGTTTCAATTTGGCTGCTGTTATTATTTTAACTCCGTCGTTTCCTTATTCTCCTGACACGCTTACAACTGAACACCTGTTCTTTCTTAATTTAAACATTAAAAATCTGATTCGTCCTACGGAAATTACCCACATACTGTGCCAATCAGTGAATGTTTTGAATTACCGATTAATATTTTGCTGAATCGAAACGCACTTACGGATGTGAAACCTACAACAAAATAGTATGGATTATGCATTGAATGTCTTTTTATGCGCATCTTGGCGTGTAACTTCAATTACAATCTGTGCTTTTGAATGGAGCCACACCGTTCTTGCGGTCCCTAGAAGTGTGCTTGTACAGTGATTCTTCTATCGTTGTCCGGAACACGATAGCTGTCAGGATATTGAGGCTTTCTGGGTGTAATAAATCTGGTGTCTTCTGAGTGCTGACGGTGGATGAAGAGATCCTTCACTTCAGACTCTGCGTCTAACATACCCTCGCCGTAAGTTCATTCGGTATTTTCAGTTCACTACAATTTGTCTGTAGATTTCTAACTTTTATTTTTGTGTTGGGCACATTAATTGTTTCAGACGGTCTTGAAATCAGACCTAATCAACTAAACACGTAATGGAGGTATAGTATTTCGGACAAAATGTGTAGAGAAAAATTAAACACATATTTGCACTAAACAACCTTCGTTGCAAGCCTTAAGTTTTTCGAGATAACAGCGATTTAAAATTGTCTAAACCGTTACGCCACGCATACATTGCCCGGAAGTCTCTCAAAATTATCATTCTGCTCTTATCTTTAGAAGAGGCTTTATTTTTTACTTCATCATGCACTACTTCAGTTGGATATTTCGTCAATTGAAGGCCACAGTGGCTGGGATTTCCAACCTACATAACCTTTCTTAAAACATACATCAGTTTCCGTTATCGGAAATTTTACAATAGAAAGATAGAGAATTAAAGATTAAAATCTTTTGTAAAGCAGTTTGAATGTTACGCAGTACAAAAACTCTTGTCATTGTAGATATGTTAAAGTCCAGACGTGATGAATCAATGTCATGTTTATCTGAAGTGGACGGTTTCGTAATTATAATATTTAGATGACTCTGACATATGATTTGGGTATAAATTGGACCCATATGAAGCTGTCGCCTCTTTTTCACTTTCTGGCAGCAGCGACAATTAAGGCATTACTTGCTCTGACTTTCCTTGCAGCACTCAGCCTGGCGGTAACTTCTTTTAGGCTCATTAGTTTCTCCTTCAGGTATCATAATGGACTGCTGCAATAATTGTCAACCCATCTTTCAGAATCGCCGTTTCTCTTCATATTATTCTATGCCTCCGTTACGACTGATTATAAATCCCATAAAGCCATATATGACACAGAACTCTCAGCGCATATACACTTCTATACAAATATCTCTTTCTGTTTCCATCTTCTCGTAACGGAATTGTAGGTTATTTGTTCAAAGTTCTACATCACGTTGAAAGTTTCTTGTGCATTTTTGTGATTTTCTTTAGTATCTCTCAGCAAATGTTCACTCTCTTAATGCTCTAAAACCTGTCAGATATGCCATATTGCCATTGGTGTTTTAGCACAAAATTGCCTGTAGTTTCTTTCCAGCTGTATTTTAGGGAGTCCTTCTATTAATGTTCTCTTACGTTTACACAATTTTACAGATGCACAGTAAAAATTAATTTATATGTGTGTGTGGATAACCATATGAACTGATGCATGTAATGTATCTCAAAATATTATGGGAACATGACAACTGTATGTAAGAGATTTCTGCTATTAATCTGATCCATGTTCTCTGATGTTTACAAATTTTATATTAATGCACTGTAAATATTACATGATATGTGTGTGTGTTGATCAACAGCTGAGGCTGAGGCACGCAATGTATCACAATATATAATGGGAATATAACTTGTGATTAGGTGCTACATAAAATTTAAATCATGAATTACACTTGAATAAAATGTATTCATTTCGTGCCACATTCAGAACAAATTAAGTTCATTAAAAGGACAATGTTGAGGTGCATAATCTATATTTTTATTTAAGAATTATATAAAACACAACAAACAACTGCTTGAAGAAAATATTTAATTTTCTTTATGTTCAATTGATGATGTAATGTGTTTTAGTGTTTACAATTAACGTACTGAATATTAATTTTTGTTCTACTTTGGAAAATTTAAATCCTTCGTGAAATTTAACATTTTCTATGTACACTGAATGTTACAGTAAACTTACACCAGACTGTGCATCTAACGCAAAAATTTAATGATTCTTGTGCAGGCTGGTGTTGACCTGAATATGTTGAAGCCTCGTGACATCGTCGTGCTTCTAAACCCGAGGCACACGTGGCAGGAATGGCAAGAAATCTTTGCAGCACATGTAACCACTTCTGAATATAATCCCAACTACAAGAAGGTCACTGAACCAGGTAAAAGCTTACATCACACATTTGAGTGAAATTCATAAAGACAGTAACCTTTGCATATGAATAGACAATACAAATAGTTAACAAATATGTTAATGTCTGTTTTTACATAGTGTTCCTGTTGCTGCATTGAAATGTGTTTATGTGTGTTGTAGAGTTCGCTGGAAAAGTCCATGTGCCCCTGAAAGAACAAGCCAATCGTATCACCGGTGGTAGCCCTGCAGCCCGCGGTCAGTTCCCATGGATTGGTTGCTCTCATTATTGACGGTGCCTGGTTCTGTGCTGGTTCTCTCATTAGCTCACAATGGGTCCTTACTGCTGCACACTGCGCGTAAATGTGCACAGAGTTGTGCATTAATGGTAGTTAACAGATATACAGATTAACACAATAGTACATGGAACAATCTTATAATGGCAACAAGAAATGGAAGGCCATTTAATTAATGTTGATTCATTCCTGATGCATTGATTCTTGAAAGTCAATATTACTTTTCATTCATCAGTACAATATGTTGTATCAAATTTCATAAAAATTTCTGATCACATAAGAAAAGATGGAAAGGATTATACAGGGTGTTTCACGACCTTAGGGCATAACTGCAGGAGGTGATTTCCTAGGTCGTTGTGATCAAAAAAGTTCATATAAACATGTGTCCGATTTTGGACGGTTACGGAGTTATGACCGTTTGAATCTCGGAATAGAAGGTAA
>Ga0123352_10012544_pt1 | contig 13405 bp, 9 predicted proteins | sample TergutLab28metaG_FD_89700 | JGI IMG/M metagenome (GOLD analysis project Ga0123352, IMG submission 89700) | Labiotermes labralis P1 segment gut microbial communities from Petit-Saut dam, French Guiana - Lab288 P1 | ecosystem: Host-associated > Arthropoda: Insects > Digestive system > Gut ...
CACATGCCCAGCCCATCTCATTCTTCTCGATTTTATCACCCGCACAATATTGGGTGAGGTGTACAAATCATTTAGCTCCTCGTTATGCAATCTCCTCCATTCCCCCGTTACCTCGTCCCTCCTCGGTCCAAATATTCTCCTCCACGCCATTTGTTATATATATATATAGTAATTTTTACGTGTTGTGCTTTTTAGTTCACTGTCTGTTTTCAACAGACAGTGAACTAAAAAGCACAGCATTATATATATATATATATATATATATATATATACACACACATATATGTAAGGTAAAGGTAAAGTGATCCCGTTACAGGCCCAGTGTAGCCCAGAGGGTGGGTAGAGGTATAGCTCTACTCTTCCTTGACCGTGGCACTAGAAGGGGTGAGTGGTCAGCAGCACGCCCCGGCCGCACTTTACCCCCACGAAAGACCCGGTACCCATTTTACAGGAGATTTGATGGGCCCCAGAGCCGACCTGGAAGGACGGAAAATCTCGTCCCCACCGGATTCGATCGCGGACCGTCCAGCCCTTAGTCAGTCGCTATACCGACTGAGCTTCCCGGCCTACACACACACACACACACACACACATATATATATATATATATATATATATATATATACGCTATACCTCCTAATGACGGGCTACAAATATGCCCGAAACATGTAGAGGTTGATTGACGAAATAAAATGAGGGTAAATAGTGCATCAAGTTGGTTTTTATTACGTAGATATATCGAAATGCAGGTCAACAAAACATAATATTTAGGGATTCATACCTTAGATTTCCAAATACGGAACGTCAGTGCAAACCCCAAAACCTAACATACAGCACACTTGAACCGTTATGTATAATTTGGTGGTTCCTGATAGAGAAAAGTAGACAGAAAACTAAATTATTACATTGCGTGAAGAATTTTTTTTTATCAGATTGCTGCCCCTCCCATCGTATTAACTTTTGACTGTTAGTGACGTGTGGCATGCATCCTAATGCAACGGATCGCTCTCGCTTTTCTAGATATCAGGATAAGATACCAAGAGAGCAAGCCCTCTAAAATGATAGATCGCAAGACCTAGAACAATTATTCATTTTAAATATTTTTTGTTACGAAATGAAAATAAATCATATTAGTAAGTCAGAAAATGCTGTAAAGCAAAGCTTTTCGAAGAATGTATTTAGTGATTTTTCTCATGCAAGAAATTACGTTGAATCGATTCAAATTAGTAGAACCTAAAATTTATTTTATTTAGACATTTCATAATATTACTTTTCTTCAGGTCTCCTTTCGTTTGTGTTGTTACGCATCGTACTTTTGTAGATGTGTTTCTACTTTTCGGGACAGCCTATAGGTAACAGAAGCAAGGAGTCGGGACAGCTCAGTCGGTACAGCGACTTGCTAGGGGCTGGACGGTCCGGTGTTCGAGTTCCGGTAGTGCAGAAAATTTTCCGCACATGTCCAGACCGGCTCTGAGACCCACCCAGCCTCCTATACAATGGGTACCGTTTCTTTCTTGGGGGTAAAGTGGCCTGTGCCTGGCGTTGACCACCCGCCCCATCTAGCGCCGAGGTTAAAGAAAGAATAGAGTTATACTCTACTTCCTCTCTGGGCCTTCGTGACCTGTTCTAGGGTGAAATTTACCTTTCACCTTTAACTTTCCTTAAAGGCACTACCTTCAAAAGTAAATACGCTGTCCCGAAACGTCGGTAAACGACTATCTATATACGCTACGTAACAACCCAGAAAAGTGAACACCTCATCTACATCGCAGTGAAAGCCTAAAATCTCGTTACTATTCCTCTCAGCAGTGCTAAGAAAATCGTTGATTTTATAATAAAATTCTTGGTTCACTGAATATGGTTCTTACAGTTTAAGCAGGTCTTATTTTTAAACACCTCCACTATTAATGTTACTGTGATTTGTGGCTAAGAAGTAGGCAGAAAATAAGCGTTTTAAAGGGGGCCCGTATTCTCACGAGTTAAAAAAAAAAAGTCGCCTAGAGAATCTTTCTTCCCCGTGCCAGTAAATGAAAATTCGTGTTGGAAGTATCTAGTATCAGGGCTGACCGATAGCTGGCAGCATCAACAGTTCCCTTGATACCCAAGCGCTCAGCGCTGCGCAGTCAATATATACATCAAATAAGACAGAAATTCACCATATATCTGAAGGAAACAAAGAATAAATTCAAAGCAAATGGCTACGCGATTATCTGAGCTGTTATTCTAATTGCGTTTGCTATGTTCATGATACGAAACATGCACTTTCCCACTAACTTTACTCTGAGGTGTAGTGTCTACTATTATTAGTCTATTTCCTGCTTTTTGTGTATTCATAAGAGCAAGCAAACACTTCAACTAATGATATGTTATATCTGGTAATGACTATTTTCTGTACTGAGAGACGAAGTAAAAACAATGGAACTTATTCTCAGAGAAAAAAGACAAGACAAAATATCCCATATGAAAAACATTCCCAAGAACACGCTTGGTAATATAATTTCCTTGATACAAACCCAAATTATGAATATGACAATTAGCTTAATTCCATGTAGTGTAAGGTCTTGAAATAAGGGCATCAAATTTGGTACATGAACATACGTAAGGCTATTACACTCAACGCAAGAAATGACAAGCAGCACTTCCTCAATTTTTGTTCTAGCAGTTTGTGGAAATGTAAAATGATGAAAATTTCTTAAATTAGCAATTACACAGTCACGAATGCACACCAGAAAGTGGCACATCTAAACCAAAATGTATTAAATTAACGATTTCAGAACCACGAATGCACACCAGAAAGTGGCACATCAAAACCAAAAATGCGCATTTTTTAATTATCTCCATTTTCCAAATACTTCGTTCCTCGTATATTTAAATATAATTTTAAGCACGCGGTTTAGAAGCACGTTTCAGCTATATTATTTTAAATCCAGAAGAAAAGTTGCGCAAACGAACAAACAAAACAATAAATAAGAAGAAGGAGCTCAAGAGTTAGAAATGTGACAAATATCTTTAGAGAGAAATTGTAGTGTAGAGCTGAATAATTCCGACACGATAAAAAACATCACACAGTTTTAAATAAATTAAAGGAGGTAAGGTTGTGTCCATCTTGAAACTAAATGGCACACATCAGCTTCTGGCTTATGCCGATGATGTTAATATACTGGGAGGAAGCGTACATAATCTAAAGGAAAATGCAGAATCATTAGTAGCTGCTACTAGGGGGATTGGACTGGAAGTAAGTGCTGATAAAACTAAGTACATGGTCATGTATCGAGATCAGAATGCAGGAAGAAATCACAGTGTGAGGACTGATAATAGTACTTTCGAGAGGGTGGAAGAGTTTAAATATTTGGGAACAACTTTAACAAATCAAAATTCTATTGCGGAAGAAATTAAGAGCAGATTGAGGTTAGGAAATGCTTGCTGTCATTCGGTGCAGAATCTTGTGTCTTCCAGGTCATGCTTATTCAGCACCATGCCATAAAGTTATATGAGGGTTTAAAGTATGTCTGCACGCATTCTTCACCTTTCTGTTCGCTGTAACTGCGCGAGGATGTACATCCAGTACCACTGAACAGTAGGCTGAATGTAACCCAAAGCCTGTCTGGACCCTTTGATGGGAAGAAGAGTTTCTTTAACAAAAAATCCATACAGTACTTATTCATATCTTTTTACACACGGCAACGAATGTTCTGAATTCATTAAAAAAAACTGTCCAGCAAAACAATGTTCATCCTTTCAAGATGGACTTAAGAATTTGTAGTCAAATTTAAAAAATGTTTTATTATTTGCTTATCTGTGATATATGGAAGACTGAAGTAACATTTATGTTCCTGATTTCACTGAAAATAACTACCACATCGCGTATGAATTTTTATTGCAAAGAGATTTACTAACTGAATTTCATGTTTGTGTAACCGTGCACCATTAATATAATAATATAAACAGCCAACTAAATGCAAAAGTAATCATTTTATTATTAATAATTTCAATCAGCTCAACATGTTTCGGGCGATAATTTCGCCCATCCTCAGGAGCACTAGACTGTCTTTACAGCTTGTGGTATAAAGCACGGACCATGCTATCTGCTGGTGACCAGGAGGAAAGTGGAACTGGTTCCAGTTCCACCTCTTCTTGGTCACCAGCAGGCACCACCACAAGCTGTAAACACAGTCTAGTGCTCCTGAGGATGGGCGAAATTATCGCCCAAAACATGTTGAGCTGATAGAAATTATTAATAATAAAATTATTATTGTTGCTTCTAGTTGGCTCTTTATATTATAGAGATTTACTAGGGTTAGGTTTAGACACTGAACTCAGTTCTTGCTTTAAAACTGAAATGTGCGTTTCCTTAAATATGGGTCTCAACGTACTTCGTTTCTCTATTATACGAAGTAGAATCAAATACAGAAATACTGTCAACATAGGGAAAAAATTTTATAGGCTTCTAAAAATCATCAGATACTATTTGAAGTCAGTAAGTAACTGATGTGGCATCTCACCATCTATGTCACATTGTGTAACTTTATAGTAACAAGAAATGTTTACCTTAAAGAACGTTTACCAGAAAATTCCATATCATTTGTAAATTAAGAGTGCTTTCTGATTCAAAGTCTGTGTAAGAAAGCAAATAAACCAGATATTTTACTAAAACCACGGAGCAGAGTCGCTTAGTTGATAAATCTTTCAACGGCTACTATTAAATTAATTACCGGCTACATAACCGTTGGCCATTGGGGCCTATCTTGGACCTGTTGAATCGATATGAGTCTTGAAATTTTCGTGGTAAATGAATTCAATGATATTTTCTCTGGCAGACAGCTGCGTCAGGATGTGAAGTTAGCACCAAAACTGATGATTCATGAGTCATCAGTTTGGGTGCTACCAAACCATCAGCAAACCCTGAAGATGGGGACGGAGTTAGTTCCCGAATTGTCGAAAAACTTTCACATCTTGACGCTACTGTCTGCCCGTAAAAATTTCTGTTGAATTGAATCTACTCTTCCTCATTATATATCTTAAAGATACGCATTACTATTATTCTTCCATCCATACACATGCCTCGGAAACAATTCTTCCCTTCAGAATATACTATAATATTGTACGGATTCTCCACAAGGATAAAAGAAAATATAGGTGCAGTTTCGATTCCAATATACATGTATACTCGTATATCTGTGCGTATGGGAAGGAGAGAACACGGCAGTGTGGAGACGAAGATGACGACTTACAGCAACTCTTCAAACACCTGTTATTTCTCAGTTATGACCACCTACATATGGAATCACTCTACAAGTAACGTATGTAATACTGCATTACAATAACACACATGATTCTCTCCTAAGTTTAATTTGTTACAAAGTGTAATAAAATTAATATAATATATTTACCTTGCACAATTATCGAATAAAACTACAAGAAAATAGTCCTTGCATGAGTGACTGCCATCGTGTGAAATAATTTATTTCAAGACAAATCATTACAATTACCTGCAGCTACTGCTTTCAGTAATGACTGCGATCGAAAGAATTCAACCTTCCAGTAGTGACGAGCACTGACTGCAAACATTTATTTAAAGAGAAAGTATTATTTTTTTTAAAATTTCCTTGAAAACTGTTTATTATTTTGCATCAACTCTTCAATAAAAAAATATTATTTTTATTTACACAACAATGGCTCCTACGAATCACTATTTACTCGCATGTACAACGGTGCCTTTCAGAAGTAACTGCAACATTTCCTTTAACCTTTTGATGCCTAATGTCAACTATAGTGGTCGTACCGCACCGCTAACCTCTAAAGTTGCATTTAAATATTTATTCAAATATATAGGTACTGAATATTTTAAACATGGCATTTACTCTCCGTTTCTTTCTCTTCAAAATGCAGTTCGTTTCATAATTCTAACATATTTGGTTCCTGTATTATTCACATTTTATATACAGGATGTGCTAAAATTAAAAAAATAATTCCGGCGCCAAAAGGTTAAATAATGCATATTGAAAATTTATCTGTAACATTTCTTCAAGAGAGGCTACTTAATGTGTGTCTGCAACAGTTCCGTTTAGGATTAAGCATTTGTCAGTTATTACAACATCATTTAATGAGTGGCTACAACAATTGAACAAAAATAGTTCCACTAGTTAGGCTAACTTTTTATTTTTACAATAGCAAAATTAACAGCCAGAGAGGGGCTTCGCAGCACCACGACGTATATATTTAATCTTCTGATCGACCAGTAATACCAAAGCACGCCCTAATATTATTAAGCAACAAAGTGCATGTAAAGCTCTCCAAGTAATCTGTAGCGCCTTCCTCCTCTATTTACCCTAATGGCGTACTATAAAAGCCTCTTTCCTATCTAATGCTTATGTCACGTGTGGCTAGCCAATAATATTACAGAGAAACAAGAATCAGGGTCCCGTCTTGCTTTGCGGCGTCGTTCTAAATGAGACTTTAACAACCGGAGGTTTTTCCGAGGAAAATAATACCTCCCTTCTCTCTTCCCACGTGACTCCCACTTCTGAACTCTTCATTGGAGCCCGAGGGAGTATTCAGGACTGTAAAACTCTTCCTCGTGTGGGACAAAAATTTCTCTCATGATGGAATATGTCAACTTAATGGGTCAGAGACACACGTGACACTGTGATAAGCGGACAAAAGAGTCAAGAAGCACTCGTAAATGTTCGGACACGCATCCAATTAATGTCGGCGTTCTAGCTGATAAATTAGCAACGTGATGTTGTGTACATATGCACTTTCAATTACTGAATATGAACAAATATTTAGGCTTGAATGAGTCTATGGGTAGCAAAATCTTAGATTTTTTCCTAATATCATAAAACCCTCTCTCGTTTCACTTTATTTAAATCCCCGGGGATTTTCATAAAACGAGCTACAAACTTTTTTTCTACTCTGAGTCACTTTAACACAATCAGCGTCCTCATTCTTTACAATTTAGGAAACATTTTAATAATATCCTCCAAGTGTACTTATTTCTTCTATGTCATTTCCTCCTTTCTTGCCTTTCCACCGAAGAGTTTTTCTTAATTTCTCATGCAGAACGGTATCACATACAAGCGCCTTAAATTTACAATTATGACATTTGACAAAGAATACAAGTTACGAAATTTTATAGTGCATAAATTTCTCTATCTATTTTATTTTATTCCTCTTAAGGCCTCAGATACGTCTCACTACAATGTTCTTATCAGCAACCAATAACATTCCTTTTTTAACAGCCCTTAAGTAATTTAAAAATTAACACACCAATACATGAAATACCACAGTAAAACCCTGAAGCTTATATTCAAAACTCGGTTGATTTAATAAATGTCACGTGAAAATATCAGGACATCATCAGGGATTTAAAATAAAACAGTGTAAAATAAACTGTCAAGGTCAACATACGGCCAAGATAGCCCAGCCGATATAGCGATTCGCTATGGGCTGGACAGCACGGGGATCGTATCCCGGTGGGGTGGGGGGTGGGGGTGGGGAGCGCGATTTTCCACACCCGTCCAGACCGGCCCTGGGTCCCACATAGCCTCCTGTACATTGGGTACCGGTTCCCTTTCCCGGGGGTAAATCCCGGGGTGTGGCATTGACCACACACCCTCATCTAGCGCCGAGATTAAGGCAAGAGTACAGCTATACTTCTACTCACCCTCTGGGCCTTCACAGTCTGTTCTATGGTAAACTTTACCTTAACCACGATCAACATATTTACCTCACCGTATAATTCTACTACTACACATATTCTCACACTAACTAACTAACTATCTATCTAACTAACCAACCAACTAAGTAAGGGAATCTATGGTGCGGTATTCAGTTAGTTTCTCAAATAATCAAGAAATTCCCCGTATTTCGTGTAAACTAAAAGTTCACTACCACATTCACACGTGCCCGCCATCTATCCTTGGGCCAGATAAATACTGTCCAGCCCCCCATTCCACTTCTTGAAATCCATTTTAATATTATCCGCCTTTCCTACGTCTAGGTTTTCAAAGTGGTAGCCGTTCCTCCCGTCTTCCCACCCAAGCCATTTATGAGCTCCCTGAAGCTCGAAACATGTAGAGTGAAGGACGACTAACCGTGAAATAAAGGATAGTCCAGAAGTGTCATCTTGTTGGTGTTTATTTTGGAACAATTTATGCACCTCTCCTTTCTCCCATACTTGTCACATTCCCCGTCCATTTCATTCTTCTTGATTTGATCACCCGAATATTTGGTGAGGAACACAGATCACAAAGCTCTTCATTATGTAACTTTCTCCACTAGCCCGTTACCTCTTCTCTCTTCGGCCCAAATACGTTTCACAGCACCCCATTCTCACACATGTTTAGCCTATGTTTCTTCCTGAATATGAGAGACAAAATTTCAGACCCGTACCGTGCAACAGGCAAAATTACAATTGTGCATTATTCTGACACTGCTGATATAAGAATGCAACTTGAGTGCACGTGTACTTCACATCACTCTCTCTCCTGTTTCCGTACACAGTGCACCTCCTGCTGTAAATCTGCTGCTAATACCATCATACAATCTGGACCTAACTTTTCCCTGGGACTTATACCACTCCGCAGCGCAACATTTCCCTGAGTAGAGGTAGCAGGAGGTTTTTTGAAATATTACTCGATCACGTCCACATTCAAGATGAACCGAATTCATCATTTTGATGTCTTTGTTCTATTCGGTCTGAGGGGGGGGGGACAAGAAGGGGAGAGACTGCACGGTCAGACATTCTGACCAGTAAGTCGTAACAGGCTTGCAGAGAAAGAGATAACACGAACATTCAAGAAATAAAAATAAAACAAGATATAAAAAAATATGTGAAAGAAAATCTTGTACAGGCCTGTAGCAATCCATCACGTGCCACATGGGCTGTCTCTGTCCAACAGTTCATTGCTGCACGCTTACATGCTTGGCAAATTATTCTTTTAGTTGCTGAATAATTCAATGCTGCTTTGTAGTTGTTATACGTATATAAATTACTGGCTAATGGCATTACTCTAAACATAATAATGCAATTTAAAACTATATTCATGTACTTATTTATTTATTGTTAATTGTCACTACTTTCCATTGTTAAGGGGTAGAACTTCAAAGAGTAGGATTAGTAACATTTAATTGTAAAGTATTTGAAAGGACGCATGCGTTTCCCCATTTGAGACGAGATCCCAGTGCTTTCTTGGACGGAATGGCAAACCATGGAAGTTCCCCCCCTCCTCCTCTCCGTGGCGCTGCGGTCCATCGCGGGCCATGGCCTCCTAATTCTTGAGGTTTCTTGATCACACAAAATGACGCAACACAGTCGGTAGGACTCCTCTGGACGAGTGATCAGCTCGTCGCAGAGACCTCTACCTGACAACACACAACACTCACAACAGAAAAACATCCATGCCCCTGTGGGATTCGAAACCACGATCTCAGCAGCCGAGCCCCCGCAAACCTACGCCTTAGACGGCGCAGCTATTGGGACCGCCAAAACATGGAAGTACCTTTCACAATAAATGGTACAGTTTGGGTTTCGCACACGTGACCCGCTTAGTATCAAACACAAATATTATCCATTCGAGAGCCATATTTGATGAAAGTCCTTGAACTTGTCACGTTTATTATTATGGTAACTGGGGTTACTGTTTCCGTTAAGACGTAATCTTTAAAACAATTATCATATTCTGCAAGAAATTCTTTGGTCTCTAAATGTTTAATAATATACAGGGTGATTAAAATGTAACTGGACACTTTGAAAAATTTTGGTAAACACTTGTGCCCCCGTGGTGGATGAAACTTGAACACATTTCAAGTGACAAAATAGGCTGGAAAAATTGTGGGCAGGTTTACAATTTGGTGCATACTAGACGTTCATATGGTACTTAGTTACTGAGTCGTAACTTTTTGACAGTATTCTTTTTCTACTCTCTCTTTAATTTTTCTTATTCAGAAAGGTATAAAACGCTTTTATTTAACTCTCCAAGTTATTGGGTACTTAAGTTAAACAAAACTACTTTTTCCTTGTTATTTAGCCGCTTAAATCTACCACATTGTTCGTACATCCGTGATTTTTTTTTTTTAAATTTTGGAGACGAAAACGTAAACCAAAGGGGAAGATTTGGATGGTAATAAAAACTATTTTCTGCGATACTGTCGTGTAGTTTGGTAAATAACAACTAACTTGATGAGGCAGCAAAGAATCTGGAAATTCAAATAGCTCTTTAATTTACCAGTCTAAATGATATCGCCTCCAGACAGGTAAAAGTCACCAAAGAACTTGCTGTGAAGGCACAGAAAATTAGAGCTCTGCTGTTTCTTTAAGCTCAGACTCAGTTGGGGTTGTTGCTAACACCACGCCCCGGTCGCATTTCACCCGGTAAAAACCCGGTACCCATTGTATAGGAGGCTGGGTGGGTTCCGGGGCCTGTCTGGACGGGTGCGGAAAATCTCGACACCAAGGGGATTTGATTCAAGATCCGTCAAGTCCGTAGCGAGTATTTATAAGGACTACGCTCTCCAGACCCTTTAACGTCACTTCCAGTAACACTTTAATCCAGATAGGCTAATTATTTGTGTACAAAACTAAATTCTTACTATATTATTTTGACAATCTAATCTTACTATATTGGTTTAACAATCTAATAAAGAAATATATTTTATATTACAGACATGCTGCCACAACACCGAGTTAATATGAGGAACTTAATCATTGAGTGTTTTTAATAATGTGATTTTAGCAAGGAACAGTTTAGCTCCCTGAAGATGATCTTGGGATCGAAACATGTTGGAGCGATTTTAAATGTTTTAACGTAAAAAAATTATATGTATGTGCATTAGTTGGTGTGCTAACTAAATGATTCTACGAAATGCACGTTGCAACGATGAAGACTTTAATTTAAATTGAAGACTGAAAAATTTATGGAAATATTCAACCATAAGAATAGATACAGAGTTATACATAACAAGGTTAGGTTCTAGGCTTAAAACTCTAAACGTTTTGATTTGTGCAGGTCATTTACATTAGTACTGTTAAATTAATGAAAACTGGATGACTATGATGGGCTAGGTATGTGCTATATTGGGAAACACAAATGTATGCAGAATTTTCGATGCGAGAAATATTATGGAAACATGTGGATGGAACTAGTCCAAGATCGTCTGAAATGACAGTTAAGAAAATGAAAGTCACAAGGAAGTTCAGAAAAGTGATGCTTTTAACAGAAAGGGACAGAGCCTTTTGTGAAATTACATTTACTTCAGTTAACAAAGGAGTACTTGGAGTTTTATTTAACTTGAAAGATATATTGCAGTGCTACAAGATTCAACCACTGACGGTTGCAATTCAGACCACCCCACCAAACCGCCACATTCTGAATTTAATCCTTTACCTGCTAATGTGGAGACTATGGTGATCTCCGAATAATGTTAGCAGATGGTAGATGTGATTTAACTCGGCGTTTAAAGGGTTAAAATAGTTTTCAATGCTGCCATCTACGCCCAGGCCTTCCAAGTGATCCTTTTCCTTCAGATTTTAAAACAAAATTTAATGAGCAATTTTGTATCCGCCACGTTTACCGCATGTCTTGCCAAAACCGTGGCTCTGATATGATTACTAAAATAATACATGATAATAAGTAAAATTTCTGAAGCTTCTCGCTACGCATATCTTCCAATTATTCATGACTCCTCTTGGCCCCAAATATTTTTCTGATCCTTTGTTTCTCACAAATAGGGGGCTTGTGAAATTCGTTTAGGGGGAATAAAAAAACGAAATTTCATTTCCAGAGATACCAGATGAGGTCAGTGTTTTCTCTGTTCTAATAACCAATTTTTAAGCGCGTTAGCAAAATTGCGAAGGCGAGTACTAGCTTTGCTTTGTCTGCCGTCTTTCTGTACTTCCGTTGGTTCGCATTGAACAACTCGAATCCCACTGGACAAATTTTCATAAAATTTCACATTTGAGGATTTTCCGAAAATCTGTTGAGAAAATTCAAGTTTCATTAAAATCTGACAACAACAGGTACCTTACATGAACGCCTATACACCGACATTTATGATAATATCTCGCTGATTTATTCTTAGAGTAAGCAGCTTTTCAAAGTTGTAAAGACAATCACAACGCAATCGTATATTCAATAAATTGCTTCCGAAAATCGTGCAGTGTATCAGATATAGAGTCAGACAGGAAACAGCTGAAAACATAATGACACGCATGTGCTTTACATGCTGGATAACTGATGCTACAAACGTACACTCAGAATGTGTAATACTTCTTGCTTTTATAATGTAACAATGGTTACACGATTGTGCCTCAGTGTTACCTTTACACATACATTGCCACTCTTCTTTCGTTAATAATAATAATAATAATAATAAAGATTGAACACTGAAACTAACGATATAAGCACCATGAATAGTAACAACAAAATAGCTGCAAACTGTATTCCTAGGGATATAGTTTGTATCAGAAATATAAGCATAAATACCCTGCATAAAGGAGATGATGATGATGATACTAATAATAATAATAATAATAACCATAATTTACGTACCGTTGAAATTTCAAACGGAAACTCCGAATATTGTCTTTTGTAGTTTTAATTTCCACCCTAACCCATCCATTAATGCACTCTCATAAGTTACAATCCTTCATGGGCACTACGCAACCACAGTTTCACATATATACAAGCCACTGTTACTTGCAGTTACTTTCTTATAGCAAAGGTCGATTCTACAATACCGACATGAGCATAGGTACCCCTCGACTTCATAATTATGAATTGATTGTAAAAATAGTAGTAACTGAGAAATTGAAGATTTTCTACTCCGCTGATGATATTTAGCAATTCAGGGTACTAACAACCCAGTTCTCAGCCTGTGTAGTACAAATCTGAATGATAATATCTCTATAGAGGAATCACCGTCAGCGACTGTCTGTCTGTAATGGCGCTGGACGCAGATGCTGCTAAACCTTGTGAGCGACAGTAAGACATAGTGGGAATATTAACAGAACTGAAGGCAGGCTGCTGGTGGGTACGTAACTGTAATGTCAAATGGCACGTTTCTCATATCACAGCAGTCTGCAGACGCCGCTGCCAAAGCACGATGCTATAGACGTTTAATTTGACACGCTTCATGCATCTTGTAAACCCTACACACCTCCGCCATATAATAGAAAAATCAGAAATATTACATGTAAATATCTGCGGTTTGCATGGGTCACACCAAAGGCCAAACCAAAGGACACTAATGATAGCCCGCTATTACCTGGCCATTTGTTTTCTTCTTATAATAAAACCAACTAGATGCATTAATTTCTCAAATTTATTTTTGGAATAAAACTCTACATGTTTCGGACAGTTCCTCTGTCCATCATCAGGAGTTTTTCGCTGTACACACAGCAATG
>Ga0123352_10012546_pt1 | contig 13404 bp, 8 predicted proteins | sample TergutLab28metaG_FD_89700 | JGI IMG/M metagenome (GOLD analysis project Ga0123352, IMG submission 89700) | Labiotermes labralis P1 segment gut microbial communities from Petit-Saut dam, French Guiana - Lab288 P1 | ecosystem: Host-associated > Arthropoda: Insects > Digestive system > Gut ...
TCAGCTTCCTTTCCTCCCTCAATGTCAGCGACCAAGCTTCACACCCATACAAAACAACCGGCAAGATTATCGTTCTGTATATCTTAATCTTTAATTTCCTGGACAGCAACCTGGAAGACAAAAAGATTCTGCACCGAATGATAGCAAGCATTTCCTGACCTCAGTCTACTCTTTATTTCTTCCCGAATAGAATTTTGGATTGTTAAAGTTGTTCCCAAATATTTAAACTACTTGTTGATTATAACAGTGAATAACGCTGTGTTCGTTCTTTTCTTTGTGTATGTGTATGTGCTATGGGTAGCACAGTACTTTTACTGTACAGAGAAGTAGGAATTTCAGTATGCAAACATGGTTGCAAGCAGCAAGGAGGGTTTGTATTTTTTGACATTTCAGGTATGTTAGAAAGTGATGAATTTCTAGAAAAACTTGCCGATTTTGATGATAGCAAATTGTCACACAGGTGACAGCAGTACTTCTGACTATACATGCTCTAAATTGTGTATGGATAATTTTTGTTATTCGTGAACTGTGGCAGAATTTTTGGTCATGTAACACTGACTGTGTGGTAGCTTTAAAATGAGCATGAAAGATGTATTAAATTGAAAGGTGATAAGTACAAAAGGGTGAGGTCATTGCAGAGCACAGTCATACTGTGTGTTTCATCAAGTGGCCTGATAGAAAGCATGTGAGGTGCATGTAAACTTACCATACTCCTGAGTCTAGATTGTAATAAAGATGGGGAGTGAAATGAGCCTCTGTGTGTGAGTCATAACATCAATGGTGATAAGAATGATTAGCTGCCTCAGGTGTGTAGAGTGCAGAGGAACAATGGATAAGTGGTATATGAAATTGTTAATGAGTTTGCTCATTTCCCTATTCATCTGTAGGAGAATATAGGACAGAAATTCAACCATCTGAAATTGAGATAGATTTTATTGAGGGTTAATTGGTAAAGTATTCCATGCAACATAGAATACCATTTCATGATTTGATGATAATGCCACAAAAAGACTGACAGAACAGAATTTTGCCACATGAATACCACCCACAGTAAGGAAATCGGAACCAACAAGAAGACGTGCCATCTGCACCCAGTCATGATGGAATTGAGATGTACAGCAAAATTGCATTAATTCAGCTTGCACAGAACTGGACGGGTGCCAAATTATTGAGTATTCTATATTATCAGACAGTACTTATACTGACACAAGATATTACAGGTAATTTTTTTGTTACTGCTTCTATAATTGGGCTGTACAGATAATCAGAGTAGTATTTCATTCAGATATCACCTAACATCTGCTGGTTCAGGGTCATGAGGTTGTTGTATCCTGCGCAGTCCCGGTGGGGAACATATCGTGGATATTGTTCCAGGAGGGATGGAGCTCGAACTTCAGTCAAGACAGGGAGTTGGGCAAGCCGCATACACTCGCAATAATCCCCACATCAAGTGTACTGGAGTTTATTAGGCATAAACAGTGAATAATATTGGTGCAAATTAACTGTATTGAGTTAAATTCTCAGGATCTTCGATCCCTTCATTAACAGTAACACTGATCGTCCAGCTTCATACAAAGCTGCTGGTAAACATTCGAGATACTTCTGCAGACTGCTACTGGAGCACAAGGCATCAACTCTTGCACTCGATCCCACACATTGCTCGCGTGATAAACACTCAGCGTGACGACATATAAACAAAAAGAAATGGAAGGAGACTATATTCCTCCCGTGCCTGGTCTGCTTACTGAGAAGTAAAAGTGTAAACAAATAGTATTTGTTACAGAGAGGCTAGGACTCGGCATGATGAAATAAGCTTATGACTTACATGCAGTACATACCACAATCCTGCAGAAAAGAAAAAACAATGTATATCAACCACACAGCAACAATATCCATCAACTATACAACAAGGGTTCCTCTGTTTCCTGGTGTCTTCATAGCTGAAAAAGGTGATGGAGGTGAGGCAAGGGATGAAACCACAACAGTTGATGTACAGGAACACATTGCGGCCATTTGGAATGTGTCCCTGAGATCTGCTTATTTCATTGATGACACTTTTTTCTGGTAAAAGCAAAACTTCAGGTGTTTTTGACTACTCTCCTGAAGTGCCAGATTATAAGGATTTCAGAATTATCTGTTCAATTAAACGAATTTTGCTGTATTATCATCAGGACTGGTGTGTTCTGTGTGTTTGTTTCAGGGTCTTTTGTATAATTATTATTGAGGTAATATAAGAGGAATATTTATTATCTTCAGTCCACAGGGAACTACCATTCAAAGTTTGATTGCTGTAGAATGAATAATTTGGAAGTTATTTCAGTTTGGAATGCAAGCAGGTTTAAAATTTCTTGAGTAGTATTTAAGTACCCTTAAATACTGTCCCAGCACCACGCTGTATAGAGGGCTAGATGACCACCGGTGCAAGGGTGAATAATAGCCACGTAGTGCTCATCATGGAAATGTGGCGATACTAGTATTGTCGTATAAAAGTTATATGCCATTTATTTTGTTTCCAGAATGGTGAACATGTCCCATTGTCTGTGAAAGTTGGGGACCAAGTGTTGTTGCCTGAATATGGTGGTACGAAAGTGGAGTTGGAGGAAAACAGTGAATTCCATCTCTTTAGAGAATCTGATATACTTGCCAAATTGGAGTCATGAATCCTCAGCTGTCACAAATAGTAGGCAGCGTTCATATATGTGTAGTTAGAGTGGAAGAATGTCACAATTCAAGTAACAATTCTCTGTTGGTAATGAGAGTTGCAAGGGATATGTTCTGAAAATGACGTATGTGGGATAAAATAAGTGTGAATGATAATTGTTATTCTGAGTGTTATAAGTTAACCCCAAATTTAGGGTTTACTGTTTTTCAATATCTTTACAATGTAGCTATTTGTATTGTTTCATATATTAAAGTTGCATTTAAAGTATTCATTTAAAATTACATCATTTTCCCCTGGCTTGAAAAGTTAATATATACATTTAGATCATTATTTTTTAGCAAGAAATTACCATCGTCAAAGTGGTTCACAATATATTAAACACATGAATGCTTCACGAGGAATATGTGTGTGATGGCTTGAGTGACTGGTACTGTTTACCACATATGCTTCCTGCAAGGTGATAAAATTTGTCAAATTTACAAACAATTTGGTTAAAATTCATGTTGTTTCAGACTTTATTTTATTACAACTCATGGTTTGCAATTTGGGTGATGTGGATTGAAACTCCTTATGTTGATGACTGTTCCAGGGTGCAGTGTAATCTGTTATGTCCTTACAGTATCAGATATTCATTGTTTTTATACACATAAATACAGTGGGTGTGTCACTTAATCAGGACCTCGATGTGTAGTTGATAAGGCGTGTGGCCTTAGTGCCAATACTTTGATCAGGCTATTGACAGCCCTGTTTGATCAGAATACTTTAGATGATAGAAATGTGTATTCGTCCCTGTTCATGTCAGGAAGGCATACAGGGAGTAGAGGTATAGCTGCACCTCACCATTCTTAACTAATTTACTCAGATACTGTATTAGCTTGAATGGTTTTAGCTTGTCTTGTATGTTGCAAGCCCACTGAAAACTCATTATGGTGGGAATGAGAGTGTTTGAATTTAGCTGCCATCTCGTACTGATCTGAGTTAAAACTAATTGTACATTTATCATTTAGTTGTATGCAATTCCTTGAAACTGTATAAATGTAATATAATCAAACATTGCATATACTGGCCTTTTCGTGTCATATATAGTACCTCATTATGTTTTCTATACTCCACTTAGAATGTCTTATATGAAAGCTGTTGTGCTGTTGCAGTGACTCACTTTCGTATCTCATGTGAGAGAGCACTGTGCGAATTTACAGTGGGTATGATGAGGGGTACTTTGTTCATAGTGTTTTATTAACCCATTAATGTTTGGTGGTATTTCATTTAGGTTTATATATTTCTGCCCATTTTTAGACATCCTGTTGTCGTTGTCAGTGACATAATTTTTTTTAAGTGTTAGTGGGGTCTATGTTTATTACCTCAAATTAATTATAGGATGTAAAGTCATATATTGTGGCTTGGTATCCATTTTTTATACACTATGAGCATTGTGTTCCTTTTATGATTTTGTGAAGCTTTGCCATGAAACACAGCTGTGGGGTCCATTTCTCCAGCATTCACCCCATGAAGGTACTAGTTCACAAAATTTAGTCTTGCGTAATGTTTTGGTCTTGGGGGTTGACACCAATATGGTCTGGTACCACCATTTTGGAGGAACACACAGTCGATCTTACGGTGAAAATGAAACAGTTTGGTTGAGAATTTGGCTGGTTATGTAGGAATTGGATAAGAAAGGGGCCTATATGTGCCATGAGTGGGAACAGAGAACAACAAAGACCCTCTTCATAACCATGGACACTAGAAAACCATTGAAAGTTGTTTCTCATTGTGTCTTCGTGTATTTAGGATGCAAATGACAAGTTTCCATGACTTGCATAGGTAGGGATCTCATTTTTTTAGAAACCAAAAACTGGTACACTTTAACATACAGATGGTAGGGTGGGGTTGTAGAAGACAAAATTTCAACCCTTTGTGCCATAAAAGACCAGAGTATTTATTAATATTGCTACAAGGTAACATGGCATAACAAATCATAACATATGGATACAAAAATTAAATAAGGAAAATATCACTTTATTTCTGCACACTCCCCCCCCCCCCAGTAATCATTCCTCACCTTTGTGTTCTCAGTTCAAGATTTTCTAAATTGATAATCTACATGTCTTCATCTCCATCTCCTATTCATTTTCTGAAGTGGTTCGTTATTGGTTATCCAGCTCCCACAGATGGTTTATCCCATTGTGAGGAAGTCAGAATATACGTGTGCATTGTCAGAAATATATTAGTATGATTTAGGAAAATCTGGGACATTTTGCAGCCTGAACCAAATGTTGCAGAATACCAGGACAGAGGTCCCTAAAAACCACACAACCAGGACTGTCCCAAGAAAACCAGGAAGAATAGGACTGCTATGCATAGGGAGAGACCATCTTCCCTGTTCACATGGTTGGAATGGGGCTTCATGCTTCCTTCATGATCAGTGTGAAATTTCTTGTGTACTATGACAGAACATAATGGCCACAGTTGTGCTATGTTGTGTGCTGTGGCTGATGTATGGATGATATATGAGTCATGTTGATGGTGCTCTTTTTTATGTCCTAATGTCCTGTCCGGACATCATGAACTATACCACACCCACAGGTAACGCTGCACAAGCCCACTGTCCAAGGCCTGACCATCACTTCTGGGCTGAAATAAACTGAATTTAAGTCAGCAGGAGGCCCATTGTTCTGATGCGTTTCGGGAGCATCGTACTAACACAGTGCAAGATGTTGCAAAGATTCAAAGGTCCTTGAAGCTGCCAGTTTCTTTGTACCTCACTTGACTGTGTCAGGTGTATTAGGATCCTGGTGAACATGCCTGCAATGCCTTATGGACAAGTTCCCATGCAACATGAAGACTGTCCTGGTTGCAAATGGCTTTACAATGAAAGGATGAAACAAGCTCTGTGGACAAGTCTTTCCTTTGTCCACAAGGGCATTGGTTCTTTTCCTCATGTGGCTCTGAAGAGCCTTCTATCTGAGTCTTCCTTATGTGCCCTAGGGAGGGCTGCTGCTGTCCTGGAGTAGTTGCCCTTTTCAGGACCAGACTGGATGAAATTTGGTCACACAATTTTCCATTACCACGGTTGGACCTTCAAATTCTAATTTTGCTAAGTGAATCTAAAGTCTGAAAGACCTTGAGACCTTTGGTACTATTCATATTTATTTTTACTAAAAATGTACAAATACTTCATTTCAACATGCCTCTTGTAATGACTCCTGATGGTGGATCACCCAATTCAGTTACTCCAGCCAGGCCATCTTGTGATATCCGTGCATGTGCCACTTTAACCAGAGACTGAAAAATAAATACATTTATCACATACTATACCAGTGCATAATTTCTACTGCATAAATTACTCTGTACAATTTTATAATTTTTCATAAGAAACAAGGTTATAAAAGCTGCCTTAACCGCGTTGTCCTATATTGCAGTAGAAGATGTGGCAACGGAAAGGCGTGGTCACATAGGTAAGAATTGAAACATACAAAAAACTTCCATGCAAGGAACTTTTATGTATCAAAAAATACCACGAATGGTAACAGTCCAAGCAAGAAGAAGTGGGAAGGTGTGTTCTCTCATTAGTCTGATTTCCAAAAGAAGAAAGAGCTGTACCACATGACAAGCCATGCACTCTGTGTGTGCTGTGTATATTAAAAAATGGTACTTAGAAAACTTCTTGAGGGGGTGGGGAGAGAGACGCTCGGTACTTGTGCTCTTTAGCATGCACTTTTATCAGAAATGGACACAGTCCAAATGGGAGTGCCACAACAACCAGTAAAATATCACTTTCTTCACACATCTGCTTCACAAGTAGTGATGTTTTTCTCTGCTACCCTATCCATAAAAGTAAACCAAATCAGCCCTGTTGTTTTAAATCCATGTGGTATGGTGGTAAGGAAAGGACAAAATGTGCACATCAGCCAACACACCATCAATATGGTGTTTGTGACATTGTGACTGGCACATCTGTAGATCAGAACAAGTTCAGAGTGCGGGGTAGCAAACGGATTGTCCTGCTGTGCCAGTCACAACTGCATGTCCAATCTTCTAGCATAGGATATCTTTATATGTTTAAACTGCACTGTAGATCCATAATAAGGGATGTGGTAGAAAACTGGCACAAACTTTTCTTGTACCCATTTATCAGTCTATAACTCGTCATTGTGTTGAGTCACCAAACTCCCACTGTGATCTGAACATCAGTACTGCCTGCCTATAAGAGGATTCACTGATTGCAGTATACCATTGGTCTTACAGCAACAGTGCTGCAGCCTCATGCAACTTACATCCTTGCTGCATTTGTACAGTATTTAATGTGTTATGCATATGCGCATGTTAGAACACACTATAAATTAGAATTGTCGTATAGAATGTGTCAGCAAGGTGGAGGCCACGACTTTAACTGGCTGCAACCCCCGCAAAGAAACTCAATGTGTATGTTTTTAAGGTATATCTCATTTATTTGTCAATCACAATGAATTATGAACACTTCCACCTAACAACCATCAAGCTAAAAGTTACATCTGCACATACTACTGACAACCAGCACCTAATTCTTTGCAAATCAACCTGTAAAGTAAAAGTGGTGACAGTGGTCTACTCTAAATTGTGCATCACGTACTGCCAAATCCTGCTCTCCACCTGCATAAGACTGCTACTGCCCTTTTGGATATTGGTGCCACACCACAACTCCCTTTTGTTTTGCTGTTTGTCAGTGATGCTATGACCGTAAGTGGGCCTTGACCACTGCTAGGATTCTCCACCATCTCTATCCTTAAATTCTACCCACAGTTCTTAAAACCTGCCTCCTTATGCCAGTATTCACTATATCAATGCACCTTATTTTGGGCTGTCCTACCCTTCTTGTTCCTTCTGCCTTGTAATTCATAATTCTTTTTGGTGTTTTGCTATCATTCTGATCACATGTCCTGGCCACCTAAGCCTTTTTTTATTTTACAATTAGTGCTGTTGACCTATGTTTCGTCAAGGTAATCACCTCACACTACACATGCACTGCATACATAGCCAACTCAAAGAATGTGAATATTTCCACATTCCACTAAAACAGGTCTTATAAGGTGCCTTTTTCAGTGCAATTCAAGGCTCATAACCCTTCATTTAAATTCTCGAGCTGACCTATGTATCACATGGAATTTGGTCACTTTCATTGCAGTGTTCTGATGATCAGTCTCTACTGTATTCATGTATACACCTAAACACATCTCTTAAAGTTATGAAGCTCCAGCTTTTCTCAGGACAGCCAAAGAATACATAGGATGTATGTTTTACTGGGTGTGCTGTGGTTTTCCCTGCTTGTACCATTCTTGGCAATGCATTCAAACACTTGTGGTGCATCTGTTTTTGAATCTGATGAAAGCTGATGGGTGTATGTGGCCCCTTGCTTCATGAATGTGTAAATATTACATATTACCTCATTCTAGAGACTATGTGGTTTTCCTCCATGGCATGCTGGTCACCTCTGTGCAGTTACAGGTACATAAACTGAACTCGATACCCAATCTTAAACTAGGTATGTATGAATGGAGAGGGTTATGTCTAACAGCTGTTTGAAAGCTAACATTCATAGTACTGCCAATACACACTACAAAGAAAATGGAATGAAATGACATAAGCACTAACTGTTCTCCACATCACCACCAACTTGAGTCTTAATGATTACATCAACCAGTAATCTGTAAACACTATTTAATAAAATTCTATTATCACAGAAGGCTTGGGTACTTTTAACACCTTGCCAGGTCAAGGTAGGCCCAAAAGTCTGTAAAATTATACATGCCTGGAATAAAGACAGGCCAATAAGGATCAAAAAAACTCATAACAAAAAAATACCTTAAATGTACGAGGTTCCCATATGGCAAGATCTGCAAGCGTTTTCCTATTCAGCAAGATGTTGCATCGTGCCAGACCTTCTCGAAACAAAGGATACGTCATGTTGTGTTCCTCACACCCTGCTGTAATGCGAGTCTCCCAAAGCTGTAAAAGTAGTGAACAAATGAAGCCATGCAATACTCATTGTGCATCCACTGACAAACTAGTACACACATAATTGTAGTACACTATACCCACAGCAGCCATATCTTGCTTCTTCAGCTTCCTTCCTTTCGTAGCAAACACTAATGCTCGGTGAACAGCCCTGACAGCAATTGAATAGCAGTTTCTGGCCCTCCCATAGAAGTGCTGAAAAAGTTAAATAAAGCTGGATGTTTACACCGTAATTGTTAGTAAGATTACGGTATTCTGGGCTGTCACACTGTGCCGTAGTCTTTCGACCTGGCACCACATCCTAAGAGACAGCAATCTTAATTTAGGTAATAAGTTGGTCTGAAAAGTACCACGTAAGACGTGACAGGTTAGACTCTTGAAATGAGGAGTGCTCTGCCGGATTTTGACCTATCACCGCACTGACACTCTATAAACTCGCATGGTAAATACTTTATTACTGTGAACAGTCTATGCGATAAAATTTGCACGTGCAAATGCATAGTGCTAATTACTTCACCAAACCCAAGAGAACTCAACACGCAATTTATCACAGCATATAAAGGCGCTAGCAATATATATGCATATAAGCTCTTACAGCTGACAGTTTTAAAATTCTTCTCTTCTTCCAAAATTCGTCCGGCCCTCTATTTCGAACAAACAATGCCACTGTTTTGAATACCATTGTTTAACCACGGAATACAATATTCCAATGGATCACTGATAACAGCACTCCGTGACACCATGCATAGATGCTGGCAACTACATTGCAGAATCGTGGCCCCCGAACAGTAGCTCACCGAAACGTGTGTCGCTGCAGTAGTGGCGCCAAACGATTTATCAGGACGGATAAAGGTTAGATGGGTTTTAGGTTATTTGTATAATCATAATTCAACCTTCACTTCCTTCATTTATCACGACGGACAAAGCTTAGATGGGTGTCATGATAGTTGTATAATTGCAATACGGCCAGAGGTTAGATAAGTTTTAAGTTGGTTGTATAATTGCAATTCATAATTCAATTCTTTACGTTTCTTCAGGTTTTCATTTCTACCAACAACACACATGTATTCCGTTCACATTTTTCTTCGGGTTTCTTTTTTAGCAACCAGAGTGAAACGCACTTCCTGTAACGGTTTTACAGCCATTCCTCGTGCGGTAATCCAAGGATACTAATAAGGTGAGACTGCTTCCGACAGCAGATTGGTGCAAAATATCTGAGAAGTTGCTACGGAGTACGAGACACGCTTGCAGTGGATGCCGTTCATGCCGAGGTCGTCATACGCACGTCCCATGCTGGGGGAAAAAGGTGGACCGAACAAGATATCACATACATTTTCTGTGATAGGCCATCGTCATACAGTTCCTGAAGGACGTGGGCTTGCTTCGCTGTAAGATGCAGTACAACACCTGCGGTCGAGATATTACGTGGTCCGTAGAATCAAATATTCATGAAGGATTTTGGTCGCAATGTCGAAGGAAGGATGCTGGGCCATAGTATTCAAAGTCGAGATCCATCAAACACGGCTCGTAGTTCCAGCAGAGTAATCTCACATTCTATGAAATTCTACACTTCACGTACAACATCGCGCGCCGCGAACCTGACCACTGAATCCAAAAAGAATGTCCCTTCCGCCCTCAGGTACGAACGCGCTACAGTCGTCGACTATAGCGTCATTTCCGTGACGTAAACTATCTCCTTCTTTCGTCACGGAAATAACGCTGTCACGGATGACGTACGCTGTCAGCCACCATGGTGCAACGATCTAAGTGTCCACTCATTCCCATTTCTAGGTGGATTGCGTCAAATGAGAAAAAGAATTTCACACATTCACACTACTCTTGTTGATGTAAAAATATTAATTAAACTGCTACATGAATCGTCTATTTTTCAATCTATCATCAGGCACCCATGCCACATGGCAGTATTTGCGTTAGCACTTATCTTAACTTTGCACGTTACTTACTTACTCCATGGTGCACATTCCTTCTTGAGAAGCTAGCTGGTTTGCAGCTAGTCAAGAAATTCCCTGCATTTCACACAACCCGAAAGTTCATTACCGCACTCACAAGCCTCCGCCACCCGTCCCTAGCCTGGGCCAGCCCAATCCAGTCCACATACCCACATCCAACCTCCTGGAGATCCATCCTAATATTACCCATCCGTCTACGTCTAGGTCTCCCCAGTCGGCTCCTTCCCTTCGGTTTCCCCACCAAGACCCTATACACCCCCCACTCCACCCCCATACGCGCCACAGGCCCAGCAGATCTCATTCTTCTAGATTTTATCACCCGCACAATATTGGGGGAGGAGTACAAATTATTTAGCTCCACGTTATGTAATCTCCTCCATTCTCCCGATACCACGTCCCTCCTAGGTCCAAATATTCTCCTCAACACCATGTTTTCAAACATCATCAGCTTCCTATCCTCCCGCAATTTTAGCGACCAAGCTTCACACTCATACAAAACAACAGGCAAAATTATAGTTCTATATAACTTGATCTTTATATTTTTGGATAGCAACCTGGAAGACAAAAGGTTCTGTATCGAATGATAGCAAGCATTTCCTGACTCAAGCTGCCCTTAATTTTTTCCGGAATAGAATTTTGATTTGTTAAAGTTGTTACCAAGTATTTAATCTCTTCCACCCTCTCGAAGGTACTATTATCAATCCTCACATTATGAATTCGTCCTGCATTCTGATCTCGAGACATGACCATGTACTTTGTTTTTTCAGCACTTACATTCAGTCCGATCTCCCTAGTAGCTGCTACTAAAGCTTCTGCATTTTTCTTTAGAGTATGTATGGTTCCTCCCAGTAGATTAACATCATCGGCATAAACCAGAAGCTGATGTGTACCATTTAGTATCAAGCCATTCCTTTTCACCTGAACCCTCCTAATGGCGTACTCTAAAGCAAAGTTCAAAAGCATTGGTGTTAGAGCGTCTTCTTGTTTCAAACCATTCCTAATAGGGAACCTGTCAGACATTCTTACCTACTCGCAATCTCCTATATATTTCAGTCAGACTCATTTTTATTCACCTTACAAGTTTCCTAGGAATAACAAACTCAAGGAGAATCTTATATAAGACCTGTTTCCTAACTGAATCATAAACTTTCTTGAAGTCCATAAAGAGCTGATGAATTTCTTCGTTTTATTCCCGTTTTTTCTCAAGCATTTGGCGAATGCAGAATATATGATCAATAGTCGACCTGTTGCGTTGAAAGCCATATTGATGATCCCCTATAATTTCCTTCGCATACGGAATTAACCTTGAGAGCAGGATGTTGGATAAAATTTTGTAAGTGGTTGGCAAAAGTGATATGCCTCTCTAATTATTAAAGTCTGTTGTATCCCCCTTCTTATGAATAGGTACTATGATCGAGTCCTTACACTCTTCAGGCAATTCCTTTCTTCCAAATAGAAGTAATAAGTTTATGAATCTCGAAATAAATTGTTCTACCTCCTGCTTTAATCAGTTCTGCCGGTATTTGATCAATACCTGGCGATTTGTGACTTTTTAGCCTGTAGATAACCAATTCAACCTAAGTGTCACTTGTCTCAGGTACTAGTGGTTCTTCTGTATTTCTTTGCTGCCCAACATCCTTAACCTCATGCACATTGAATAGCTGGGAGAAATAGTCCCTCCACCCAACCACAATTCTGTGGGAGTCTGCAACCAAGCACAAATCTATGGATTAGATAAAAGTAGAGAAATTCAGCAGTTGGGCTAGTCAGTACATGGTTTTGTAATGGACAAGGTGCAATAATCCGCGCTTGTAGACACCACGTAACGTGTGTCCACCACACACTGCCAAGTAGTAATCTGTGCTGCCAATGATCCCTGTTCATCCGTGGCATCGGCGATGCGCGCTACATCTAATGTTCACCCGGGTGTAACTAGTGGTACACCTAATCTGTGGTTGTATCTGTTCATCGAAGGATTGTGTAAATGTTGAGTAATGTATCATGTTGGAAGTAACGTAGGCATGACTGTTTTGTGATTGTCAGTTTGTACAGATATACTTGTCATTGCATGCGATTCGTTTACGTTGAATCTATTACGTAAATTATGGATGAACATATTCTGACAACATTGAAGATTCTGATAATAGGCGAAAGTGGTGTAGGTAAATCCAGGTTAGTTCAAGTTCAGTTTCATTTTATTTATGTGAAGGCATTGGAGGTTACATTTGGACCTACTTTCGGTTATTGAAACATGTTATAGTGACGAATACTGCTTTATTTCCTTCGTGTTTATAGTTTGCTGCTGCGGTTCGTCGACGATAACTTCGATCCCAGCCAGGCTCTGACTATTGGGGTGGATTTCAAGACTAAGAAAATCACAGTTGATGATAATACGGTGAAATTAGCAATATGGGTAAATTTATCACATACAAGTAGCTTTTCACAATGTTATGTCTTTGGGCTTGTACATAAGATATGTGTGAAATCTGTAGGTACAATTCTTGTCTTTTAATCTTGTAGGATACTGCTGGACAGGAGAGATTTCGAACGTTAACTCCTAGTTACTATCGAGATGCACAAGGTGCAGTTCTGGTGTATGATGTCACCAGTGTACAGACTTTTGCAAAACTGGAAACATGGCTGGATGAACTGGAGACATACTCCACAAAGAACAATATTGTTAAGATGGTTGTCGGAAATAAGATTGACAAGGTAGGTTTCATTCAGTAATACCACATCAGTGATGCAATTGCTGAGCACACACACACACACACACACACA
>Ga0123352_10012547_pt1 | contig 13403 bp, 11 predicted proteins | sample TergutLab28metaG_FD_89700 | JGI IMG/M metagenome (GOLD analysis project Ga0123352, IMG submission 89700) | Labiotermes labralis P1 segment gut microbial communities from Petit-Saut dam, French Guiana - Lab288 P1 | ecosystem: Host-associated > Arthropoda: Insects > Digestive system > Gut ...
ACCAACTAGATGCTACTTATTGTTTTATTATACTTATGATAGGCTCAACATATTTCGGGCACTGCTATGCCTATCATCAGGAGCTTACAACTCTAGTGCTGATTACCACATTGGCCATCCTGTTCTTGGGTTGCTGTTGGTTGGAAGTTAGGTGCAGGCAGGCTGGATAAGTGTCCGGGCTGCAGCTGCAGGCCAGACACTTATCCAGCCTGCCTGCACCTAACTTCCAACCAACAGAAACCCAAGAACTGGATGGCCCATGTGGTAATCAGCACTAGAGTCGCGAACTCCTGATGATAGGCATAGCAGTGCCCGAAATATGTTGAGCCTATCATAAGTATAATAAAACAATAAGTAGCATCTAGTTGGTTCTTATTCTTCAGGCTGCATTATGATACTTGATATATGGCCTATTTAATATAATCATTAGCATCTCAGGTAAGTTCAGAAATACTTGGGAGTACTGATTTTGATATATGGCGAAGTCTTTGCTCTTCAGAAATGTTACGTAGCACTGATGTCAATGTTGTGGGACAGCCTATCAGTTCCACCTTCAAGAGTCAAGCACACCAAGAAAAGTTTCTTTTAACTACCACTTAATGCAGTATAACATCCCAAAAAAGTGAACAGTTAAGACCTCATTTACACTGCAGCAGAAGCCTGAAGTCACAACTCCAGCCTGGCTGTCCTCACTGATTTTTGTCTTTTCCCTCAATCATTCCACAGACTGTACTTGAAAACAGGATGCAGCCACCTTCTTCCACATTCACTTGACACTATATAACCTATACAGTTGAGAAAATAAACTCCATGCAGCAGAGTCCTTCTTCAGAAACTAACAGGTCCTCAGTTAGTCCAAAAATTCCCTGTATTTTAGGGTAACCAAAGGTTCATTACCACATTCACAAAAGCACACCACCTGTCCCAATTCTGAGCCAGACCGACCCCGTCCATGCCTCCCATACCACTGTTTGAAGACTCGTTTTAAAACCCCCTTCCGCCTATGCCTGGGTCTTCCAAGTGGTCTCTTTCTGTCAGGTTTCACCACCAAAACCTTGTATGCATCTCTCCTCGCCCCCATACGTGCTACATGCCCGCCCATCTCATTCTTCTCGAGTTGATCACCCAAATAATATTTGGTGAGGAGTACAGATCATTAAGCTTGTAATTATGTAGTTTTCTGTACTCCTGTGCTACCTCGTCAATCTCAGGCCCACCTATCTTCCTCAGCACCCTATTCTCAAACACCCTCAGCCTACATTCCTCCCTGAATGGGCATGACCAAGTTTCACACCCATACAAAACAACAGGCAATATTATAGTTTTATTTCTTGAAGTCCATAAATACCTGATGCACTGCATCATTTTACTCCATTTTTTCTCAAGTATGTGACAAATGTATAATATATGAGCAGTACCTGACCTGTGATATTGAAATCCACACTGACAATCTCCAATAATTTCCTCTGCATATGGATTTAACCTTGACAGCAAGATGTTGGATAATATTTTGTATGTAGTTAACAAAATTGGAATGCATCTGTAATTATTACAACCTGTTTTATCGCCCTTCTTATAAATAGCAACAATGATCAACTCCTTCCATTGCTCAGGCAATTCCTCCTTATTGCAAAAGGAATAATGAAGTTTATGGATTGCAGAACGAATTGTCCTACTTCCTGCTTTAATCAGTTCTGCTGGATAATAAAAGACTATAATCTGTCAATGCACAACTTTAAGGTGAGTTGAGCGTTGATGGATTGTATTCTTTACAAATACAATGAGGATACCACACTTTAAAATTCTACTGGAATTTGATAAATACCTGGTGGTTTGTGTCTTTTTAGCTCAAAGGCACTGGTCTTAGGCACTAGTGACTCTGTTGTATGTACTTCAGTCTGCCTAACATCATTATTCCCATTGTACATGCAAAAGCTGAGAGAAATTATTCCTCCACCTAGCCAAAACACCGTGGGGGGTCTGCAACCAGATCACCCTTCTCATTCCATACTATATTAGTTCTAGGCTGGTAACCCTTCTTAAAATCACTGATGCCCCTGTACAAGTCTCTGATATTTTTTATCCTACTGTTAGTTTCAAGTCCATCAATTTTAGCTTTAAAATATTCCTTCTTCATGTACCTGAAATGTTTACTAGCTTCACGTCTTGCATTTCTTAGATTATCTACATTGCTTTGAATTGGATCCTGAAACCATTCCATGTTAGCCTGCTTCTTTGACTTAAAAATCGTGAACAATCTTCTTCAAACCATGGTTAATGCTGCTTCCATTCATACAGACCGAGACCCTCTTTAGCTGAGATTTGGATATACTCTTTAATGTTTTCCCAGGCCCTATTTATATTTAAGTTCTCCAAAGCTGCAACATTGTTAAATAAGCTACATAAACTGAAAACTAATAAACATTCTGATAGTTACAAGATTAAAGTTATTGGTGACAAAAGTATTAACTTTCAGCATCTGTCTGACAATAGTAATAGCAATAGTAACACTAATAAAACAGTAACTTATTTTCGCCAGTTATAAAACTGTATATACTAAACCACAAACACCAGTCTATTATAAGTTATTGTAACAGTAGCTTGTAAGGTCAGTTTTCAATAACATTCATTCACATCCCCCCCACCCACCCCCAAAAAAAAAATTGAAGAGAAAACTGAAACCTGCATTCCTCCAATGCGGACACCCAGCTTTCCAGATGTGGTGCTCACAACTTTAAACATCTTGCTCTGCTTCTTGGGCAGACTTGCCGCATCACCATATTGGCGAGTTCCCATTTTCAGATCCAGTATGCATGGGAATGTAAATTTCGATGTGAGATTTTCTAGCAGAATAAAATCTGTACCCAAAGTTAAGGTATTCATTCCAACTTTCACAGAATGATTAAAGTTATAAATGAAAAAATTATTAGCCAGTAAATCTCTGTAATAATAGTTCTCAGCCTCCAGGTCATAAGCCCTGTCACAAGTCTCAAATTGAGAGTATATAATTATACTGACACTTACAGTTTCTGGTCCTTTCCCATCATCTCATTTTTTAAAAAATGAACATAATGCTTCACTAACTGGATCTGTTCTAATTCTCACATGAAAGGGTGGCAAGACACCTAATGTGTTTGGCCCAATAGAAAGAGTTATTCTCATTCATTGTACCTAACTATATTTGTCTATTGATGATCATTTACTTCAAATTCACTCTAATATTAACAAAAGTAATGAATAATGCAGATGTTGGACTAAATATTCTTTTTCTTTACTCTGTTAAATATGAAATACATAAAAAGTGAGATATGATGATCTTATAACCATGTAGTTGAGGTCTCAGGCTTTCTGGGATACGATGCTGTATCATCAGGTGAGTGGCTCCCACAGTGAAGGCACTATTTCCTTTGAAATGTCAGAGACCACACACCTGATGACAGAGCGTCACATCACAGCAGACCCAAATCCATACTGAAGAGTGTTTGAAATGACTGTCACAGATCAAATTTATATATAATACATTCTTATAAAATGAGTTTTTTTTTAAGAATATGATAAAGTTTTACGTAAGTTTCATGTAAAGAAGGGATTAATTATATTGAACCACAGAGAAATTACTTCCTCATTATTTACATATTACAGACACCAAATGCATACAGCACATACAAATAATAAATGAAATGTTATAAAAAAAAAAAGATGTAAATCATTACTTAAATCTGGAACTAATTCTTAATTCTGTCCGTTGAAAGAAAATGCCCCTACTGTGACAGAAGTCCAGCAACCCTGAACATAAAGCAACTGTAGTCTTTAGTGGTTAGTTTTCATTTATACAAGGTGGGAATCTTTGCTACCACTAAGCTGAGACCAGCCATGGGGTTCACTATATGTCCTTCTGAATAAATACTGGGGTTCCATCTCCCAAGGGTAAAGCTGGTAGGCACACAAATCTGACCACCCACCTCCAAGCCACACCCAGAAGGAGACAGCCACCTAAAACACAATAGTTTGACCTCTACCGTCCCATGGCTCACCCCGACACGCGCCCTATGCATATATGCATCTGTGGCCTCCAGTTGGGTCGTCACCCTCCACAGCCTGTTTCTATACTCGGACCCACCCCTACCCTGTCGCCCTCCTTCCTATTAGCTCAGGCTATTTTTGAGCCAAACCTTTTCCTGTACAAATACCCCAACATTCTCAAAACCTAGTCATTCTTCATACCTACCCGCCTATGAAGATGGAACAGACAGAGTGTTCTGAAACGTTGGCATATAAAATTCAGACGCCAGGGAATTACCCAGAAGAGAGCATACAACACACCCAGAACCCTACTTGCATAACCCCTGTATGCAATTCACAGTACGATGCTTGTACATTACAGACATCTTTTTGGATTTTATGTTCTGTAACTCATTACACAGCAAGCAAGGCACTACTGTGTAGCTTAATTCTCAAATGGTTCTTGTGTCTTGCTAATCATAATGTCAGCATGTTTTAGAATACAATGAATTAGCACTAACGTACAACTAAAAAATTCACATTTTGCTGGAAAGATGAATACAACCATTTCTCACTCAGGGGTGTTATTGGCATGTATAGGATACAGTGACATCAACAGGTATACAATTATATATGTAAATTAGTTACAAGGCCTCCTGCTAAATGGAAGATTAGTTTTGACAACTTACTACACTCACACTTAACTCCATGGTATGGGATTTTCCTTATGCAGTTTAGAGTAATTCAGCTGACACAAAAATTACCCACTGTTACGGAAACCTGAGGTTCAAAATCAGTTCACACATTTACAATATATTTCCATGAAATTCATTTTCATATTACCTTTCACCTAACCTCTTATCCTCCAAATTGTCCCTTTTCTTTGTGTTTGAAAACAAATTCTCTCAGGTTCTTTTTACATTAATTTTCAAAACCTGTTCCCATTATGCATGCTCATTGCCTCAACAGTCCCATTCTTAACAAAATGAACATCAGAATGACATAGTCTACATTCAACCAGTCCAAACATTAGCCTCAGCACTTTCTTCTCAAAATCCCTCATTAAAACAAGACAATAGGTCTCTTATCAACATAAAGAAATACAATATATTAAAAATGTATTTTAAAATTTTGACACTGTACTGTGCAAATGTTAGATTTTCTCCGGCTGCACTATCTCCTCTTGGTAACATTGTCTGTTATGCTAGCTCACACCTAAATGATTAGGCTACATGTTGGATGTTCTGGGATTTGAATACCTGTATGAACAAAATGTTCAGACTTGCTTCAGGGCCCACTTAGTCTCCTATTCCATGGATATCAAAGGCTCTTTTGCCAGGGTAAAATGGCCGAAGTGTGAACCTAACCACTCACTTCAAACCAGTGCCAAGGTTAAGAATAAGTGCAGCTCTCCCTTACATGCCTTCATGGTGTGTATAGGGTTAACTTTACCCTTTACCTTTTTATCTCTCACTTACAGACAGCCGTTTAAACTTCTGTTCTGCAAACAAAAATGTGAGCTGACACTGACCAGAGGAAGGGCGGCAATACACATCACATTTTTGCACTGTGTTAAAAGCAACTTCATCTCCAAATAGTAAAGTACAATGTTTTGTTTTGAGTTGTCAGACTATTATTCTAAATATGTGAATTTTATTGATATGCAAATTAAAGAAGCACATCATTTCTTTAAAGGGGCTGAGTTCAAATTACAAACTCTACTGATTTATTGATGCATGGCATGTGGTCTTACCAATGATGGGGCACCTTGGTCAGGAATTGCCAAACTTCATCAATTAGTGATCACCCATACTTAAACCATCATGCAAAATGCCTTTGTATCATGAAATATTCTCCCTTATGAGTCCCTTCTACCACCAACTCATCCCCAAGCAGCTAACATTTAAACAATCTTTCACAAATCTTCAGTTCTAAAAGGAAATTGAAACCGAAGTAGAACTGCTACATCCCAGTTGGAACAGACTATAAATTATGCCCTTTTTTAAGAGTTAATATATTATCACCCACTATTGCTGCATTTGGTGATTTTGTTGTAAACTAATGTCCATACATTAATATCCAACCACATTCATTATTCTTTACATTTTTAACCCACTGCCTTGGTTGTGCAAGAAGTATCATACTTTCCAATACCGATTCTTTCTTTGTACCGCCTGTTTTTGGGATGAAACAAGTTCTGTCACATTACACTTCTGCATGGATCTGACATCAAGTGACAGAACCATGAATTTCAGTACTCAATTATTTTATTCTTATTCAAAATAATGGAGTGGGCAAACTTCATCCACAGATGTCTGCAGCACTAAAATACTCTTTTCACCATCCCCAGTAATTTAATGTTCTGCACATTACAGAAAAACCAGAATTCCATTCTTTATTAGACTGTAAATGAGGTGCTGTACTATGCAGACATCTACTGTATGAAGACTTGAATCTTTTAACCAAGTTGTGAAAAATGGGCTAAAAAGTGTTTCAACATCTTCTGCAAAGCAATTACCTGGCTCCCAGCAATTTCATTTCATTGGGCAAGAAATTTGTATGCAACAAGTGGCACATGCAGCATGCCCATCCTGTATTGTGGATGCTTTATAAAAGCAGAGTCTGTGAATCTGGTACAATGCAGGAAAATACGTATGAAATTAATAGGAGAAACGGAGGTGCCAAAACTATTGCCACACATTTAGATGATAAAAAATAAAATAATATTTGTATGCTCCTCATATGTTATGTTAACTATAATAACACAGGCTGCAAGTAGTAACTAAAAGCATTTTAAGTATTATGTTTCAAAGATGTTTACAGACACCTGTTTATTTCTAGAATTTAATAAAAGGATACTTGGTTCAGAACTGTCAGCATACATATGAGCCATGAGTTCCTGCAGTTGTGTTCGATGGCACTTAAGAACCCATGGGTTGAGGGCTGTCTCCTTCTTGATTCCCATATTTTCAGAAGTCCTTGCTTCAGGTTGGTCCTCATGAAACAATGCTTTTACACTGCTGTCGACTTCAATACTACCAGAGCGACGCATACGAATTCTACTGCTGTGGATTAAAACGAGTCTGTGACTACAGTCTTTCTTTAAATGACCACTCAAGTAACATAAAATATCTGCAAACACTTACCAGGAATGCTGCCTTACAGATTTCACACTATTAAAAGTTTCATGTCCACAGACGGGGTAACAGTACGTTCTGCATGCAAGTTCCACTTCAAGTGTTCCTGTGAGGAGACATTCTCGGTAAGTGCCCACAGCCGTAACTGAGTTACTGAATGAAATATTATTAATTTGATAATGGCTAACAAACCTACAGTACACATCGCACCTTTTGTCATTTGATTGTATTGGTTTGTAGCATGCTGGAGGTGTAGCAATGAGAGTAACATATCCTCCTTCTTCTTGTACTACACGAACTTTAACAACACCATAAAATTTTGGGGTAAATTTGCGCACAGAATCAGGCACGGTTTCATAGAACTGGAGTTCTCTAGGAACAAGTGGTTTGCATACAGTTGCTTGGTCCAGACACAGCATCGATGAATGTCCTCCAACCTGATGTATAAACGGCTCCAACTAAAACACATTTCAGCTATGACAACACTTCAGTCATACAGAAATCCTTGTCTTTGCTATAATCCTGATGAAAGAATTAACACTGACTGGTGTATCAGCTTTGATGTCAGCAATGATACTTACATGAAAGTAATTGTTCTCTGACGAGGATTCCATCAGCTATGATACCATATATATCGGAATATTTATCCCCAGATTATTAAAGAAATTTTAAGTGCTCCAATGTTACTTGGTTTTGACAGGTCCAAATTAGTCAAACTGAGCAGTAGATGAAGGTGCAAAAAATCAATAGTAAGTTCATTAATTAAATTGTGATTCACTTATAAAGTAATACTAAAGAATAGCATTTAAAGTACTATTTATTTTTAAATTCTACTGACAGCAATTCAATCCACAAATTGCATGCAGTAACGAATATTATTCCAAGAGCATTACTACTTAATAGCAGTCACCAAATTTGTCTAGGCGACGTCTGCTAGTATACGTAGTCCAATGCGTGTGCTGTACTAGTTCATATTCATCATTACAGCATAAGATAAAATATGTCATTTCGTATGTTTTATATACACATCTCGACTGATCTACATGTAAAGTTTGGGTGCATTACCTTTGTCGTGGGAACTGCACTAGCCACATATCTTTAATATGATGATAACATTCAACTTGACTGTCCAACCTTGCGCGCAGACAGCTTGGCCAGCTGATCGACTGATCATTTCATTCACTTACTAGCAGGCAAACAAGATGGACGTTAATATGGTTGTATATACGTAGTCTTTGGATAAAGGGTACTGATTTCAGTGCTCATTCTTCTGATTGATCATTTTTGTAACGTGTGGTGTCTGTAATTAACAACTGAATTTAAGTAAATGGCTTTAAGTTTGCAAGATATATTACAGTAAGTCATTATGGCGGGCGACAAGCTATTACAACGGTGAGAACATACCGGTTAAGATTCAGTATTTCTAGTGGAAATCAGATTTGTGCAGTTTCATACTTGTCACACAATTGTAGTAACTGGAATCTGGATCGCCATGGTGAAGGAGAAGCCGAATTCAACTCGCATATATGACGAAGAAGGGTTTAGAAGACGGGCAGCTTGTATCTGCGTAAAAAGTGAGCTGGAAAAAGAGGTATGTAACATGACATGACCAGTTATTATAGCTGTAATTTTTAGTAATATCATGTATTACGCTTTGCTTCATTAATGCTAGTTTGTTTCGGTTAGAAGGCAAAACTAAAGGTACCGCAGAATGTTGCAAGAAAGCACAACCCATTCGTTTGCTTGAGAGCACGCGTGTAACGCATGGCGTACATGAGCTTGGTGTTGGTACCGGTTCACCGAGCGCTACGACGGTAGTACGTACACATGAAATCACCTCGTTTCAGTGACTTGGTTTTCTGACGAATCAAAAGCGTGTTACTACACGAGATAGTGTTATATTGATGTATAGGTTGTTGACTGTGAAAAGGGGCGGAGTCCAAAGACGTATTGAACTACCATACTGGGGCCTGTTTTTAATGGGTATACCCAGGGTACATAATAATGTAAACATGTAAGAGATGCGGCCAGGGTTAGACATATTTTATTATTGGTCAGGCTATAAAGAACATTATATCTCAGTATAATGGTGGTGGTATTCTTAAAACTTTTAAACGCCGAGCACACATTATATCTTTTGACAGTATCTAGTAAATCGATACTCTGAAGGCCTCTTTAAAGTAGTGGTGGTTAATGCAAATTTAAATATAAATTTTGGTGGAAAATTTGACTGTTGTATTACGTAAACATCAGGCAAGTGTTAGTTTTTAAATAGAAAGTTGCATTACAGGAAGTATGGCATGAAGTTGAAATGATATTGCATGTCCTATACTAAAATAATTAAATTAGACAGAATTAAAGGCCTCATTATTGACTCCTTTTTTTTTTATAATCTACAGTTTTAATAATCTATATATACTTTCTAACCCATTACAGCCCTCATAACAGTAGAATATCAGAAATAAAAGGATTAGAGTATTTCATTGTGAACCTGAGTCATAACCAATTATTCTATCTGTATTATTGTGAATAGCATTGGAATGCAGTATTCTCATATTTGAAAGTGATGTCACTAATATGTTGTATATTCTGTGAGAATTCAAGATTTTTTTTTATGGATATACTACCTGTATTTGAATGCCATTTTTCTAACTGTGAAAATGGTTTTGTGTTCAGTTGTAGTTTTGTTTCCATGTGACCATTTATGACCCTGGTTATATTGCTTCAGATTTGAAAAATTTTCCAGTATATGTTCCTTGATAAAACAATTCAATTTAATGTGAACTTGGGGCCAAATTCAGTGAAGTTGTGACTTATTCCAAACCTGGTTTGTTAGAAGGTATGCATTTCAGCAGCATTTTATTTCTTAAACATAAGAGCTTTTTCGTACATTAGTACAGCTGAACTTCTTTCATTGTTCTTGCACATAGTCTGTTTTAGGGTATCTGATAATCCATAAATTTTTTTATTATTATAATACATGAGTCAGACTGCAAAGTGCCATGTTCCACAAGATTACAGGAACATTGTAAGATAAATATAGAAGTATATATACATATCAGGTATTCTGTAACTTAAGATCTGATGGTTATGTTAGTTTAATTCTCAAAAGAGGTTCCTCACTCCCTACAGACAAATGCTGGAGTAGTCCTTTAAAATAGGCCTTGTCTGCCAACATCCACATCCTTTCACAGTCATTAACAGTCTGTTATTTAATGTTATATAACATACAAATGGTTTGTTCAATAACCCAAAAAAAATCAGTTTTGCCACTTGGTGTGTGAAGGCAAAATGTAAGAGAACTTCTGTTTTGCTGTTTGCAAGTTCCTGAACTGCAGATGGTGTTATGAAAAAGCCAAGAATGACACATCATACCATATGTTATTTGATCACCAGACAATATGTACAGCTGGTGGATTGCAGATTTATCTGACTGCTTATTAACTTGGCTGTATCAGTTTTGTCATATGACATTGCTGGCATAGGGAGATTAAGTCCACCATGTGTTTTCCATATGTACTGTATTGATGTCATATTCTTTTGAAGTGATAAAACTAGAAATATTAAACTTATGTATGAAGTGGTGCTGTATGGAGCTTTTGCACTCCATGTATTTTCTTTCTGGTCCATGACTAAAAAAAGACACTTTTTGTATTCAGATCTTATCATTATTCATTTAATGACATTTTTACTTATTTTACCACCTCTTTGTTGAATTTTAAATGATTTTCACATTGTGAAATATTTCTTAGTCAAAACCATTGCAAATGAAGCTTAAGGTAACATGTAACATTATACCAGATACGTGAATTGGGCAGCAAGACCCAGTTTCTGTCTGCAACAAATGGACCACACTCTGGTCATTGCATTATATCCAATTTTCTTATGACAGTGTCCTTTGCTGTATACAGTAATATGGCATGGGTTTGTGTGACTGCACTGTACTAAGTTGTTGTTGTGTGAATTGCTTCTTCTAAGTTCTGTTCATTGTTGTTTCATTCTGCCATAATTCATAGAGTGTACTTTAGGTGGTGTAGATTTGGCAACAGCAGCCTGTGGGGCCAAGCTTCAGTTGCTATGGCTGCTGCAATAGTTAGCTTGTTGTCAGGAATCATGTTGGTTTCAGAGCATGTGTGTTTTTAGCTACATCTCTCACACTTGACCATTCACACATGTAATCGTATTGAAAGTAACTTTTTCCTTAGGTCACGCGTTCTTAAAAAGGCATAGGGACCGTATGTTCCTCCAGCTCCTGTTAGGTGCAGTGAGGTGATGTAAATTTCATTCTATCACCAACTAGAGACAATGTGCTGACCCTGTGGTCACCAGACAATGTCTCTAAAAGTGCACTGATTTTAGGAACTCTGATCATGACTTTGATCTAAGCCTCCTGAGCACTGATTGAAGTAAGAGTTAGCATGTGAAGTTCCTGACATTCAAGAGCATTTCCTTTGTTTGTGTACTGCAGATGTGCTGTGGGCACAAGGTGGTTTTTGTGTTATGGAAATACTGTATATGATATGGTGTAATGATCAGAAATTGAGGTTTTCCAGGCTGTCTCTTGCCATATTCATTGATTGTTTTGTTAATTTATTCTCTTAGACAGAATTACAGAGTCTGTCATTTGGGTGTATAGTTTCCTATAGTAATGTCACAGCTGTCTGATAGACTGGAGCTACATTCCATGGTGTTCAAAGATACATAACAAATACATGAAGCATACTTACTCACTGTTAGTGCCATATATGTACCCGGCAAACAGGAAAATTCAACGTTAGTTACATATTTGTGTATGGTTAAATAGTCTCGTGGTTTTGGTGAGGGGTTCTGTCATTATTTTCACAGCTCACGGTGCTTTATTTTGAACAAATACATTTTGGGAACATTTGTGTAGTTACATTCACCAGTAACAGTTTGTGAGGAGGAAGACAGTGTATTTTTCTGCCAGAGTCTGAGCCTTTCCTTAAGCTGATGTATTAAATCTGAGGGTGCAGTGCCATTAATACTGAAGCTGGCCACTGAATGATTTTGAGCACTTCAGCAACCACACCACCCCTTAAACCTTCACAGCCTACAATAATATAAACAGCCAACTAGATGCAACAATAACAGATTTTATTGATAATTACAATCAGCTCAACATGTTTCGATGATGCTGCAGCATCATCAGTGCATTATGCCACAAGCTGTAAACACAGTCTAGTGCTCCTGAGGATGGGCGAAATTATCATCCGAAACATGTTGAGCTGATTGTAATTATCAATAAAATTTGTTATTGTTGCATCTAGTTGGCTGTTTATATTATTGTATCAGTGATGCATGGTCACACAAACATCAAACTTCACAGCCTACTTTTCTAAGGTAAATTTTTGTGTTATCCTACCATTATTCTTTCTGATCTTCCAAGTTTTCTGCTTCCAAGAGGTTTTCTGTAACCATTTCTCATCTGTTATATGTACCCAGCCCATCATAGTTTCTTAGTTTTGTGTACCTAGCATTACTGGTTACCTCTACAGTTCATGAATCGGTATGTTATGTAATACCCCAAATGCATCACTTACCTCATACAGGCATCCAAATGTTTCCCTGGGGAATTTGTTTTTTGGCATTTGTAATTGTGTTTGGGTTCGATTATGATTATATAGCGTCGGTGATAGATGAATGAATGAGTTTGAAGCATTGGTGGAATGGTACTGACAGGGAAGAGCTGAAGTACTCTGAGAGAAACCTTTGTCCACCACAAATCGCAGGTGAAACGATTTGGCCTCGAACCCGGAGTTCCGCAGTGACATGCCGGCGACTAACCGACTGACCAGTGCCACGGCCCCATTTGTAATGTATGTTTCTCCACCAAAGTAAGAGACTTCCCTTCACACCGATACATTACAGCGAGCAAAAACTGTTATACATTTCGTTATCTTCTGTGTCGCGAGAGCCTGACAATGACACACATGCCTAATGTGAATAAACGGAAACCCCAGTTTCACGAGCAATCTTGTGTGATTGTTATTTCTAACATGTAAATGCTGGAATGCTTAAAATAAAGAATAAAGCTGTCTTATTCCATAACAGTTCGTATCACGTGTTGCAGACTGTGTTGAATATAAAGTCGCCATTTTGTGTGTTACAGCGTCAAGAGAAGTGACGAGCAACCTTAAGCACTTGGGTCGCATGTGCACCCCCTACCCCCCCCCCCCCCACCCACAACCAATATAAAATCCTGGCCCCACAAAAAATACTAACACACCACAAATAAACTCCCCC
>Ga0123352_10012548_pt1 | contig 13403 bp, 12 predicted proteins | sample TergutLab28metaG_FD_89700 | JGI IMG/M metagenome (GOLD analysis project Ga0123352, IMG submission 89700) | Labiotermes labralis P1 segment gut microbial communities from Petit-Saut dam, French Guiana - Lab288 P1 | ecosystem: Host-associated > Arthropoda: Insects > Digestive system > Gut ...
CTTGCAAGATATTTTTTTTAAGACTTATGTAATTTAAAACGTCCCATGTTGTAGTTTCAGAATCCAAAAATAAAATTTTTGTATCACGAATAGGTTTTTAATATTCACCTTAAAATTTACGGACGTTATTTTGCCCCATCCTGTAGAACCCCGTGGCAACACCTGCTAGCTCACTCTGCGGCTTGTGTCAAGCTTCGTGTTCCCCTACCGCTTTTGCGTGCTTGTTTTGCATTGCTGTTTAATTGCAAATGGTGTCCTAGTGGAGTAGTGAGAATGTCAAGTTTTTGGATGTGTGTGAGGAATCTGAGGGTCTTTGGAATATCCGACATGCCGATTACAACAATAAAATCAGACGCGATAGTGCAATGCTTCCTCCTCTCTTCCCTCACTAGTTCTCTAAATTCTTCACCTAAAACTAAATTAGCAGCATCAATAAATTCGTCTATGGCGTTTTCCCACATTGTCCGGAAGTAACTGACAAGTAAACAGATTTCTAACCCTAGTGGCAATACAAACTTACCCGGTAACCTACTTGCCACTTCGACTTACCAGCTCGTAAAATATCCTCGTGACAACGAGCCTTTACTTGCTGTGATTGCGGGTTTGAATACCGCCAGGGGCATGGATGTCTGTTTCTTGAGTGTGTTGTGTGTTGTTGAGAGGTAGAGGTCTCTGCGCGCGACTGATCACTCGTCCAGACAATAACAAGCCAGAAAGTCCTTGCTGACAACGTGGCTCCATTTTTTGTAATGAAAGAGCAGGCAAGTCGCTGTTCCTTTGCACCATCACACTGGTTCATTCTGTGTATGACAGTCTGTTTTATGAAACGTGATTGGAAACGAAGTGCACAGAGGTAAAAGGCTGTATGTCCTCGGCACGATGACATTTTTCTAAAATTCGTGCGCAAGTTTAAAGCCTGTTTACCAATACTGAACAACAGATTTCTACATAAGCAGCTGCGTGTTGCACAAATATCTGAAAACTCGAATACAAAGACTCGAAACGTTTGTTTAAGAATTTTAGAGAAAGTGCGGAAAAATATTTAGTATTTTTTTTTTTAGTTCAGGAAGAGTTTCTAGGTTTTATCGGTTCACTTCCCCTTTAGCTTAGCCCATGTGAGTTAGAATGGGGACATAACGGTCATCTTCTTAACATATCAAGCCGCGCAAAATTTGGGAAGTTCAAAATTTCGAGGTGCTCCATCTTGCACGAAATTCAATTCATCATAATTTTGTTACCGATAACAAATTGGCAACAAGAAATTGTCGGTCATATACGAGTAGTAAAACATCCGCTGTAGCATTCCGCTACACAGTCTGTGACAGCTTATTGCTAATGTGAATCATGCTTCTGCCAGTGCCACCGGTAGTGTTGGAGTGTCTATGGGTGACAAAACCGATATTCTTCAATCTCGCTACACTGCAGTAAAACTTAGCTTGTGTAACACACAGAGTCTGTAAAAGTGTAACAGTTATTAATTTCCTGACTCTTATTTCCTGTTATATGCTCCAGGTCATGTATTTCCAGAGCAAGAAAGAGTTCATCTCCCTTTCCTAATATTTCACCTATTTTTCGCCTCTTGTGAAATAAAATATTGGCTTGCAGCTATTGCGTTTCTGTTCATTCGTTACTTTACCAATCAGTCGGCAAGGTCGGATAAAGAATATCACTTAATTAATCATATCCATCTGTATGAATTAATACAGGATGGGTCGTTTAAAGTGTTATCCAAACTAAAATATGATATTTTGTATTTCCAGTTTACCTTCGCTGAACGTTAGGTATCTCTGCATGCAAAAACCTCAGACCTATTTGTGCCTTACACTAAAGTGTTCAAAACAGCGAACAATGGAAATTGATACAAAAACTAAAGTTAGGAGCCTGACTTTTGAATCTGGTATGTATCTTTCGAAGCATGGCCAAATGGTTAGTGTGTGTGTTGCAGACAATATCAAATATTAAGACAGTGTTATGAGTATTTAAACCTATTTTATACTTAATGAGATATAGCACACAGTGTTGCATATTTTGGAATCGCTTGAAATGGATCACTATGTAGGTATCTTCATTCACAAGGAATCTACACTTCATGATAAGCTATCAACGAATCTGTGAAATGTGAATGTTCTGACTGCATATCGATTAAATTCCGACTTGTTACTTTAGGGGAAATTCGCCTATTATGGGGAGTTTATTTAAAAAAAAAACTGCTATTAAACTTTGGAAAAAAGTCGTAAAACTTTCCAAAACACAAACAAGACTTTATTTGATTAATGAAGAGACAGTTGTTACACAAACATCTACATTTAGAAAAGAAAAAGTGTGTAAAATTCGTTTCCGTAAAAGCTTCATGTCTCCAAATTAGGCGCACACGTGTTCCTAATTTGGGGAGGTGAATAATTTACACAGAAAGCACAAAAATGGTTACAGAATTAAAAAATTACAAATACAAAGGATATAAAGTAAGAACAAAACAGTGTTTAGCCATGACAAGGCTCACAAACAGAGTGTGTGCGTCCATCTGAAATATTTCGCACATCGTATCCATTCTTCTCTGTCGTGGTCTTCAGAGAAGCGACCAATACACAACACACAATTCGCGTTTCGTTCCCCTTTTTCCGTCTTATTGTAAGCGAAAGGAACAGCTAGGGCAATGTCCGAATTCGATGGAGTGTCAAACGGAGTTGGATCCCGGCAAATCGTTCTCTTCCGTCTTTTTGAACGACCAAGAAGAGCATTCGACGCAAGCCGATTGGTTTTGGATTTAGTGGCCTGTTTAATTTAATTTAATTTAATTTTTTTGGAGTTGTCCCAACAAATTTTTTGTGAGTTGAACTCGTTATTTTCTTTGCTGTTCCACCACGAGTATTTGGTCTGTAGGTTCAGGCTTGGCAAAGCGCTGATATCTGATGCACGGAGAGCCTCAGCAGAAGTGAATGACGAAAAATTAGTAGAACTGAATGATGGTTGATCGCGAACTTCACCAAACAGGATGGTTCACAGGATCAACATCTGTGTCCTCTGAGGCTAGAGGGAAATCGTGTATTCTGAAGATGTTCTTGTCACAAGGAAAGAGGCCTGTCTCCCGGAAAACATTAGCCGCTATCTCCTCTGTTGCATCTCGCTTGTATGCAGTGCCGAATTGTTCGCAAATTTGGTAGACGGTGACCACTCGCCCGCCTTAGGTTTGAACTGAGCTGTATTTCAGTTTCTTTGGAGTAAAATGTTTTCAGGGGCCCCATGAAAATTTTATCCATGCGTTGCATTTTGTGACTGTTGTGAGGTGGGAGGCAAATGATGTCAACATGATTCTCTCGAGCTAAAGTAATGACTTCCATGTTCATTGTGTGTGAATAGTGACCGTCCGGTGCTAAGATACAAGGATCTTATATTGTTGGTTTCGTATGCTTGTTGAAATGAAGAAACCACTGGGAGAAAATCTCGTTCTGTATCCACTCCGAGGGATGGCACGCGTGGATTGATTCAGGCGGTGTGCCATTCATCAGTTCTGGTTTCATAAATTTTCTTGGAAATACAAGTAACGGAAGAATGAAGTGTCCAGTTGGACTCACACCGCTGACGACTGTCACAAGAGATCCTGTTCTGCGGATTAAACAGAATATATCTGACGCTCTCCTTCCAATCCCAATATTTTCGTGTGTTTGTGCTGTACAATAGCGATGCCGGCTTCGTCGCATTTGTAAAGTCTTGCAGGATTCTTTTTAATGGTATCCACTGCAGGTTCGTAGATTTAAAAATACTGAGCTGCCGATTCAGGATTGAAACCCCTCGCTCTTGAGAGTGAAGACCTTCAGGGGTTGTAACTGAAATTTCTTGATGACGAAGTAGGAAAATTTTCAACCACTTCCTTCCAGTCTTTTCATTTCTCTTGAAAAACTGTTTTTAATTCCGTTTCTTACAGCAAGTAATTAAGCAAGGTGCATGACGTCTGTCATTGTCAAGTCAAAAATCTTTCTTTCCATCAAAAGACAGTGCTCGGCCAGATCATTTTCTACTTCACAAAGAAGAACTTGCTTCCAACCCAGTTTTGTCTTTATTGCTTCACTTGAGGTTTCCTGCCGGTCTTTAACCCTTATCCTGCTAACGTGGAGAATATGGTGAGCTCCTAATAATGCTAGCAGATGGTAGATGGGATTTTACTCGGCGTTTAAAGGGTTAACATAACTCTGTACTGCTGTTTGTGGTAAGTTGAAAACTCTGAACGCTTTGTAGCTGCCCATTTCCTTGTTCCTCATAGCCTCAACAGCTGCCCTCATCCTTTCTGGGCTCCATTTTGTTTCTAATTACCTCTAATATTATATAACCCAGAAGGAATAATTCACAAGGCACTGACTTCCTAAATGAGGAACCCCATATTAGGCCCTTCAGACCTCCCCATAATAGGCGAAAACAGGTGCTCGAGAAAATGGGCGAATAAAAGAGAAGGAACTAAAATTGAAACACAGCAAGGGTTTAAAATTGCACTTAACAGGGAACTGAGCACTAAAGTGATTTAGAAAAATAGCTTACCTTCAACTTCTCATGAGCCACAGTTTAGGGGTAGGCAAAAATTTCACAGCGCACCAAAACAAAGACACACATTCAGTAACGCAGTCTTGAGCAACTGACCGTTTGTAATGATATTACAACTAATAACCTCATCTGCTTAATGATTTACATTCTTAAGCATAGAGCGCAGCACCTCCTAGTATGAAATAATGCACTTCCCTATATTAGGAAACCTCTACATAAGGGGCGAATTTCCCATAGTGTGTTGTCGGTACAAGTTTAGCAGTTTAGTTGAATAAAGAGAGACCAACTTGGTGTCACTTGCTTTATTATTTCATTATTTACTGCTCAACATGTTTCGGATGTATTAACATCAGAAACATGTTGAGCATTAAATAATGCAATAATAAAGCAAGTGACATCAAGATGGTCTCTCTTTATTCAACTATCAAGATGATGCACGGTCCAATAAACATAAGATTTAGCAGTTTAATTAGTTTTAAAAACAAGTTCTGTCAATATTATAAAAAGCTTAACCCTTAAAATATTTGTATAGATATTTAACTACGTGGTAAGGGTATAAATATCTACAGAGTAAATTCATTGGTCATCTAAAGCACATGTCTTAAGAATGAAATATCTTTCCCGAAAAGTTGTTAGATAACATCAAAATCCTACCGTTTAATATAACTACAATTTTCTTAGAAAAAATTTGTATATTCTGGTGATCTACACTTCATTAAAGCGTCATACTCTTGGCTAAAATGGTCATCAAATTAATAATGTTTAAATAATACAAATAGAGATACTATCATTGAATTCAATATAGTCTATAATTCCTCCTTAAATATTCATCGAACAAATTATCAGAATTAGTGCTATATCTTGCTTTAGTACCTTTATCCAGAAAAATTAAATCTTTATGAAGTTTTAAAATATCGTTTTAGAATTTTTTTTTAGGAATTTTGAAAATTGTTCATTTCTTACAGGCCATGCGCATTAAACATATTTATGCAAGCATTTACAGTACATACTTTAATATTAATCAGTTGCTTGCCTTGTTTAGGGTTCGACAAAACTAAAATGCCGTCCATAAAGACGAATATCGTAAGAGAGAGATTGAAATAAATGACAAATTTCTAACATACGGTTTGCAATTCAGTAGAAATAATTTGTAAAATATTACAGTACATCGTGATTTCCTTTTCGGAGGAAGTTTGTGATCTATACTACTTTCTTTCTTTACATCTTTTATTTGCTGCTTTATTCCTTTAGTTTTTTTATTTATATTTTCTTTCGTTTTCCTTTCCTTTGCTTCTTTCATTCTTTATCCATTCACTGAAAGCACTCATATTGGGAGTACAACTACCTCTGCACGGCACAAGAAGTTAATTGAATCACATGGCTTCGTCAAACCAATTAATAGAATGTCGGCTTTGTACTTCATTCTCAGTCTGGGACACCTTGTGGATTAGATTGGTCTACATCAAAGTGCTTCTTCTGTAGTCTCAGTTGTAAAGTCACTGATTGGCGTTTGAGTGGTCATCAGATTTATTATAGATGTGGAAAAAAAAAAGTGGACATATGCCCAGAATCAAACCCTGTTATCCAGTCATTTTACTAGCTGAGCTAATTAGGCGGTAACTTACAAGCGTTACATAAAAGTGTATCACGTCACAGTTCACGCGTGATCAGGAAACGTTTCCCGTATTTTCACAGAAGCGCACCACTCCCCTCCCCCAACATTTAAAACCATTAATTAGTGACGTTCTTGTTGTACTGCAGTGTCCGAAACACGTCACATTTTTTTTTGGTTTGTGTGAATATTATGGATGGAGTCTGCTTGTGCACTCATGACAGCAGGTTGATGCATGTAACACAAATACAGATACAGAGCTCTGATAGCATGCAGACAAACACGTTTGAAGAGCAAATACAACTGTTGGCTTTACGAAGCTCAGCTCTGTTGGATATTGTGAATTGCGAAATTACACACAAAGACTCCTCCCTTCTGACAGTCCAAGGACCTATGCAAACAAACTGGAGAGAGTCCGTTCAAGCCGTGGCTAGAGGACACTCTGTGGTCCGCAACACAGCGTGAGCTCGCGGAGGAATTTTAAAGGAGAAAAACTTTTCTTTTTTATCTTGCTCTGGAAAAGCCGAGGCAGAATGACGAAACAATTTTGAAAACGGTGTTTACTTACAAAACCATAAATTAATGGCTAATTTGTTTTGTAACAACGTGCTTGATACAGCGTCACACAAACCTATATCGAGAAATTTCAGTTTTGTTATAAATTATTACTATTATTTTTAGTATATTTTATTGCACATGGAGTACAGAGAAATATAAGGGTAAAATTTTACATATAAATATAATTATTCTTCGTCATTCTTCATTCTGTGTATTGAATTACATAATTCTTGCATGCTAATGAAGTTTTGCCGAAGTTGCGTGCAACACGTGACAGGAAATCAGGACTGATGTAGAGCTGGCAAGGAAAATGGAAGTCTTGTGTTCAGACCGGATATGCTGGTGGTTATGTGGGCAGTACTTAGGTGTGTACGTATGTATGTGTGTATGTTTGAATGCATGTATTATGTATGTATGTATGTATGTATGTATGTATGTATGTTTGTATGCATGTATTATGTATGTATGTATGTATGTATGTATGTATGTATGTGTGTATGTATGTATGTATGTATGTATGTATGTATGCATGTATGTATGTATGCATGTATGTATGTATGTAATGCATGTATGTGTGTATGTATGTATGTGTTATGTATGTATTATGTATGTATGTGTGTATGTATGTATGTATGTATGTATGTGTGTATGTATGTATGTATGTATGTATGTATGCATGTATGTATGTATGCATGTATGTATGTATGCATGTATGTATGTATGTATGTAATGCATGTATGTGTGTATGTATGTATGTGTTATGTATGTATTATGTATGTATGTGTGTATGTATGTATGTATGTATGTATGCATGCATGTATGCATGTATGTATGTAATGCATGTATGTATGTATGTATGTATGTGTGTATGTATGTATGTGTTATGTATGTATTATGTATGTATGTATGCGTGTATGTATGCATGTATGTATGTATGTAAGTGTGTATAATGTAATATGTGTACGTAATGTGTACAAATGCGTGTGTGTGTATTCATTTAGGTCTTCCCTTATTATTCCTTAATGAGGCATATGCTGTATATTTATGCACTGATCTATAAATATATTTGTGATATTTAAGGTCACGGTAGGCACCACTCCAGAGGACCTCACGACGTCACATCCAATAATGGCCTTACCTTAGTATCCTCACTCTCCCACAGACTGAAGCGTCTGCGAATTACGCCAATTGTCCAATGTAATAGCCTTGGTTCTTGTGTTGGAAATATTAGTTTTACAAACAAAGCGTAGGAATGATGAAAGTCTCATACAGTCGAACATTTTCGGTATATTGTTTTTCTTACGTTTCCTGGCGTCAGCTACGGACGGTTCATAGCCGTACGTTTTGGGTGTAGTCTGTCAACCTACGTTCAGAACCGTTGGTGATAGGAAGGAGGGGAGAGATTTAAATGGCGAAACAGTTAGCAGCTGATAACGGAAGCTAGCAGTCCAGTAAGGAAGTCAGTCGCGTACGAGTGTGGTGTAGGTAGGAGTACAGAGAAGTGACTGTGTTAGTTTCCTAGAAATGATCTAGTTGTTTTACTGGATATAGAGCTCCATTATTTTATATCAAGAATAAATTGAGTAAATAAAACAAACAAGTAAGAAAGAAATAATTTAAAATATATGTGATTCGGTGAACCACACTCGTCTCCCGGTGAGAGGTTCTCCCACCAGACTGAGGGCGTCGGGACAACAAAGATACGAAGGCTGATCGTGTAGACTCTGAATCGAATAGCAGCAAACCTTTCTGAAATTTGAGCTGATCTTAGATTACGCGAGAACTTTATCGACATTTTGGTATTCATACATGTTTGAATTTTGACATATTTTAGAGGGATTTGAAATCTATACAGACATTAAATTTTTTCTTTTTCTGGTGACAGTTCCCCCCACACCCTTTTTTACTACGTTTTGCCATATTTTTCATAGCTTTTAGTAATGTTCCTCTCTTTCGCCTAATGACCTTTAGTCTTAGCGAATAAATAAACAAATGGACGAATTGAACATTACATTGTTAAAACCTTCCCCTGTCACGAATTCAGGATTCTTATCAATAACATTTATGTCCGTTATGCACGCACAAATTGGACGAGGACTGTGGCCGTATCCATTCCGTGCGGCCAGTTTGTAAAATTATGGATGAAATGATAGCTTCTTCTTCTTTTTCTTCTTCTTTTTATTTTTCTTCTTTTTTTTCTTTTTCTTTTCTTCTTCTTCTTTTTCTTCTTCTTCTTCTTCTTCTTAGGGCCCGTCAGCTTATGCACCGAAAGCATCGCAGCCTTAGACTTATTGTGCAGCCCTAATATTTCGTTCAGCACAGCCTCAATAGCCCTGCGCCTCGTATGAAGAGGCAAAGGTCCCTTACCGAGGCTGTGCTTATGTCTTTTGGTTATACAGTCGGTCTCCCAAAGACATTATAACGCTGTCGAGCCATCGCCTCGCCACAGCAAATAATGTGCTGCACTGTTTCAGTATCCATCTCGCAATATCTGCAGATTGGATCCCCATCAAACAGGCCCATTGTATACAGGTGCCCGCTTACAGGAGCATGCCCTGTATAGATCGCAGTTACCATTTTTAGTTGATGCCTACTTAACTTTAGTTGGTCGTCAGCTTTTTCTTACTTGGTCTAACTATAAATAGTTTGCCATATCTGAGGCCTGGCTGGTCTTTCCAGGCTCTTAGATGTTGCACCGCAGTCCAGTTCTTAACTGCTTCTCTTACCGAACAATTAGGTATTCCAAGAGCCGGCTCTGGACCGAGTAATGGCGTAGCTGACGCTTGTCTAGCAAGCTTATCAGCTTCTTCATTTCCGGAAATGCCTCGGTGCCCCGGCACCCAGGCAAGGGTAACCTTATTCAGGCTAGCCAACGTTGAGAGAACATCCAGGCACCCTGCAACCTACCCATAGGTCACTTTCGGGCCACTAAGTGCCTTAAGTGCTGCCTGGCTGTCAGAGAAAATGAGAATCCGCTTATTCTTATAGGCCCTTCTTATATTTACACATGCACATTGTAGAATGGCATATATTTCAGTTTAAAAAACTGTGGCAAATTTACCCAATGGGAGCTGGAACTTCTATTTGTTCTCAGGCCAAAAATGCCAGACCCAGCCCCCAAGTTAGCCCTGGAGCCTTCAGTGAACCAGACCAGAGCATCCTTAGGGAACACTGGGTCTTTATTTTTCCCATAGTCCCAGTCTATAATGACACTGAAGGCTTTGAAATAATAATAAACTGGAGTAGTATAGTCCGCCCGCATTTCCAAAAGAGGGTCACTTACATTTTTCCAGATAGATAGCAACCCTGCCTCTACCTTAGGATCGGCTGGTTGCTTCAGTATATGCAGCCTGTAGAGTGCCATACTCGCCTCCGCCTGGAAAATGATAGGTTAAATTCTTTCTATAAATAGTATACAGGTTGATCATGTAATCAGATTGGGTAATACAATTTGTATTTTAAACTTCAGCATTAGAAGAATATCCAAAAATATAATTATTAAAAGAGACAGGACTTTAAATTTGACTGTTGTTTTGTACGGTTGTGACACTTGGTTTCTACATATAAGGCACAAACACGGATTGAGGTTTTCGAGATTATGGTTTGATAAAGACATTTGGGTCTAAGAAACACTAGGTAACAGGATACTGGGTGAAGGCTGCATAATGAGGAACATCATGACTTGTACTTCTCACGAAATATTATTCGGGTGATCAAATTAAGGAGTGTGAGATGGGCGGAGCATGTGGCACGTATAGTGAAAGAAGAGGTGCATAAACGGTTTTTGTGGCAAAACTAATGGAAAGGCCTAGGCATAGACTTGAAGGGAGTGTAATATCAAAATAGATATTCAAGAAGTTGGATGGGGGTATGAACTGGATTAATGTGGCTAAGGATAGGGACAGGTGGGTGGCTCTTGTGAATGCGGTAATGAACTTGTGGGTTTCATAAAATATGGGGAATATTTTAACTAGCTAACGACATATTAGCTTCTTGAAAAGAATTCTTCTTCATGGAGTCAGTTAATTATTTAGTTACTGGACAAAAAGTGTGGGATCAGAAAGGAATGATGCACAGCCTTTAACAATCTTGGGTACTCAAATATTGTGTTCTTGGACAGCCATGTAGCTCGAATTTGATAAGTTCTTGTGTCACGTGGATTACCAAACCGTAAAGCAGTAATACTTAACAAGTGAAGAATTTTAGATTTGTCCTTTACTTGTTATGCTAGCAACAGTTATGTGTTAGTTTATTCTCATACAACCGGAGGGAACTCTAAGCAGGCTACCCTCTTGTTTTCTGTTTGAAAAGAGAAAACCTCCCAGACTTACACGTCTTAAACTTTCATGCAAATATAACTTACAAGAAGGACTTATTTTTCATTAAATTAAGTTCGCTATTGTAACCTTTTATAAGAACAGAAGTGACACCTTTATGAGATATTTTATGGGAATATTGTACTGAAAGACCCAGTGTAATTGGAATCAATACTGAGTCAGTAATATGAAAATTCTGAAGCAAAGCAAACTGGAAATAGTCTATTAATTTACTTGACCTGAAAATTGCAGAAATTCGTGATAAAGTTGACATGGGGAATATAATTCAATAACCACTGTACCAGGCTTTTATCGTGGGTTAACTTTATTACAGTTATGTGTGGGCGGTATACCGTCTGCAAGGATTTAACTATTGGGCCTTTATATTGAAAGGGTAACTCCAGTGAAATGCTTCTGATGTCAAGAACCAATTTTAACTCACTTGATAGAGAGGTCTTGACAGCAGTACCTCAGGGTAACAAATCCTTGGCTGTGCCACGATATTCTTTATTTGAATCTACAAGAGACTACAGACAATATTAAGGCTTTATTAATAACGTAAGGCAGGCGAATATTGCTAGAAGTACACATTAAAAACAGCTAGAATATTAATATAATGGAATAAAGAATAGTAATATTTAGAAACAAGAGTTTGTCACAGCGGTGGCGGTAATATTTAAGACTTTTGGGATATTAAGCCGTGCTTTTTGGCAAGTAGTTACCAATGTTTCGAAGTATTAGGATGCCTTCAGTTTCAGGATCAAAGAATCCAAGGAACGGAAGGCGTCACAATTCCTCGAGACGTGGAAAACCCTTCAACAAATGGCACATCACAACAACACAGAAGGTTTAAATCTTAATAGATAATATTCCTACGTGTTGTAATATTTAACTTTACCAGCAACATAAATGCGTAAACGTAGAACTAGTTCTTAAGATGTTAAGAATGTAACAAGTGTAGTAGCTAGCAATGCTGGTCTCCATGCTTGTTACCACTAGGTGGCAGTCCGAAATAATACGAGTACAATGAATTGTAAGGAACAACAAGATGCAAGTGTGTTGTCTCCACTGTGTAGTGCACCCTGGTATTGTGTACCGTTTATTATGTTTTGTGGCTAACAATGTATGTAGGACTAAAGCAATTATTTTTGCATCATTAAGATTAAAGATATTATTTCAGCGACACTTTTACTTATAGTTGATATTAGTTTACGAAAATATGGCCACATACAGTCGGATTGAGAAGGTCTTCAAATAACTGTGCAAGGACCTCCAGTTTAACGTTTTGCCAAAGTGAATACACAAGAATTTGGGTTATTACATGGCATATTAAATAACGTTCTTTGTGGAATGAGGTCGAAAATTCGCATTCTTGTAAAATATGTTATTTTTTTTTCGATTTTATGTGTTTTTAATTGCCATATGACCTCCCAATATGTTAGGCTCTAATGCAACATCATGGAGGGACGGACAGATACATAGGCAGGCAGGCAGGCAGGCAAACAAGATAAACCTTTGTGACCTCCGCATCAAGAAGTACAATTTTTCTGTATAGTGTTTTCTTTCTGTGTGTGCACAATGTGTTATGTAAGGTTCCACTTTTACTACGTACGATAACTGCCAATTGTAAGTATTCAGATCAATGCTATTAGAAGAAGAGGTATTTGTCATAGGCAAGTTTAATGTCTTTAAACTAACGGAGGATAAATTTGTGCTATTCTGGCCAAGTCTGTCTGTGTAATGATCCCTTCAGAATTCCGTTACCACTCCCTGAAATTCTGGCAATGCACAGTACAAATTACTGGTCACTACAGTTTATAGCCTACTCATAACTCTCAATCAAACATTCAGTAATGCCAGCATTATTGTTCTAAGACATTTCTGACTATGAATTACACAACTGGAATATAAATGTCGGGTGGAGGTGTTTGTGGAGGTGTTTGTAGAGGTGTTTGTGGAGGTGTTTGTGGAGGTGTTTGTAGAGGTGTTTGTGGAGGTGTTTGTGGAGGTGTTTGTGGAGGTGTTTGTGGAGGTGTTTGTGGAGGTGTTTGTGGAGGTGTTTGTGGAGGTGTTTTCAGAAAGTTTGAAAATTCGATGGGCTTCACTTTTTATGAGCTTTCTTTAATCAACCAATAAATATGATTCAAGGATTTAGAACTTTTTGTCTAAAGATTTTACATCAATTTCAAAGAAACAAATACTAGAGGAAATATATGAGATATATAATCCAGTAGGAATATTCAGCAGACTTCTTAAGACATGAAATAGACTTGTAGGAATTTACAGCAGACTTTAGGACACAGGAAATGGTCTAGTAGGTTCTACAGCAGACTTCATAAGACAGGAAATGGACTTGTAGGAATGTACATCAGACTTAAGAAGAC
>Ga0123352_10012549_pt1 | contig 13402 bp, 7 predicted proteins | sample TergutLab28metaG_FD_89700 | JGI IMG/M metagenome (GOLD analysis project Ga0123352, IMG submission 89700) | Labiotermes labralis P1 segment gut microbial communities from Petit-Saut dam, French Guiana - Lab288 P1 | ecosystem: Host-associated > Arthropoda: Insects > Digestive system > Gut ...
GAATATTTTAAACATGGTGTATACTCTCCGTTTTTTTCTCTTCAAAATGCAGTTTGTTTCATAATTCTAACGTATTTGGTTCCTGTATTATTCACATTTTATATACAGGATGTGTTAAAATTAAAAAAATAATTCCGGCACCAAAAGGTTGATTAGGTTCATACAGTTGTCATCATAATAATTAAGGGAAAGTAGTATGCTGTCTATTACTACTAAGGGTTGTTTATGATGTATATGGGGGCTTTTTTACAACACGTTTCGGCCCAAAGGGACATCTTCAGGTAAATCATATATCATAATTACTAAGCAGTGTTATTGGGTTTTGAGCCGGTTGTATATAAATGAGATATCATTTTCCCAAATTTAGCTACAAGCAGGGATACCAAATTTTATGAAAATCCATACAGCGGCTCTGTTGTACTTAAAAGCGGACAGATATGACAAAGATGACAGGGATAATAGGATCGCGTTTGCCCCCGTTTGCCCGCGTTTCCTACCAATGCCCAGAAAATCGTTGACTTCTGTGACAACCGAAAATATAAATCACGTTATTAGTTTTGGTATTCTTGCTGATAAGTTAGTATGACAGATGGCAGTATGAAACGTGTCGCTGTCAAGTTGTGTGTCTGTGTCTACCCATTTAAAACTTTCACAGCAAATGACATGCCTGGATTCGGGTTCCTGAAATCGACTGGGATATGCTAACGCAGTTTTCAAAAGTTTAGCCAGTAAATGACAGACCGCTGTAGGCAATTCCCGAAGGCTTTGAGATGAGCAACAATACACGCTGTATTTGTAATGGCACATGCTCTGAGCGGAATATTGTAGCAGGAAATTAAGACCCGAAATCGCCAGAAGGCATTTGTTAAGTAACACATTATGTCGGATTGTATTGGGTAGGAATTTTAGTGAATTTGTGAGGAAACTTCGACATCATTAACTAATATAATGCTTAAATAACTGGTTCTGTCTGTATAGTTGCTTATATTGAAGAAGTTGTGGACAATAGGATTTGCTGACCTAATATTCGGAAAAAAATTAAAAATTTTATTTTTACAGGAACAGGATGGAAAATAGGAATAGAGAGAAAGAAAGAGAGAGAGAGAAAGAAAGAAAGAGAGAGAAAGAAAGAAAGAAAGAGAGAAAGAAAGAAAGAAAGAAAAGGAGAAAGAAAGAAAGAAAAAGAGAAAGGAAGAGAGAGAGAAAGAAAGAGAGAGAGAGAGACAGAAAGAAAAGAGAGAGAGAGAAAGAAAGAAAGAAAAAAAGAAAGAAAAAAAGGAAAAGCAGAACAGAAGGAATGAACAAAAGAATTAAGTGAAAAGTAAGGACTTACGTAAATAGAGATGTAATAAACAAATCTCAAAGATGTAATTCCTTGGGTACAAAATTGAAAAAGAACTGGCAGTACGACATTGCAACAGGACACTGCGGCTTGCTTCTGTTTTCATCTCAGTTCGGTATTAACAAATATAATCCATTTTGGAAAGTCGTGCCTTCTGAAATGAAGATCAAAGTCTTCTGTTATATGAAACCGTGTTGTCTGGCAAATAGTTACTGACGTTTCGAAGGAGAATTGTTCAGGTTCAGGGTTTGGCACAGGTCACAGTTCAGAATAACTAGATTTAACCATAATCTCTGCGAGAATCTCAGACGTCACCTTCCTGGATGTTACACGGTGCAGACTGGTACAAATTTACCGACGTTTCGGAGGAATCCCTTTGAGGTTTAGAAATATGTATTCTTGAATCCGCGCCTGATTCTTAATTAACACAAAATGTTTAAATCGCTTTTATAATCATCTAAAATTGCCCCAAAACACTCTTTGCACTTTTTCGCATTATGTATTAAATAGTTGTTTATGGTCACATCGCAACTTACATATTACATACTTTCGCCCTATGTGGTATTGACCTTGATGATGCAATGAAGGGAGGGGACAGGAGAAGCAATGCGAGTAGAGGTAAAGTAGGCTTACTCGCCTGTGAATAGTTTGTTACAGCTATTGAAGGGGGTGGGGGTACCGCGGGACCACAGTGGTTAAGGCGCTGTGTTACAAATCGGAAGGTCACTGGTTCGATTACAGATGGTGTCATTGGAATTTTTCATTGACATAAAATCCCTCCGATCGCACTATGTCCCTGGCGTCGACTCAGCCTCTGACAGAAATGAGTACCAGGAGCATTTCCTGGGGGTAAAATGCGGCCGGTGCATAAAGCTGACAAACTTACCACCATACAGGGCCATTGTTACGTCATCTGGGAACCTTAACTTCCTGGAACCTTCTGGGCACCTCAGACATGTAATGGGACTGCTTGATGTAAGGTGGTGACTATTACTGTTAATTTTTATATATTTATTTCTGCGCTCAGTTTACAATCACTTTATAATTGTCTCAATAAAAAATTACTGCGAGATAATGAACGCGGTTTCTTTTAAATTTGTAAGTATATACTTACGTAGCTTGCTTGGGAGGATGACATCCTGATCACAGCCAGATCCAGCCGAAATATTTTGCGGTCCTGATAAAACCTTGCTAAGTTACGTACGTGATATTGTATTTTGATGTTTGTGACTTGCATCGATGCAACAGAATTGTTGGCTTTGTGAAAATCGTGGATGAATCTTTTCAGGAAATCATAAGACTCTGCCTTCTGTATGCACGGCATTACAAAATGCTGCTGTGCTCCGTCCTGAACTTCACATTGCTGTTTTTAAACCAAGAAAGAAGGAATTACGCCGAAGAAATGGAGAGGGAAAAAAACTTATTGAAGCTTGGGTTATTTGACGAAGCTTTTTCAACTGCACATTAGGTTACTAATCGTGCGAACGTCCGTTTTAGTCAAGAAACTCCGTGTCGTCAGGAGCGCATCATTGGATCCGCTCCTGAGCCAGTTTACCATTTTGGCTCCGGAATTATTTTTTTTTTTAATTTTAGTACACCCTGTATATAAAATGTGAATAATAAAGGAACCAAATACGTTAGAATTATGAAACAAACTGCATTTTGAAGAGAAAAAAAAAGGAGAGTATATACCATGTTTAAAATATTCGGTACCTATATTTGTTGAATAAATACATAAAATGCAGCTTTGGAGGTTAGCGGTGCGGTACGTCAACTATAGTTGACGTTAGGCATCAAAAGGTTAATCTGATATATGTACATACTCTCACTCATTTCCTATACGGTCTATTGTAATTACGAAATTCCAAAACCTTTCGGTTTCCCAAATTATTATGTCTTTCAGGCTTTCCGACTAAATTTTTGGACTCTTTGCAAAATTGCGATAACTGACTTTACTTTCGTCATGTCTGTCCGTCCGTCCTTCCAACCGTCCGCATGGAACAACCCGGCTCCCACTGGACGGATTTTCATTAAATTTGGCACTTGATAAGTATTATTCCAAAATTTTAGAGAAAAATCAATTTTATTAAACTCTGACAAGAATTAGGAATATTTTACACGAGAACGCTGTGTGCATTTATGGCAATTTCTCCTTGAATTCCTCTCATATTAAGAAATATTTCAGGCAAAGATTGTATAAAAAATCAAAACACATTTTATGTTCAATAATCCCCCCCCCAGAAATCGTGCCAAACATTAGATACATTCGATAGTTTGATAGAGCCAGACAGGCCACAGCTGACAAGTTCATGTGGCGCATGCGCATTCCATGCTGGATAACTAAGGTTATAGACATACATATAGAATATTTAATGCTTATGGCTTTTCGACGGCAAAAAAAGTTACGCGAACGCGCATGAATGTTACGTTATATGTACATTGCTTCCCTTGTTTCACGCTTTTCTTATTTCCTAGCTTGCGTGCCACATGTCTTGCTTATTTTATGTTCCTTCAGAGGCTCACCATAAAGATAAATGTTGACGGTTACAAGTAACGAATCTTCGAATTGCGCAGTTTTTGTATTTACTCGTCCTTGCCTCGTCTACTTTTCACAAATAAATTAATAAGTGAGTGAATATTCACTATTTATTTCACCAACATATGCACTTGTAAATCGATCAATATTAATGTTAACACATTAAAACATTAAAAGATAAAATATTATGATATTAAAACTCCAACATGTTTCGGTTATTTTATAAAACCTTCATCAGCGAGTAAGTTCGTACCTAATAAGTTGCTTTTAGTCTATAGTTGTTTATGAAGTATGTTGGCAGCATGTCATATTGTACGTGTGATGGGGTTGGATTCCTTGTTGCTTGTTCTTCCTTATATTGGCTTCTATTAGGTACGAACTTACTCCCTGATGATGGTTTTATAAAAAAAACGAAACATGTTGGAGTTTTAATATCATAATGTTTTATCTTTTAATGTTTTAATGTGTTAGCATTAATATTGATCGATTTATAAGTGCATATGTTGGTGAAATAAAGAGTGAATTTAAGTCAAATGCACGGTGCAACAATGAAAATGAGTGAATAATTGAAAAAGCGCTAAGAACATTTGTTCCTCCGCCTATCCTGTCATGATATACACGTCGGTCTGCCAAAGCAGCAGTATGGTTGGTAACACTGCTGTCCACAGGGTGACACCACCATTAATTTACTTTGCTACGGCAATACATTGAAAGTTAAAGCTGAAAGCAAGCAGCGGTACAGGCACCGTTCTGCTCGGTTCGCATCTGGGATAAATTTTGTGAGTAGGTGTGATTTAGTTTCTTGGAACTTACAAAAAGGTACATGGAAGATAAGGGAATTTAAAACTGCCAAACTGAGATTTTTCAATTATGTACGTTTGTTGAGCCAGAATAATGTCGACAATATAGCGTCTAGGCAACGGGCTGGACGGTCCGGGGTTGGAGTCCCAATAGATGCAACACACTTTGCCGATCCCAGTGGCCGCGCGGTCAAAGGTGTAGGTCTGCGGTCGCTCGTTTGCTGGGATTGTGGGTTAGAATCCCGCCGGGGGCAGGGATGTCTGTCTGTTGTGAGTGTTGTGTGTTGTCAGGTAGAGGTCACTGCGTCGGGCTGATCACTCGTCCAGAGTGTGGTGTGTCTGAGTGTGATCGTGATGCCTCGATAATGAGGAGGCTTTGGCCCACTGGGGGCAGTTGCGCCATGTTAACAAAAGTATACGTTTTTAGGCATACTTAGCTAACTCCGTGGAGCAGATTACATTTAGAGGCGGTGACAGCCGCCTAGCTAATCAATAAAACCTCAACCCCCCTTTATGAAAACCCAAAGTTTGTTAGAGCCTGTCATTGGAACTTATATTGAGATACTTGTATAAGATAGCACTGTAAGAGGAATTTAGTTTCTTTAATATTTATTTTGAGGCGTTCTGTGTTCAAGCTATCGAACATCAGGTAGCATTCCTAATTCGTGTTTGGAAGATACCGCGTTCAGATCGGCTCTCCTGATTGAGGTCGCCTGTGTCCCTCTCTCAAGACACGTACCTATGTAATGTCTCAAACTACGTCGTTACTACCACAGCCATGACACAAGCTGGACAAATGACAAATCCACTGTACAATCCCGACAGAGTCCAGACAGATTCCGACGCCCACTCAGCCTCCTCTGCAACGGATACCAGGGGTGCTTTTCCGGGGGGTAAAGCGGCCAGAACTTCTGGCCACTCACTTCTACCTTTTGTCGAGCTTAAGAAGGAGTTCAGCTCTACCCCATATGCCTTCGTGGCCTGCATGGGGACAATATTTTGCTAACATTTTACATCACCCTTACATATCCAGATTATTTATTAACCTTCTTGTCGTATGACTTTATACCACTGAAAGCGTCGTTAAATAGAGGGATAATAGGTGTAAAGAATCCAAACCAGAAAATGTCGTTTATCTCCCGCCCTGTTATGGGGGATAAGCATAAAATTTATACGAAAGATGTATGACCATGCGAAGGTAGCCTGTTAGTTGCTACCTGACATTGGTTGAGCTGATTTATGTCGTCGCAGCATTGTGTGCCTCAGTTCACAAAAACTAGTATTTTCTGCCATTTTCGTTTAAATCTTTTTAGTACTATTTTTGTTGGGATAATACGCCGTTTAACATCAGATTAGTGAACTGAACCGAGTTGGAAACCTGCGGGACGGATTATCTCTGAAACGAAGAAAGGAAGTTGAGTCAGGAACTTAGCAAGGTGTCACAAAGAAATCAGAGGGATCAAAGTGAAGGTACAGAAATATTATTCCACCCACGCATTTTACGCAGACTTCCAGAAAAAAAACACGAAATTTCTTTGTTTTCTTGACAGCTTCGATACAGAATTGTCAGTAAACCATGAACCCAATATTACTTGTGCTTGGACTGAACTGAAAGGTTTGCTGCTCGACTGAGTTACTTCACTGCAAGTTGGACTGTCTCATACGTGCTGTTACAGTTTTAGCAATGATTGTTCTGTCTTCTTGCAGCTCCACGTCCCACCCACGGTCTCCATTCCTGAATGCCGAACACGAATATGTGTGGTGTGTGTGTGTGTGTATGTGTGTGTGTGTGTGTGTTTGTGTGTGTGTGTGTGTATGTTTGTGTTTGTGTGTGTCTGTGTGCGGACAATACGTCTGAGTGCTTAGTGCTTTCTTTCTCGGAGACTGTTCATTTTCTGTGGCATAGAAACCTAATGACTATATTTCATGTCTTTTTATTTCCATGTTGCATTTCAAACCTTTAAAGTAGCCTAGAGTGATTACCGTACCTTGCCACTGGCCTTAATAGTTTCCGCACACAGTGTATTTGTGAATTTCGTATGACTATCACAGAGTGATCGTTTCCCTGTATAGCATAACTAAAATAATCTTTGTAATGGAGAAGCGCTGTGTTACTGCGAGGTGTGAAATAACTTGTAGGTGTCAGATTAATTTCATGCTTAAAAGAGCCAGCTCTGACAAAGAGTATGTTGTCAGATGTAATGGAAATTGAAGGTTACTGTCTTTTGGGACACCATGTAGTCTCGTAGAAATTTATTGAACTGTCTGACAAATTGCTGCCGGAATTTTCACGGTACAACGTACATGGTCTGTTCAAATGTAGGTATACGCTGTATTGCGTCGGTGGTAAATGAATGAAAATGACATTACAGCAATGGTGGAATAATAACAAACAGGGGAGAACCAAAGTACTCGAAGAAAAGCGTGCCCCCTTGCCGCTATGCCCACCACAAATCCCATATGGACTGCCGTCCCAAGGAACATGGGCCTCCCATGTGACAAGCCGGGAACAAACCGCCTGAATTACGCCATGGGCCCTTCGAAGTTGGTTTTGAATTGCAATGGACCCCCGGCATAACACGCGGAGGGCAGCTGCCCGGGTCACTTAGACGTCACTGGAATATCGTAAATATGGAATTACTAACCAGAGGTTGCAACACGCGAAAGAACTTCTGAGAAATTTATTCGCAATTTTGGCACGCGCACTGCCCTAGAAAGAAGACCGAGCAGTGCCTAGCAACATTCTCAATCGTCAAAATTTTTTTTGTAATAAATCCAGGTTTTCTCACTACCTCTTCCCTCCACTTTTTCCTTCTTCTCCTTTTCAGGCTTCAAAGCATTAGTACGTAGTCTATGTTTTCTTTAAGCAGAATGAGCATGTTGAGACCAGATTTAATTTGATAATAAGAACCTAACTGCCCATGAAGTATATCACAGATCCTAAATAGCACCGCGTGTTGATACTGTAACCACGTTACACTGTAATTCAATAAACCGCATTTACTGTGAAACACGTTGCGTAAATGGTAGGTCTTTGGCAGTTCCTTCCTTACACTGACATTACACTTGCAATTGTACTTCAGTTTCAAAATGAATGGCCGAGATTATGTCGATTTATTGAACAATGTTTACGTTACGCTTCGCCTGTTGTTTTGTCTTCTATTCATTTTGTGTTCGTCCAATAAGCCGTTACGTTCTCATAGACTAAATAATCGGCCCATATAAAAATTCGGATCGTAACTCCTAATAAACATACGTAGCCTCTGTTACAATGAATTCAGCTAATTGAGAAGTAAGGCTGTTTACTGTGAGAATTGTGTGAAACACATAAATACACTGAGTAGACGGAATACATAAATTGTTAATATGAAAGCAGCTGGTACAGTTTGGTAAAGAGTTTAACCTTTAGACGCCTAACGTCAACTACAGTGGTCGTACCGCACCACTAACCTCCAAAGTTGCATTTTATATATTTATTCAACAAATATAGGTACCGAATATTTTAAACATGGTATGTACTCTCCGTTTTCTTTCTCTTCAAAATGCAGTTTGTTTCATAATTCTAACGTATTTGGTTCTGTAGTATTCACATTTTATATACAGGATGTGCTAAAATTAAAAAAATAATTCCGGCGCCAAAAAGTTAAGGACCACAATTGAATCAAACTTCTTGGCACAGTGTTTAACATAGCTGCACATAACCCATTGAAACAAGAAACTCTACTTGATTTTCCTTCAGTTACAAAGTTCAGGACATCTGATGAAGTGAAATGTTATCTATTCAGAACCACACAGTTTAGGACGTATGGGGGACAGGAGTAATGTATGCCACTTGTCAGCGTCCTCTGGAAGAAGCCCCCATTTCCGCTTGACCCCAGAGTCGGTCCGGACGGTGTTAAGAAGTTATATGTCCCTGTCTGTGCCGGAAACAGCCAGACCACAACATCTCCCAACGGTCTGAGTTATAATTTACCAAACGTATCTTCTATATACATCACTACACACAATCCAAATAATTTTAACTTCCGATATTTTTATAATAATCCATATTTTATTTGTTTAATTCAAGAGCGAAATTTAACCACAAATTATATATTTGTTTAATACTGTGGAGTGATTCAGACACATTTCCATTATAATTGTACTCTTGACCTCACCCTGAAGATGGCCACATGTAAGGCCGGAATATGTTGGTGACCATAATGCAATAAAAGTACATCAATACCATTGAATTGTATTTGTTGGCTTTTAATAAATTTTATGCACATAATTAACGCACGGCATATGGAACATATCAAGCTGATTATAAATGTGTGTGGATAACAAACCAACTAGATGTCACTTTTGTGTAATACATTATTTTCTCCTTTATAATTTGCTCAACATGTTTCGGGCAAACATGTGCCCATCTTCAGGAGCTGACGACTGTGTAGTGTTATCGCCACGTGTTGGTATTGTGCCGTGACTGCAGGAAAGCTGTCAGAACCGTTGGCAGGTAGTGTGTCCATTGAGGAGTTCGTAGCACAACCCCTCAATGGACACACTAACTGCCAACGGTTTTGACAGCCTTATTGCAGTCACGGCACAATACCAACACGTGGCGAAAACACTAACCAGTCGTCAGCTCCTGATGATGGGCACATGGTTGCCCGAAACATGTTGAGCAAATTATAAAGGAGAAAATAAAGTATTACACAAAAGTGACATCTAGTCGGTTTGTTATCCACACTGAATTACGATGCACGGTCAGCCACATATCTGATTATGAATATTTATTCTGATGCGTTTTGGGTTCAAGCTACCGCACATAGCACTTCTTGATCGAGAGGTCTGGAGTTCAAATCTCGACGCGAGGTTCGGCTAACCTGACATGTACATGTGATATTTGTCAGTACTTCCATGCGAAGAAATGCATCTTGTTACAGATATGGTAGCGGTTTGGTTATTACGGTTTGTAATCAAACACCGGGAAACGAACTGGAGTTGTGCAGTTTCGAACTGGAAGTAACCCCAAAACAATGATAAGCTCTCACTGAATTTCACTGTCAGGTTTTGTGCGTGATTTTAGGTTTCTGCATTGTGTGATAGTGGGTTATATTGTCGAAGTTTCGGAAGAAGTTATTGCCTCAATCTTCAGGGACGGAGAGGCGAAAGTGTGCAGGTTATATAGACATGGGTTCCGTCAAAACCACTTCACAGTTTATGGAGCTAGTGTCACGCATCTTTCTTACTTTAGCGGTTTTTTTTTGCGGTGCTTCGACCTGTTTCCGGTTTATGGTCCCCCTTTACGGGACTTCGCCATCAAACTCGATTAGACACACCACACTCGGTAGGACTCCTCTGGACGAGTGATCAGCCCGACGCAGAGACCTCTGACAATACAACACTCAACATGAGACAGACATCCAAGCCCCCGGCTGGATTCGAACCCACAATCCCAGCAAGCGAGCGACCGCAGACCTACCCCTTAGGCTGCACGGCCACTGGGATTGGCCACATCAGCGTATTACGCAAATTAATTGAGGGCCTGAAGCTGAATTCTTTGTACATTCCTTTTTCGTCTCTCATATTGCTTTTCCTGCCCCTCTGTGGTTCCTAACCTCCACTTGCAACCAGAACACATCTTCTCCCCATGCACTTCGACCCTGAAGATGGAGACAGAAAGTTTCTTTAAAATATCGGTGACGCAACCCACAGACTATGCCAGATCGTAAATCTATGTCCGCGTTAACCTCAGGTTTTTGATATTGCAGACAAATGGGATTGTGTTTAAGTATTAAAAGCCAAAAATAGTAAATGGTTTGGTAATATGGATAGCTGGATTATTAGATTTTCCATTAGGCTGAAGAGACCGTGTTATATAAGAGCTAGGCAGCAGATTTTAGCTTTCTAATATTATTTAAGTACTTATTCGGCTCTTTAGCTGGCAACTCAGTTCCGTGGAAACCACCTGGGACAAACACTAACACAGTTATCGGTTCCACTGCAAGAAATGGAGAAAATGATTGATATAGTTCAGCTCAAATTTTTGCATCTTTCCATATTCCAACCACAGCCCTGCAACTGTATTATGTTAATCATTGTTACCAAACAAAAAGCTCTCGTTTAGGATTCTTATTGGGAAAAAAATCCTAGTTTCAAACCCGGATACCGGTTGCCATCACAGATTTCTCTTGTTTCTCATCTTTTCCTCTGGACAAACGCCGGTACGGTATTTCACATTAGTCTATGATCACTTCCATCCACATATTGTCCTACTCCTTATTATCCCACAGTCGGAGCAACTAACAAGGTATTAAATTGTAAAGTAATGCTAAAAGCTATCTCATTACAGGCTTGAACAGACACTTAGGGCTCCCGGAATGTGAGACTGCCACAATTTCTAACAAATTGGTATGTGAATATGGTAAAGTCAGTCGTAGGCATCAGCCGCCTTTACCCTCCAGGGGATACCCCTGGTACTCATGTCTTTTAGTTGTTGAGTCGACCCCAGGGTCACAGCGGCCGGAAGGATTGTCAGTGAAAAAGAAATAGTAAAGCAATAGTCCGTAATAGACTTTTCCTACTGTTCCCACTGTAACCGAGACGTCCTGGAACTGGTATTTCTATCCTATCAACGGTCACACCTTTCTCGTTTTCCCTTGAAGCCCAAGTGTTTACGCACGTGTAGAACACATTTTGATGACCGAAGTTTTGTGTTCGCTCTACCCAATCGTCCAGAATCTTTGGTATCTTATTAGGTAACCAACTAAATAGCTAACTAATTAACTTCATATTAGCTATTTTTTCAACCAGTGTAATGTAGAATGTGGATAACTTCAAAATAATTAAGTCAATGGAGCACATTCGTTCTTGAGAAACCAGTAGTACATCAGCTAGTTGAGAAATTCCCTGTACTCCATGGAACCCGAAATCTCATTACCGTGTCTCGACGACATATGAGCCAGGTGGATCCAGCCCTCCACGCCCTGTTTCTTTATCATGTTCTTCTCATCCTCTCTTGTGCTCCGACCTGCCTATTTCTTTCATATCTTGCAACCTAAACTCTGTATAAATTTCTCTTCTCCACCATGCGTGCCACATGTCTCGTCCGTCGGACCCATCCTGATCCAGATTAATCCGCTCATTATGCGTCTATCCAATTTCTCACGATCCGTTTTAACTTGCCCTCCCAACTACGTTCGAGTTTTTCGACTATCGCTTCTTTTTCAAGTTTCTGCAGCAAAACCGACTATGCGTTTCTGTTCTCTTCCAGATGAAAATAAAGTTAATTGCTGTTTTGCGTCTTGATTTGAGAAGTGAATCTCTTTTTAGTCCCTCGTCATGTCGCATAAATCTCCTCTCAGGTACTTGTGTTCACTTTATCTGTTGTTTTACATATGTGAGATAACTGTTACAGTGGTATAACAGCTGTTGTTTGACATGAGTGTGACATCTGTTGCTTTACATTAGGATAACAGCTGTTGTTTTACTTGCGTGCGGCAGCTGTTGCTTTACATTATTATAACAGCTGTTGTTCTACATGTGTGTGACAGCTGTTGTTTTACATTATTACAACAGTTGTTGTTTACATGAGTGTGACAGCCGTTGCTTTACACTATTATAACAGCCGTTGTTTTACATGAGTGTGACAGCTGTTGCTATACATTATTAATAACATCTGTTGTTTTACATGAGTGTGACAGGTGTTGCTTTACGCTATTATAACAGCCGTTGTTTTACATGGGTGTAACAGCTGTTGCTTTACATTATTAATGACATCTGTTTTTTACATGAGCGTGACAGCTGTTGCTTTGTATTATAACAGCCTTTTTTTTACACGAGTGTGACAGCCGTTGCTTAACACTATTATAACAGCCGTTGTTTTACATGAGTGTGACAGCTATTGCTTTAGATTATTAATAACATCTGTTGTTTTACATGAGTGTGACAGCTGTTGCTTTACACTATTATAACAGCTGTTGTTTTACATAAGTGTGACAGCTGTTGCTTTACATTATTATAACATATGTTTTTACATGAGTGTGACAGCTGTTGCTTTACACTATTATAACACCCGTTGTTTTACATGAGTGTGACATCTGTTGCTTTCCATTATTAATAACATCTGTTGTTTTACATGAGTGTGACAGCTCTTGCTTTACATTATTCTAACAGCTGTTTTTACATGAATATTACAGCTGTTGTTTTACATTAGTATAACAACTGTTCTTTACATGAGAATGATAGATATTTTCTCGTCCTAGAGGTAAAACCCTGATGACAATGTCTGGGGATTGTCACGAGAATGACTGTGAAGATTACTGTTTGCTGGAGATGCGGCACCGTGTAGCCTGGCGGAAGTTTACCGAAAGCTTAACAGAAATCTCCTGCCTGCGTCATTAGAGTAGATCCACCTTGATGAAGGAGACAGAAGGATCCTCCGAAAATTCGGTACTTTCCCGCCAGTCGACACGGCGTAACATCCCAACAAACAGTATTCTTCGAAGATTTATGGTGTTAATTGGTCAGTATTGTGAGAATGCTTAGCCTAATGGGAGAGAAAGTTACATTATTTTATTTTTATTATTTATTTATTTATTTACTGCAGTTGGGTTGTTACCCGGTGGCAGTGGTTATTTTACATGTAAACAAAACATGAAATTGGTTACTACTAGATTTAAGTCTGGAGGGCTACATAAGAAGCATGTAGTGGCAACTTGGAATCTTGGGAACCATCTCAGC
>Ga0123352_10012550_pt1 | contig 13401 bp, 2 predicted proteins | sample TergutLab28metaG_FD_89700 | JGI IMG/M metagenome (GOLD analysis project Ga0123352, IMG submission 89700) | Labiotermes labralis P1 segment gut microbial communities from Petit-Saut dam, French Guiana - Lab288 P1 | ecosystem: Host-associated > Arthropoda: Insects > Digestive system > Gut ...
GCAGGTACAGTTACAGCAGCAGCGAGGCAATTGGTACTGGGAATGTTAGGAGCCTGTATAGTGCAGGTACAGTTACAGCAGCAGCGAGGCAATTGGTACTGGGAAAGTTAGGAGCCTGTATAGGGAAGAGTCACTTACAGCGGGAGCCAGGTAATTAGGAACTTATAAATTAGATTTAATGTGAGTCGAATGGGGAATTTTCAGAACAGAGTATTGTGTTTTTTCTATGCACAAGGAGAAGAAATTCATCAATTGTTCACATGGATTTTGTAAACGACAGAATAATATCAACAGTTAAGAAAGTGAAATTTGTTAGCGATAGGGTGTCATATATAGTTCTGAGAGGTCGCTGGTGTAATATCGTTGTTCTGAATTTGCAAGCACTAATTGAAGGGAAAGATGATGATTCAAAAGGCAATTTTTATGAGGAATTAGGCCAGGTTCTTTTTTTATCATTTTCCTAAATACCATATAAAAATTCTATTAGGAGTTTTTCATGCAAAAGTGGGGAGAGGGATTATTTCCAAATCTACAATTTCGAATTAGAGTCTACATCACGATAATAATGATAATTATGTTAGAATAATGAACACTGCCTCATAAAAAATCTAGATTTTAAAAGCAGGATTTTCCGGCACCGAACATTCTAAAGCGTGTTTTGTAAGAATATTTATGATCTGTACTGTTCATAAAACTTTATTCAGGTTATCAAATTTTGACCAGCTAAGTACTTGTCAGCTTCTCTAGAAGCACTCTGCGCCATGCAGTCAGTTTCTTAGTGCGACCTCAGTTAGCTCTTCCTTTATATCGATCGTACTGACGGTCGCAGTGCAAAGGCTGTGGTCAGATTTCTTAAATTAATAAAACGAAATAAAGTCTCCAATCTCAGTCGATACTCAAAATAGACATTTTCTAATTCTAGAATTTACTCGTGCCCTATTACCTCCGTAATTACAAATGTCCCAACATTGACAATCACCAAATTCTACTCACCTTTTTTCATTATTTTGTCATGAAACGGAATGAAATCCTGCTTGCGGACATTGGTACATCTTTCCATGATAAAGCACAAGTAAATTTTATATTTACCTTTTGGAAACTTCACGGATATCACCTTTGAATTTGCCGTACCAAGGGATAAGCTACACTGGTTTCAAGCAAACCTCACCGCCATGTATTATGTGACACAGAAATTTTATTTCATCATCTACGATAAACTGCACCTTAATCCTCAAACAGGCACGGTTATCATTTGCGTAGTTGCTTGATTGTTTGGTTACTTTCGCGCCCAAGAAAGTGTTGCGCGCAGTCCACAGCTGGATGTCAGTCCATCTATTACATAGTATTGGCGTCATTGTAATCTGCTGGATTTTTATGACTTTCGGTAGGTCTGTTCTTTATGAAAAGCTGTCAAGCCACATTCTTTTCTGCGAAAATTGTTTCATTGACTTTAACTATTTTATAACCAGGTGATTCATTCCGTTGTCTTTTAAATATTAAAACAATAAAATACTCTGTTACATCCGACAAACAAATCAAATGAAAGTAGAAAGACAAACTTCGAAACTGCAAAAAGTAGTCACTGAAAATTCAGATGTCAGTCATGTTGCGTACAGATATAATATAAAATAAAGAAATAAATTTTACCTAGAGGGAATGTATGTATACAGTAATATCAGAGTTGGTTCGAGGAAACGTTTTTACAGTCGAATAGACGTACTAACTATTACGATGATGTTCCTGAATTTCTGCCATACATACCCAAGACAAAAAAACCATGCTCCGTATTAGATTGTCAACCGCAGCCTGCCTTTTTCTACCATAATTTTTTCGAAATATTTTATAAAAGTTACGATTTTAGAAAGGAAAATTGGAATTGAAATTTGCTTTGTGATTTTTGTCTAGAAACTTCGTTTGAAATATTATTTTATGAACAAATCAGCAAGATGTTAACATACGTTTATAAAATTCTTAATAAAAGCGTATATTATTGTTTGAAGATGTTCATGAAACTTTAATTTTTGTACAGATTTAAGAAAAATTATCAAACATAACTCAAATAAAATCCGTTCAATGGGAACCGATTAATTCACTGAGGGCACACAGACATAACAAATCTAAGAGTAGCTTAGAGCCCTTTTGAGAAATCGCTTATGTTACACAAATGTAGAAAGTTTCTACAAAAATCCATATTCATGAAACACTGGGATCGCAGTTGTACGTTTTATATTCGATATTAATTTATCCATTTAATGATGTAAGCTCGAAAGAAGAGGGCAGCTATAAGGATAGAAAGGAATAGCAGATGTGGAGTGTGTGTGTGTGTGTGTGTGTGTTTGTGTGTGTGTGTGTGTGTGTGTGTGGTCAGGAATACTGTGATGTAAATGTAGAATTGTAAATTGCAAATATGAAACAGTGTGAATTGGAAGGTTATAATTTGATAGGGCAGACGTAGTGTGTGTGGTCAGGGGATAATGAGATGTAAATAAAGAATTGTTAGTTGGAAATATTTAACAGTGGGAGATGGGAGGATATAATGTGATATGGCAGATGTGGTGTGTTTGGTCAGGGGATACTGAGATGTAAATATAGAATTGTTAGTTGGAAATATTTAACAGTGGGAGATGGGAGGATATAATGTGACATGGCAGATATGGTGTGTGTGGTCAGGTGATTTCTGAGATGTAAATGTAGAATTGTTAATTGGAAATATGTAACACTGGGATTTGGGAGGTTAAAATTTGATGTGGCACATGTGGTGTGTGTGGTCAGGGGATACTGAGATGTAAATATAGAATTTTTAATTGGAATTATGTAACTGTAGGATTGTAGATTTTATAATTTGATATGGCAGATGTTAGGTGTGTAGTCAGGGGATTCTGACATGCAAATGTACAATTGTTAATCGGAATTACATAACAGTGGTAGTTGGAAGGTTTTGATTTCATATGTCAAATGTGGTGTGTATGGTCATGGGATACTGAGATGTGAAGATAGAATTGTTAATTAGAAATGTGTAACATTGGTAGTGAAGTGTTTATAATTTGAAATGGCGGATGTGGTGTGTGTGGTCAGGGGATACTGAGATGTAAATGTGGAATTTTTAATAGAAAATACGTAACTTTTGTAGTGGAGAGGTTATAATTTGAAATGGCTGAAGTGATGTGTGTGGCCGGGGGATACTGAGATGTAAATGTAGAATTGTTAATTGGAGTTATATAACAATGAGAGTTGGAAGGTTTTGATTTCATATGGCAGGTGCGGTGTGTGTGGTCAGGGGATACTGAGATGTAAATGTAGAATTTTTAATCAGAATTATATAACAGTGGGATTTTTGGAAATTTCTGTTTTCATATGTTTTTGTGTTGTCTAAAGGAAAATTGGATGTAAATTAAGAATTTTAAATTGGAAATATATAAGAGTGGAAGTGGGGTGTTATAATTTGTTATGGCAGATGTGGTGTGTGTGGTCAGAGGATTCTGTGATATAAATATATTATTGGTATTGTGAAGTATATAACAGGGAATTTTTGGGGATTATAATTTGATATTGCAGTTATGGTGTGTGTGTGTGTGTGTGTGTGTGTGTGTAGAGCGTGTATGTGAGTGTGTATGTGCGTGTGTGTGTGTGTGTGTGTGTGTGTGTGTGTGTGTGGTGGGAAGATGCTGAGAATTAAATGTATAATTTTTAATTGATTTTATGTAACAGATGGATTTGGGGGTTATAATTTTATATATTGTATATGTGAATAACGGTGTCGACTCAGCCTCGTGAGGTCAATCGTGGAGCTACTTGAATGAAAAAAGTAGCGGCTCCAGGTCTAGAAACAGAGATTAACGGCTGTGGGAACCCGTTGCGCTGACCACGTGACACCCCTCTATTCGCAAAAGTTGGCACTAACTTCGCAGATCGGCGCCGGCCGCTCTGTCGGTATAGTTCGCGGACTATGGCCACCGAGTTGTTGTTTATTTTGTTAGATAAGTGAATGTTTATATAACATTAATGTAATGTCACTTTGAATGTCTTCTTGGATAATTCACAAGACAATTAGAATTTTTGAGCTTTTCCTCACGAAACATGTAGAATAATTACTTAAAAAATCCACAATTATTCCTTCTCATGTATCGTACTTGCGGTTGCCATTATATTTTCTAATTATCTTGGGTTCCTGTATCGATGGCACATCGTATTCTGATGTTTAGAATGTAGGAACGGCCTCTAATATGGTGAGTATTTGATAATATATTGAGTAAACAATCACGGATCCCTCACAAAGTGTGGTCTTCCAGCTTGCCAGTTGGACAAGGTGCTGACGATTCCTCAACGTAAAAATTGTCTTATTATGGAGTATTTAAAAGGAAAACTTCGGACTTGGACTGATACCCTGTTACGAAATAAGCATCGGAAAGTTGCGTAAGATTTGTTACTTTGAACGTTAGGAGCCTGTATAGAGCAGGTACAGTTATAGCAGAAGCGGGGCAATTGGTACTGGGAATGTTAGTAGCCTGTATAAAGCAGGTACAGTTATAGCAGCAGCGAGGGAATTGGTAAAGGGAATGTTAGGAGCATGTATAAGGCAGGTACAGTTATAGAAGCAGCGAGGCAATTGGTACTGGGAATGTTAGTAGCTTGTATAGATCAGGTACAGTTATAGCAGCAGCGGGGAAATTGGTACTGGGAATGTTAGTAGCCTGTATAGAGTAGGTACAGTTACAGCAGCAGCGAGGGAATTGGTACTGGGAATGTTATTAGCCTGTATAAGGCAGGTACAGTTATAGCAGCATCGAGGTAATTGGTACTGGGAATGTTAGGAGCCTTTATAAGTCAGGTTCAGTTACAGCAGCAGCGAGGGAATTGGTACTGGGAATGTTAGGAGCCTTTATAAGTCAGGTTCAGTTACAGCAGCAGCGAGGGAATTGGTACTGGGAATGTTAGTAGCCTGTATAAAGCAGGTACAGTTATGGCAGCAGCGAGGGAATTGGTAAAGGGAATGTTAGGAGCCTGTATAAGGCAGGTACAGTTACAGAAGAAGCGAGGGAATTGGTACTGGGAATGTTAGTAGCCTGTATAGAGCAGGTACAGTTACAGCAGCAGCGAGGGAATTGGTACTGGGAATGTTAGTAGCCTGTATTAGACAGGTACAGTTACAGCAGCATCGAGCAAATTTGTACTGGGAATGTTATTAGCCTGTATAAGGCAGGTACAGTTACAGCAGCATCGAGGTAATTGGTACTGGGAATGTTAGGAGCCTGTATAGTGCAGGTACAGTTATAGCAGCAGCGAGGGAATTGGTACTGGGAATGTTAGGAGCCTGTATAGTGCAGGTACAGTTATAGCAGCAGCGGGGGAATGGTACTGGGAATGTTAGTAGCCTGTATAGAGTAGGTACAGTTACAGCAGCAGCGAGGGAATTGGTAAAGGGAATGTTAGGAGCCTGTATAAGGCAGGTACTGTTACAGCAGCATCGAGGTAATTGGTACTGGGAATGTTAGGAGCCTGTATAGTGCAGGTACAGTTATAGCAGCAGCGAGGGAATTGGTAAAGGGAATGTTAGGAGCCTGTATAAGGCAGGTACTGTTACAGCAGCATCGAGGTAATTGGTACTGGGAATGTTAGGAGCCTTTATAAGTCAGGTTCAGTTACAGCAGCAGCGAGGGAATTGGTACTGGGAATGTTAGTAGCCTGTATAGTGCAGGTACAGTTACAGCAGCAGCGAGGCGATTGGTACTGGGAATGATAGGAGCCTGTATAGGGCAGGTTCAGTTACAGAAGCAGCGAGGGAATTGGTACTGGGAATGTTAGAAGCCTGTATAAAGCAGGTACAGTTATAGCAGCAGCGAAGGAATTGGTACTGGGAATGTTAGGAGCCTGTATAAGGCAGGTTCAGTTACAGCAGCAGCGAGGGAATTGGTACTGGGAATGTTAGGAGCCTGTATAGTGCAGGTACAGTTATAGCAGCAGCGAGGGAATTGGTACTGGGAATGTTATTAGCCTGTATAAGGCAGGTACTGTTACAGCAGCATCGAGGTAATTGGTACTGGATATGTTAGGAGCCTGTATAGTGCAGGTATAGTTATAGCAGCAGCGAGGGAATTGGTACTGGGAATGTTAGGAGCCTGTATTAGGCAGGTACAATTACAGCAGCATCGAGTAAATTTGTACTGGGAATGTTATTAGCCTGTATAAGGCAGGTACTGTTACAGCAGCATCGAGGTAATTGGTACTGGGAATGTTAGGAGCCGTTATAAGTCAGGTTCAGTTACAGCAGCAGTTATGGAATTGGTACTGGGAATGTTAGGAGCCTTTATAAGGTAGGTTGAGTTACAGCAGCAGCGAGGGAATTGGTACTGGGAATGTTAGGAGCCGTTATAAGTCAGGTTCAGTTACAGCAGCAGTTATGGAATTGGTACTGGGAATGTTAGGAGCCTCTATAGGGCAGTTTCAGTTACAGCAGCAGCGAGGGAATTTGTACTGGGAATGTTATTAGCCTGTATAAGGCAGGTACTGTTACAGCAGCATCGAGGTAATTGGTACTGGGAATGTTAGGAGCCTTTATAAGGCAGGTTCAGTTATAGCAGCAGCGAGAGAATTGGTACTGGGAATGTTAGGAGCCTGTATAGTGCAGGTACAGTTACAGCAGCAGCGAGGGGATTGGTACTGGGAATGTTAGGAGCCTGTATAAAGCAGAGTCAGTTACAGCAGATGCCAGGAAATTAGGAACTTATAAATTAGATTTAATGGTGGGACGAAGGGTGCACAATCAGTACAGAAGATTATATTTTTTCTATGGACAAGGAGAAATAATCATCGATTGTGCACAGTTTTTTTTTGTTCACCAAGAGTAATATCAACAGTTAAGATAGTATTATTTGTTTGCGAAGGGTGTCATATATAGTTCTGAGAGGTCGCTTTTTTAATATCGTTGTTCTGAATTTGCAAGCATTAAGTGTAGAGAAAGTGGTGATTCAAAAGACCGTTTTTATGAGGAATTGCGGCCGGTTTTTTTTATCATTTTCGTAAATACCTTATGAAAATAATATTAGAAGTTTTTCATACAGAAGTGGGAAAGAGATTATTTCCAAACCTACAATTGCGAATTAGAGTCTACATCAGGATAATAATGATAATGGTTTTTGAATAGTAAACACTGCCTCATCAAAAGATCTAGTTTTAAGGGCAGGATATTCCGGCACCGAACATTCATAAGCGCAACTGGACTTCCCGTGTTGAGAAGTCTTACAAACAGTTTGATCACGTATATGTAGACAGGAAATGACATTCGAGTGTAGTAGATTTACGAAGTTTCAGGATAGCTGACTGTGATGCCGATCACCATCTGGTGTTTGCAGAAGTGAAGGAAAGTTTGGCAGGAAATAAACAAGCAACACAGAAGTTGGATGGGGAAAGATTTAATTTCAGAGCGCTAAATGAGCTGAAGTTTAGGAAAAAGTATCAGATTGAGATCGCAAACAAGTTTGCAGCTTTGAAGAACTTATGTGATACCGAGCACATATAGGGTTTGGGAGATCATTAAAGTAAATATCAAAACCTTGGCTAAAGAGAGTCTTTGTCTGCGCGAATTGAAGCGTCATAAACCACGGTTTGTTGAAGACTGTTTATATTCTTTAGATCAACGGAAGCAGGCTAAAATGCAATGGTTACTGGACACAAGCCAAAGCAAAGCGGATTGTCTGAACAATACAAGACGTCAAGATAACAGATAATTCAGGAACAAAAAAAAGGCACAATTGAAAGGTAAACAAAAGAAATTGAAAATAACAGTATGGGAAAAGAATATTTGGAAATTTTACTGGGGCATCAATGACTCTAAGAAGGGTTATCAGTCTAAAGCTAATAGAGTAGAGGACGAGGAGTGTGATTTGCTTGTAGTCTCTTGTGGAGAAAATCTTGCTTACAGCAATTGAAGGCACATAGTGTTAACCCTTTGGCGCCGGAATTTTATTTTTCGCTCCGGCATTAAATACCCACCCACCCGTCCACTTTAAAGGCCGTTCGGCCATTTAAAGGGTTCACTGTAAGACATATATGGATATACATATATGTCGTTAGGCGCCAAAGTGTTAAAGATTCTAAACAGAAAAAAATATAAACAACACAGCCACTAATCCTTGATCCAAGTTCCTCTGAGGTTGAGTTGGTTTTTGAAAAGCTAAAAACTCACAAATCGCCAGGTTTTGATCAAATCCCAGTAGAATTCATTAAAGCAGAGCGTAGAACAATTCGCTATGAGATCCATAAACTTATAATTTCTTTTTGGAGTAAGGAAGAATTACCTGAGAAGTGGAAGGATTCGACCATAGTACCTATCTACATGAAGGGAGATAAAACAAATGGTACTAACTACAGGGGCATATCACTTTCGCCACCTAAATACAAAAAATTATCCCACATCCTGCTGTCAATGTTAATTCCATATGCAGAGGAAATTATTGGGAATTATCAATGTGGAATTCGAGGCAACAAATGAACTATTGATCATATATTGTGTATTCGTTAAATACTCGAGATAAACTGAAAAACCAATGCATTAGTGTATCAGCTCATTATAGACTTCAAAAAAATTTATGATTCATTTAATAGGGAAGTCATTTAATAATATTATTGTTGAGTTTGGTATTGTCATGAAACTGGTAAGGCTAATAAGAATGCGTCTAAATGAAAACTGTGGCCAGTCCGCGTAGGCAATAATTTGTCTGACATGTTACCAAATAGGAATGGTTTGAAAAAAGAAATGCTCTATCGCCATTGCTTTCAACTTTGCTTTAGAGTACACATTTAGTGGGGTTCAAGGAAGGCAGTAGAGCTTGAAATTATATGGTAGACGTCAGTTTCTGGTTCGTGTTGATTATGTTAATATATTGGGAGGAAGCGTACATACTATAAAAGGAAACCGAATAAATATTCATAGTGGCTAGTAATGAGACTGGACTAGAAGAAAATTCTAATAAATCTAAGTACATGAGATCAGAATGCACGACGAAACCAAAATATGAAGTCTGAAAATAGATTCCTTGAAATAGTGGAACAGTTCCAATTATTTGGGAAAAACTTTAACAAATCAAAATTCTATTTAGGAAAAATAAAGAGCAGACTGAAGTCAAGGAATGCTTGCTTTCATTCGGTGCAGAGTCTTTTGTCTTACAGTTTGGTATCCAAAAATTTATATATTAAGATATACAGAACTACAATTTTGTCTTGTTTGTACGGGTCTGAAACTTGGTCGCTGACATTGAGGAAGAAACGCAGACTGAGGGTGTTTGAGAATACGGTGCTGAGGATACTATTTGGGTCCAGGGGGGTGAGGTGACAGGGGAGTGTAGGAAACCACATAATGAAGAGCTGAATGATCTGTAATATTCAACCAATAATTTTCGGTTGATAAAATCGAAAAGAATGAGATGGTCGGGGCATGTAGCGTGTATGTGTGAGAGGAGAGGAGAGGCGTAAACAGGATTTGGGTTCGGAAATCTGAGGAAAAGAGACCAAATCGGGGGACCCAGGCGTACATGGGAGTATGATAATAAAGTAGATATTCAGGAAGTAGGATGTGAGTGTATGGACTGGATCGAGCTGGCTCAGGATTGGGATATGTGGCGGACACTTGTGAAGGCAGTAACGAACTTTCGGATTCCATAAAATAAGGCAAATTTCTTGACTAGTTGAAGAACGGTTAGCTTCTGAAGGACTATGTTCCATGGAGTAAGTAAGTAAATAATAAAGAGTTATATGGTGAAAACAGTTCAAGTTCAGAGGCTGCGTAACCCAGTTAATAGTGATGGTCCTTACTTTCATAAAACGAGTTCGGAATTCCAGTGAAATAAAACACGTGTCTTTAGGTATGATATTAACATTTTGACAGGCGGACATTTAGGGCAGGAGAACTCAGCAGATCAGCGGCATTACAGCAGGCTGCTTATAGCTGTACATTATACAGCATTATATATATGTTGACAGGTCTGCAGAGGTGCCAGTGAAAATAGTGCTGTGAGTGCGAAAATTTTGTGATAATTTTGGACTGAGGAAGCAGCACCTGGGATGTAACGACGGCTGCGGTTTAATGGCAGTTGACATTCACTGTAGGATCTTGGGTACAGCACTGTGTTGAAATGGCAGCAGTGACTGTCTGCGGCATCGTTTTGACGTGAGGCTGTACGAGAAGTCTAGACGTTCAATTCCACTGCAGAGCGGCGGTAATGAGAAGACTGACAGTAACATTAGGAGCACTGATCGCTGCAGAGTGACAGTGACAAACATATTACTTTGTAGGCAATATTATCAGTATGTATAATGAAGGATAGTGTCCTGTGAGCTTCTGAAATCCCTGTCTGAATATTTTCCACAATGCTCCTGTAGAACACTGGTGTGCTGCAGGTTCAGGCGAACTGTCCAATACTGAAAGCAGTAAAGTTCACTACAGGTGTTAGATAAGGCAACGACACTAGACCATTAGTTGCTTTTAACGAGGACATTGCAGGTAACACCATAGCGTTTAGAAAGAGCTGAATACCTCTATCAAATTGTAATACATCAACGGTATCAAACTACATACTGCAGGCTGTTGGAACACTGCTATCGATAGCAGTCACAATACTGTCATCACTTGACAGAAGTTCCTTTCCGTGTTATCTGTGTTGCATATCGCTTGAAGCATTGGATTACAGAAGCTTCTATTTCGTTATGCTAGCCTAAATAAGAAATGTGTCACTTGATTAGTTGCAGACGCAAGTCTAACTTACACTACATTTCTGCGTGAATCGTTATTGTTTTAACTTCGTTGAGATTTGTGACTTAAAAAGGCATATTTTTAGAGTGCATAAGGAAAGGATAAAATTATTTTAATTTTGTCTGCTTTCTCCGGTAATCCACTTACGAAAAGAGACCATCTGCTCTGTACAATTAATACAATGGACTGCAAAGAGTCAACTGTTCTGCCGCCATTCTCGGGAGATCTAAGAGTAGACTCAGAGCTGAAATTCAGCGAAAATGATTTTGAAGAATCAATCAAGCAGTTTTATGCAAAAAGACAATTAACACCCACTGATCAACTCAACAAAACGCCCCCTTACCCCACGCCACATGTGCTGGCCCAGTTTGCCAACATGGCTTACAGTGACTACAAACGTGGAGAACCTGAACCTCCTGAAGGCTGGAAGTTGCTAACAACAGCAACTAATTCTGGGAACGGCTATTTTGGAACAGCCTACTGGCACCGGGAACATCAGCAAGTGGTGATTGCTCATCAAGGGACTAATATTAAGAATATTGCTGCTCTCGTAACAGATGTTACAAATGTTTTTGGTATTTTAAAAGATCTTTTCACAGACTATGTAGGTATTTTATTAAACAAATATGTTGACCAAATGAGTTCCGCCAGCACATTTGCCAATAAGGTGGTCTCAGCTCTGCAAGAAGTGCAGCAAGAAAAGAAGGTCAGTTTCGAACTGTTTTTCACCGGTCACTCGTTAGGGGGTTGGCTGGCGCAGATCACTACCTTTACCACTGAATACCTTGAAGCGAATGGAGGCACGTTTCTTAAGAAAAGGAAAAGAGAAGAACATCATTCACTTGCAAGCAGCTCTGTGCAAGACACTCATGATGCCAGACACAGTTATCATCCGCACACAGTAGTGTTCGACAGCCCAGGTTGTAAAGATATGTTGTTACAAATGGCCGACAAACTTGACGTACGGCTTGAAGGGAGTACCATAGATTTGCAGCACTTAGACATCACCAGTTACCTGTCTGCTCCAAATCTTATCAACACCTGTAACTCACATGCAGGGACAGTCTATCGCATTTTTATTGATATGTCTGATATGGGATACTTTGGGAAACGTACTCCATTGTACAACCTAGCAACACATAGAATGGACAAAATTTTGCAAGCCTTCGAGCCAAAAAAGGGGAAAGAACATACAGACGATAAAAGCGAACCAAAAATACGACATGTGATGGATTGGCCTCTTAGTGCAGGCTTAACGGGTGGTGCAGAGTTGAATGATTTCTTTGAAAAGGCAAAACACCTTAATAAATACCACCCTCCGGTAATGGACACTGTTCCTAGCAAAGTGCCCGAAGGTTACAGCCAGCTTCGTTATCAAACTAAGGCTTACGATGAATGCGCAAACAGTCAAAGCATTTTTACTCAGGATGAGCGGGAGTTCCTGGAGCGTTATCGGTGGTTACGTGACTTGAACGATTTCTTTAAGCCTGAGAAACTGTTTTGTGTAATAGATAATGCTGAGGACAGAGAAGAAGCTGAACAAACGTTACAAAACTTTGAGCTAAGCAATGGAAGCGTTAGCTGTCCAGACGCTAGAACATTGAACGCCTTGATTCCTTATGTGAAGCGGTTGGTTCGACTTTTTCCGCACATAAGGGAGAAGACAAAGAAACAATTGTCATCAGCCCAAATAAGAAATAAAGTTTATCAACATGAAACAGAGCATTACTTCAGAAAGATTCGCCAAGACGAACTTGAATTTAACTCCGACGCTTTGGGCTTAACAAAATTTCTTACTGGTGACCAACAAATTTGGCAGTTACGAATGAATGATGGAGACACTTGGAGAGGGCTGACTGAGGTATATTTGGTTCTAAAACATACATCCTGCACGCCCAATTACTTTGGTAAAGACTGCCACACCATTCTGGAATTAGAGCGATTGCTAACTGTCAATAGAATGATAAAAATTAAAGCACTGCTGGAATCAATGGAAAAACCGCATCTACTGATGATAGCGTGCGGGAACAATCAGACAGTTAATGATGAGCTAAAAAACATGCTCAAGGAATTGTTCTACATTCTAAAACAGAAGAAGACTATGAAAATTTTTCTGACCACGCAATCAGAAGGTGAAATTGCTGCTTGTATAAAAGAAATAGCTACAGAAATACTCGGCGAAGGGTTTATTACATCAGATGAACAGTTAACTTGGAGTGATTTAATTGACAGTTCACAAAGAAAAATGTTAGAGAAGACAGTGATTTTTCAAGGCAGAAGGGTTGCCTTAAATCAACTGACATCTGCTGAATCACTGACAAATTCCTTTCCACTTGTTGATTTGTTACAAGAAACGGAGCTTAGAATCGGTGAAGAAACTGTACCGTCTGCTGGCAGCGGTTACAATGAAAAGTACTATATCGATAGGACTTTCAATCACAACATCGTCATTAGAGAGGATATTTTAAGTGAAAAAAAAGCAGGAAAATTTGCTGATTTACTGGCCAGTACTGAACAGGAATTTAAAGAGCTTAGTCAAGAGAATCAAAAGAAAAATGTGCATTGGCTGGCGGAAGACAAGTCAGGGGAGCTGCTTTGGCAGCAGTCGCAAGGGAACTTACAGGCATTACGTAAATATATTGATGGCCAGAAATCCC
>Ga0123352_10012551_pt1 | contig 13401 bp, 7 predicted proteins | sample TergutLab28metaG_FD_89700 | JGI IMG/M metagenome (GOLD analysis project Ga0123352, IMG submission 89700) | Labiotermes labralis P1 segment gut microbial communities from Petit-Saut dam, French Guiana - Lab288 P1 | ecosystem: Host-associated > Arthropoda: Insects > Digestive system > Gut ...
ATTAGCGTACGCTAATGCAAAAACTCAACAAATAAGTCGCAAGCTCCTGAGGATGGATGTATTAACATCCGAAACATGTTGAGCATTAAATAATGAAATAATAAAGCAAGTGACATCAAGTTGGTCTCTTTTTATTCAACTATCAAGATGATGCACTGTTCAATAAATATAAATTTGATACACTGGTGCATCTAGTTGATTTTAGTATGGAAATAATATTACGATGCACGGCCCTATGAACGTCAAATATCTGGTATAATCGATTGCAAATGTGTTGCTAAATTGCGGAGAAAGCTTACCGTTTGTGTTTTGTAAAACGTGGAAAGGCATATTTAAAATGCTCGCGTCTTCAGTATTTTTCTTGAAAATAGGTACGAATTTAAAATCTAGTGACAGTAACAGAGTGGATACAGCAAGAAGGTTAAAATCTGCAGACATTTCCTGACTCGCACATAAAGGGGGCGGTAGAATAATTTTAGATTGCTGGCTGTCATGGTGATGGGTATGGCATATAATATCTTGTAGCTTGGTATGTAGTTACAGATATTTTAATGTAACCATTACATTTCTCAGTGATTTGTTACCTGTTTAGTGATAAGTACTTGCAAGTGCGAGGAGGAATTTGCTTTATGTATTTTTTCGTTAGTTTGATGAGTCGAGTACGTAAATTGGAAGAGAATAATGAAATATTTGATAAAGATATGTCTATTGGGAACGACAGTCTGGTAGGTAGAAAGTTAAGATTAGGAATGACTCCTCGCAGTAAATTGCTGGAAAGGTATCATTCGGATCTCTTGTAGAACGCAATTGTGTAAATTGGTTGCTGGATTTTTAAGTTTTTAAGTGTGGGGAGAGGATTATATTTACGATTTTAAAGTACGCTTGATACCCTATATAATTTGCGACCAATGGGTTGAAGTAAAAAGTTCGCGTTATAATGAGGTCCTTTCGAATGGGTCAAGCTCAACCTTAAATCAAGAATTTTCCAAAAATCTAGGAGCCACCTAAAAATTCCAGGCGCCAGAAGAGTGACATGAAGCAAGTTCCGCAATGAACACCCACAAATACTAGTCGCCGCCGTAATAAAATTAATCGCCACGGCGACCTGGCACGCGGGATTTTTGCACCGCTGAGATAAATGCTTGGCCCTAATAGGAATCCTCTTTTGGGTTATGACTGGGCGTAATATTGTAGGAAAGATACGTCGTTTCGGAATGATATGTTTTCATCAAGCCTGAGGATAGGATCGAAAGGATATCCCGAAACATCTTGCCTTTCTTACGGTATTATGCCGCGTCTTAACCCAAAAGAGCTACATCATCAATTTCATCGTGACGAAAGCCTCGGATCACAGGAATCCTCTTTGTTTCTGGTGTAAAAATTGCGAAAGCTGTATGGGAGAAAAAAACAGATATGAAACAGTGCTGTGGTTTCCATAGGCGATTCTGCTCTCGTAAGTAAAGGATGAATTCAGCAACTCGGAAGCAGATCATCAGTCATGACGCATGTAGGCCACAAGACATAGGCCTACGGTATGTGCCTGATAATGTCTGTGAGTCTAATCCAGTCATTTTAACTTGGTGTCCATTTATTTGTAAAAAAAGAATGATGTAGGCAGAACATGTAGCACGTACGTGTACTGAATTTCGGTCGGCATGCCCAATGAAAAGAGACTACTCAGAAGATGTGTGTGATTGCGGTCTTCCGCGGCGGTGTAGAGGAGAACTGCTCTCTTCTGGGTTATTACACGGTGGATAGTGGTAATTTCTCGGGTTGTCCCGAAATGTCGGTAAGAAATTACCACTATTCGATGCGTAATAACGCAGAAGAGCGCAGTTCTCACCCGAAGATGATATTAAAATGGGCCGTAAATGAATAAGATGAGGAAACGTATATTGGATTCTTATAGTTCAGTGTAGGGTTAGGTTGCGGGTCCTTGTGAACCCTGGAAATGAACCTTTTGTTTCCAAATAATACAGGGAATATCTTGATCAGGTGACGGGCTAGAAGCCTCCTAAAAGGAACGGTGCCGAACGGAATTAATGTATACCTGCCAGGGCCGTTTATTGCAGGTGTATGTGTCTTGATGTAGTAAGTAGCTGAGGTTTTATTTTCGTTTCCGTGGAAAGGAGAGACAAAACAATGGGTAGACATCTGGAAAAATAAATTACGCTTAGACTTATTGTATAATACTTATACATAATTTTAAGAGAGTAAGACTAAATTAGTGCCGGTCCCAGTGGCCGCGCGGTTTCAGGCGTAGGTCTACGGCCGCTCGCCTGCTGAGATCGTGGGTTCGAATCCTGCCGGGGGCATGGATGTCTGTTGTGAGTGTTGTGTTTTGTCAGGTAGAGGTCTCTGCGACGAGCTGCTCACTCGTCCAGAGGAGTCCTACCGACTGTGATGCGTCGTTGTGTGTGATCTAGAAACCTCGTGAATGAAGAGGCCTTGGCCCATCGGGGGCTGTCACGCCACAAACAAACAAAAAGACGAAATTAATACGTCGCAGATTCCGCTTAATTTTCCTTGACCAATTGGAAGTAACAGATCAGACACTACCTGCAGTGTTTTAGCGGTATATTTGGTTTATGAGATCGAACTAAGGACAGGAGGAATGAAGGAGTTGCGGGAGGGGGGACTATGAATTCTTTGTCTCCCGCAAAAGAGCAATGAGCAAATGTATAACCGTCTCTATATAATAATGAAGGAAAGCTGGATACAATTATCTAGCCTTTTTCTCTCTACCTTGTCCTACCTCACACCCTTTTTGCTTTCTGCCTTTATATGTCAATGGACAAGCTTAATGCTCGCCCAATACGACCAATTTGCTCCAAAGTGTTGTCAATATATAGTGCATATAGAGGGACACTTTTTGGATCTGGCAAATTGTTCGGAACGGAGGCAGGCGTGCTGCCGGAAGGAGTAGGGAAAATGGGGTCTTTGGAGCCTTTGCCACGCTCTTGATGGGGAACAATTACAGGCTTTGTGCAATAAAAGACTTCGTCCCGAGAATCAGTACTCGCATCTTGAATGGCTTCATTTCCTGTAACATTATGCGTAGTTGCTATGCATCGATTCATGTCATCAAAGCGAAATCTTTCCTTTTTTATCGTTGTTGTGGCTTTTGTTTGACGAACAAGGACATCAAGAGAGCACGGATCTTTCTGCAACACTGAGGATGCAATTTCCTTAACCTGAGTCACGTACTGCGACCTGGTCCGCGGAACAACAAATGTCTGCTGCTACCAAATCTTTATCATGCACTGAGGGAGAAAAGTACATAATAAGGAGCTCTATAATTTGTACTCTACACCAGATATTGGGCCCATTAGTTGGCTCAAATAAAGTAGGTTGTGAACAGGGTATGCAGCACTCATGAAATGTGAAAACCACTTACAAAATTGTCGTAGGAATATCTCAAGAGAAGATATGTCTTGGAAGAACTGGGAAGATATTGATAATATGATCTCAAAGGTGTAGGATTTGAGAGTGTGGATTGGATCCAGCTGGATGAAAGTAGGGTAAATGGCGTGCTTTTGTGAACACGGTCATGAACTTTCTGGTGACACAAAAGGCGGGGGATTCCTTGACAGGCTGAGTAATGTTAGGCTGTCTAACAAGGAAGGACAATGCTCTACGTATTTACTTAATTAGCTGTAAGGTTATCGAACATGTTGCTGTGCTGTCCTACCAGCATTAAGAAAAATGCTGGGCTGCGCCAGGGTTTGGGCGGTTAGTTGCCGACCCTTCACCACGGAGGTGCGAGTTCGCTTCCAGGCTAGTCGGTTTTCGGTTTGTGGTGAACAAAGTGGCCCTGGGAGAGGTTTCACATGTTCACGTATCGCCGACGCTGTATAATCTTTGCAATTCATACAGCCGTTAAACAGCACAGAACACAGGTACAGTACATCTGCAATACAGTTTAGAACTTTATTCTGATTTTATTTCCTCTCAGCAGAACAATCATTAACAGACCAAAGGAAGAGTTTGATAAACCTCAGTAATTGGTGCAGTGTCTGCAGACAACCGTACTACTACTACTACTACTACTACTACTACTACTACTACTACTGCCACTTCTACTACTATTACTACTATACAGCTACTACTACTTACTGCTGCCACTGCTACTACTACTACTACTACTGTAGTAGTAGTAGTAGTAATACTATACTCCTGCAGGGGTGCACGGTGGCACGGTTGAGGGTACAAGGCGGAAAGTTGCGGGTGCGAATCCCGAATGCGTCACTGGAATTTTTCATCGACTTAATTCTCCTGACGCCCTCTGGCATTGGGTCGAATCAGCCTCTAACATAAATGAGTACCAGGGATATCTGTTGGAGGTAAATACGGCCGGTGCGTAGGGCTGACGACCTTACCACATTCATGTGCCGTTTGTAAAGAAGTTCGATGAACCTCAACCTCCATGAGCCCTAAGGGCCCGTCCAGGCCTGTAATTCGATAGTTTACCTTAACCTTTTATTACTGCGGCTACTACTACTACTACTACTACTAGGCCTAATAATAAAAAAAATAGTGCAGATGCACTGTGTTGTTCTGTTCGTTATTTGCCTTGTGTGCGTTGTTAGTTTGTCGTCTGAATGTTTATAACTCTGAAAAATATCCTTAAATAGTGTAGCGGCGGCTTGGTCTAATAAGCGGTGTTAAAAAGTGATCGGGAGGTCAATGTTTCGGGGCTTGTTGACACTATACCAACTGAAACATGTATTGCAGACCGGCTGTTTTGACGTCTGTAGATGCTGTCTTCAGTAACTGAGAGTTTCGTTTGGATTTTCGCTGAAACTGAAGACATACTGATAAACTTCTTGATGAACAAAGGACGCCCTTCTTGGATTAGTCACGCAATTATATGCACTGCCTTATTTCTTAAGCTCAAAAACTTTCTCAGCATGGCTGCCGACAACACAAGTTTTTATTACCATCTCGTTTTATGGGGCATGCTTGCCTTAATATCTTGCGTGAAGAACCGACTCTGCTAATTTAAGCGATTTTTGACATAACTGTCCAAAACTTAATTCTTCGTAATGCAGGGGTGCACAAAGCCCAGTCGGCTAAATTTTTGGCCATGCCTCCTGATGATTGTGGGCCATCGGTGTGGCACTTGCTCTCAGTCCCCCTAATGGCGCTTACAATTTTGAGCTTCCGCCAAAATTTTGGGAAATTTGTGTACTACTTTCGTAGGGGCCATAATTTTCTACTTCGTTTAGGTATTTCTTTTGGTTCTAAAGTTATTTCGGGGCACGCGGTGGCGTAGTTGGTTGAGGCACTGCGCCGAAAGGTTGCGGCTTCGATTCCCGATGGTTTCATTGGAATTCCTCATTGACGTAATCCTTCCGGTCGCACTATGGCCCTGCAGTCGATTCAGCCGCCATCAGAAATGAGTACCAGCAATATTTCCTGGGGTTAAAGGCGGCCGGCGCGTAGGGCTGTCTACCTAACCATCTTCAAGTGCCGACTGTCTTGAAATCTGGGAACCTCAACCTCTGGAACACTCAGGACCTGTTCAGGTCTACAAGGATTGCTTTATTCAGTCTTCTGTCCATTTTTATAATTTTTCAGCCTGTCGTCGTAAAAAAAATGTTTTCATCATATTTCGATAATCCTTACTACAAGGTAATTGTGCGGAGGAGCGTACGATTTGTTCACAAACGCTTACCGTCAAATCGTCCGCCCTAAAATTAAGTGACGGAAAATTTTGCTATGTAATCATTTTTACCTGCTGCGGTGGGAAATACCGTTAACAGCGTGGTCCTTGCGGCCTTGGCTGACACGGTCGCGGTTTCGAATCCCGCCTATGGATGGATGTTTGTGTGCGTTTTTCATCACCGCCAATCAAAGTGATTATCGCTGCTGCTGGCCTCAGTGTATTTGATCTGAAAAAGGGTGGTTATTCGTGCAGATGAGGTACTTTTGATAAACGAACCCAGAGAAAAAGTTGGCTGTATTGAGGAAAATGTAGATTTTCTGGACAGACGTAAAACGTTGTGACGAAAAAGAAATTTTGTTGGGTTTCATTCTTCGTAAATTTGTAAAAGCGTCGGTACTTGTTAGTTTGGTTATGTACACATATTTTTACTTGGCGTTGTGTTTTAATTCGTACTCTTTACAAATATTTTATTATGTAGTTACGTGTTGATTAGATTGTGCCTGTCGCAGTTACTTTAATTTATTGTTGTCTGAATCCACAGGTACTTGAAATTGTGGATGTATGTTTGTTAGTTTGAGCCCTTTTCAGATGTTATAGCTTGCCAATGCCTGCTGGTTGGACTGGAGTCCTTACAGTAATAAGAAATTTTTGTGTCTGCTGAACTGGATTATTCATAGATATTTTAATCTGTGGTTATGTTGGTTGTTATTTTGGATAATTCAAGAACATTCATCTATAAATGTCTTTTAGATTCGATCTTTCTCAACTATTTTATTCTTTCGACACATATATACATATTTTCAGTGTACCCGTCACAGATATCTTAATTTTTCGATGTTGTTTTGTTACATCGGATCCTTCAGATATTTTAATTTATCGATGTATCTTTATTACATTTGGCGCTCTGCAAACATTTTAACTTTCATGTGTCCACAGATATTTTAATTCGTCGATGCCTGTCATTGTCGATTTGTTAGACAGGACCCTTCCTAGATATTGTGACCTAACGATGTTTCTATAGCCTGTTTCCGATACATTTTATTCCACCAGATATAATTTACATTCAATGTTGTACATGTTCCTTGCAATATATTAATAATATATTATATTTTTTCCAAGTAATTGCAAATATATGTAGTAATAACTGTTTGTTTGTTCTCAAAAATTTCTTCTGCCTTCGGCCTCGAGAGAAGATGGCCGTTTTATGCCGAAACATGTAGAAGAAATTACTACGACAAATTATTGTTAATGAATAATATAATAATAATAATAATATATATTAACTGCAGTTGGGTTGTCACCCGGTGGCAGTGGTTATTTTGCATGTATACAAAATATGAAATTGGTTACAACTAAATATAAGTCGGGAGGGCTACATGAGAAGCACGTAGTGGCGACTTGGAATTTTGGGAACCATCTCAGCATTTACTTTTAGGCACAGGGAAACCAATAAAAATCCTGTGTCGAGATGGCCGGTCGCAGGACCTTCCGAATACTGACTTCTAGCCAGCAGCCCGGCATCTAGGGTAAAAACAGCAATACACATATATACACGTGCAATTAGTTTGAATAAATATAACTGTATTATAATTTAAAATTTCTGAATATCACGTGTGGTCTGTTCTGCCCGATATTTTGCTGCGTCTTGCTGTTACAAAATTTGAGGAAACCCGCCCTGAAATCTGCTGGATACATTAGATTTATCCAACCTCTATCCATCTTAAAAACATGCAGTAACCGTATTGTGTCGAGTCCATTAGGTTGAGATAATCTTTGTTTCGGCTCGATCCGGAGATATTGAGTAGCTGAACGCAATGGACCGAACACAATATGTTTCACGTGTAGACTTATGTATTTTTTTACCCGATGACAAATACGGAGCATTTTTCCAAATATTTGGTCCCATAACTAACGTCATATAGTTGGACGGGCTCAGTAGACATTCATTTATTTTTTGTTATGTCGCATATTTTTTTGTTATGTCGCATATTTTTTGTTATGTCGCATATTTTTTTGTTATGTCGCATATTTTTTGTTATGTTGCATATTTTTTTGTTATGTCGCATTTTTTTGTTATGTCGCATATTTTTTTGTTATGTCGCATATTTTTTGTTATGTCGCATATTGTTTGTTATGTCGCATTTTTTTGTTATATCGCATATTTTTTTGTTATGTCGCATATTTTTTTGTTATGTCGCATATTTTTTTTGTTATGTCGCATTTTTTGTTATGTCGCATATTTTTTTGTTATGTCGCATATTTTTTTGTATGTCGCATTTTTTTTGTTATGTCGCATATTTTTCTCAGGCTGTAAAATAACCCGGCTGTAGGACGAAATTTTTATTTGTGCGCTATATCCATCACGATTCTCAAGTTTTTGCTCCATACGGAAGGACGGACGGCGACTTGAGTAGACTATCTACAGGGACGAAAAAACATTGGTTCTTATAAAATTATCAATAGACTCTGTGCCAGTAGAATTCTACCAACCTTTATACGTTTCAGTTTCTTACACTAATTCGTACCGACAAGCTGCGAACATCTGAGGTGGTATTGATGGAACCGCTATTTAATTTTGGATGCTGAGATATTGTGTTGAATGCTAATAGGCTATGTTTTGAATAATGTGACACTTTTGGGGGGCCATATCTTTATACGAGAAGGTTATATCCTGACGGAAGTCCTTCGTGGTTTTCTGTAGTCCCAGCAGACAAATAACAGGATAAAATCTGAAATTCTACCAATTCTGTTTCATTCCACACACTTTGAAATTCATTATCCCTTAATATTAATTGACTCTATATGAATATGGAATGCTGACACAGTAAGGGTGCTCTTACACTTTAGAAAGTTCATGCTAACCAGGAGTCTCTTCGCTTCACACAATTTGGCTCCATGTTTTACGTGATTGTGAAAAAGTTACAAAATTTGTGATAGCTGTGTATTTCACACAAGACTAGCATGAAACGATTTAATATCGAATTCACTTATATAAACAATGCAAAACTTTGTAAATTACAATGAGACCCAATAACGTGCATTGTAATTTATTCGTACGTATTTATGACAGTTTATTTTGAAAACAAATCGCAGCACATACTGTTTTAACTTTTTAAAGCCTACTGGTTACGTGATGCACCAACAGATTTAACATTCAACAATCTTTAGTTCTGCCCACACTGTATTTATTTGCTTTGTGTTTATCTGAGAGCAAACAGCGACTTGTGCCACTTACAGCATAAACTGATTGGTTTTTATAACCTAGTTGAAGCGTGTTTACTGCGCGGTAGGAACTGGGTCTTTATATAAAGCGGTCTGCGCTTCGTCATTGAAGGGTTAAGAGTGAATATAGTTGTGTACGCGGCAGTTTGAAAGGTAGGTAGGTTTCACCCTTTTATTGGCCACGAAGGCCCTTAGGGTGAGTAGAGGTATAGCTCTACTCTTTCTAGGACCTCGACATTAGATGGGAGTGGGGAGGTCAGCCCCACACCCCGGACGCCTCTACCCGCGAGAAAGACTCGGTACCCATTGTACAGGAGGCTGGGTGGACCCCATATAAATAAGAATATAAAGTAACATAAATAAACAAAAACTTAGGACCGGTCTTGAGAAGTGCGAAAAATCTCGCCCCCACCGGGATTCGATCCCCGGACCGTACATTCCGTAGCCAGTCGAGTTTGAAAGGAAAAGTCTAAAATGATTCAATGTCAACACAACATTTCGTGTCCTTAGATATTCGTAGAATTAATAGGCCGACTAGGTTTGAAATAACATATTTATATCTGCGATAATGTATTCAGTTAGGCGTACGTGAATTGTGTAAAAATCGTAGACAACTAAGCATGAAAAACTGCGAAGAGTTTATTAGCACACCGTGTCTATTATGCATCAATGGAGTACTTCTGTGTCGGTACAGCCCATTCGGTATAGCAACTCGCTACGGGCTGGACAGTCCGGGGATCGAATCCTGGTGTGGGGGACGAGACGTTGTGCACCCGTCCAGACCAGCCGTGGGGCCCACACAGCCTCCTGTACAATGGGTACCGGTTCTTTTTCCCGGGTGTTAAGCGGCCGGGGCGTGGCTTTAACTACTCACCCCAATCTATCCCGGAGGTTCAAGAAAGAGTAGAGCTTTACCTCTACTCCCCCTGTAGGCCTTCGTGGATTGTTACCGGGCGAGCATTACCTTGTTACTTTTCTTTTTGGAGTACTTCTTTCGATTCATTTTAACTAAGGAAACCCAATAAAAACAAAGGCCCTATTCGCTGCCCATTTGTATTAGGTTACTTTAAATCTTTGCCCACCTGTGTCTTTTGCGACTAGATACAAAAGAACAATACATTATTAATCGAAAGGAAAAATCTTACGCCAACTAAATGGGCGTCTGCATTTAATTTCAGGCCAATACGTCTACAAAAAACAAATTTGGCTGCTAAGCGGATAATGCGCTCCGCATTTCAACTGTTATCGACTTCTTGTTGTATTTACTTTCTCCTTGGCTGAGTCCAATTTTCTACCGAATAAAAGATGAAGAAGTTAATAAACGTGGTAGATGAAAAATACACGCTACTGGAGTTGAGCTTTGATTAAAGTAGTTACAAACAGTGGAGACTGTACGGTAAACACAGGAGAGAATTCAATAAGTGAACCAGCTACTGTGAGGAGGGGAGGCGTGCGCTGACAGCAGACGGCGCGGCAGAGAGCAGAGCGCTGCGCACCCACAGGCGAAGCTCTGTCCTCGTTGCTCTTTTTCGTACCCCATTGGTCTTATTGTTCATCTACAACGGGTACAAGTCTACTGGTGTAGGATAAACTTGCCAGGTTTCGTGACAGTCTAAATTTGTCGGTGATGAGGTGCTTATTTTGCTCTTCGGTTTAACCTTTCGCCTTATTTGACTAAAAGCCACAACCCGCCACGGGCCACGATCCTGAGCCAATTGTGTCCATCTTTTGAGGTCTGAGATCCACTTAGATTGTATACAGCCATATCCTTGATCTTCCAGGTGATTGTTTTCTAAGGTATTTCTCCACCAAAACGTTGTGTGCAATTCTTGTCTCCGAGTCCAGCCACACTCCCAATCCATCGCAGGCTCACCACCTTGTGACATGTAACCTACGCCACAAAAAGGGCATCTTTATATGATATCCCAAATCACCAACTTGCTTTACCACAGGTGCGAATGTTTTCGTTAGAAATCTGTCCTAAAGTACCTTTGTTGAAATTAAACATCTCTTTAATTACACCATCCAAAAGCACAGTAATTGTTAATTACATACATTTACTGTGTTTCTGCTGCATGTTTCGGTGATACATACACAATTATCAGGGAGTACTTATGTGGCCTTTACTGAAAACCCCATGATATTACTCAGCTGTTATCTATGGTTACTGCATTAATTAATACGTAAATATAAAAGGCACAGCTTTGCAAATTTGTTTCACCGAAGCATACATGAGAATCACGGTAAATGTGTGTGTGTGTGTGTGTGTGTATATATGTATGTATATTTCCAGTGGGGACGAGATTTTCCGCCCGTCCAGGCCGGCCCTGGGGCCTACCCAGCCTCCTGTAAAATGGGTACCGGCTCTTTCCCTGGGGTAAAGTGCGGCCGGGGCGTGCTGCTGACCACTCACCCCCTTCTAGTGCCGCGGTCATGAAAGAGTAGAGCTATACCTCTACCCGCCCTCTGGGCCACACTGGGCCTGTAGCGGGATCAATTTACCTTGTATATATATACAAGGTAAATGTCGTTTATATATATATATAAACGACAGTATCGCACCGATGAGATATTTTCAAATTAATTTTGCATATATTTTTAACCTTTGTTCTTTATGGTTCATCATCGTTCCTTTCATCTATTTGAGGAAAGTTTCTTTTTTAGTCTGTAAAGCAGTGTTCGGTCTTGTTGTTTTTATATTCCTACATGTATTGTTGTCACTGGAACAAACAAGCAGGCCCTACATGATCTTGATAAATGATTCGGTATTTTTATATCGGCCCAAATAAATTTTGAATCTTTTTTTCCAAAACGAGTTTCTCCCCCTTTTTTGCTCTCATATACCTATTTGACGTGCTGGAATAACACATGCAGTCAACATCGTCGATGTCCGTCCGACAGTTTCTGATCTGTCCGTCATCTGCTGTAACTAAGCACAGTGACAGCTGTAAATTTAATTTTCAGTGAATCCGCTCGATAGGGACTACTTATATTACGCGTTTAAGAGCCCATTCTTTTTCCCTTCGCTTGAACCCGAAGATTCATTACAAATTAGAAGCCCTCATTAATGCTTAGTCAAATTCTGATTTTATTTAATGTAAGATACTGTTAACTGCACTCGCTAAACCCACAGCTCGATGACCTCTCATCGCTAACTGTCCCCGACTACTTTTTTCCGTATATTCACATCTTCAGTCCATATGTGAAGGCTGTGTTATCCACCGACCATACCGCGATTGCAAGAGACCCCCTGACCTTACGATGGTCGTTAAAACCGTTAAGTAGGGTCAGATCTGATTCGTTACTTTCAAAACGCATGACATTCGGACAGAATATAGTTTTTATCTTGCACATCCGCTTTTGTTGGATAAATTACAAAATATTTAGCAGTTACCTTCGACACAACTTATTTTATTATACAAATATGCAGCTATTTGTTGCAACCACTACATGATTATCCTCAGGCCTTTGAATACATATAAACCAAAATTACAATTGCAAACTTCTGTTACTTGGCCATACTGAGATCTCATTGTTTGGTGTTATACAAAGCATGTCAATAACTTTTCCAAAAACTATATATGTATCTTTATATGTTTATTTGAGTATAGAATTGTTGGTGTTGCTGCTTGTTTTGTTGATAAAAATCTGCCTTTTTAAAGCTGTATTTGGCGTGTTTTTAAATATTTTTGACATGCGTTGTGTACCTCCAAAGAGTGAGATCTCCGTCTGACACCATGACTGATTTTTGCAAATGTAATTTTGGTTTTTATGTATTTAAACGGCCTCAGGATGACTACGAAGCTGCTTGATACATTAGCTGAGTATATATATATATATATATATATATATACATATCCTTATATTATATATATATGTAATATAAGAAAATTAGTTGTGTTGGTGGTAATTAATAAATATTGTTGGCCAGAATACGCAGGCGAACTCAGCTATGACGTCATCGAAGGGACCGGATAAAGTGTGTCGTTATAAACGAATGTCACTGTAAGCGAGGTATTTGGTAGTAGTGAAGGAAAAATATTTCAAGACCAAATATTGGCCTGCAGGCATATTATTTAATGTTACGATATATTGCAAATTTAAATAACGATTAAAATTACGGATTACGGCAGTTACTCGTCTATTGTAAATTTACATACAGGTTTATGCTAAAACTATATTAACTTAAAATTAGAATTTAAGAAAAACTCTGTTATCAGAGAAGAGGACGGCTGATTGATACAGTGTCACTTCTATCTTGCTTAAATCACTTAAGCAGCGCCTCATAGACGTTATTTCGTTTAGATTTTGAAAACTCTTTATTCTCTATCCGTTATGTTGAAACGCACTAATAATTTTGGTTCTGTTTCTCCAGATCGTTTGGATCGTCGAGTTTAAGATACCAAATTCTCGACACACGTCAGCTTTCTTTTTCAATTTCCTGTTTGTCTTATCATATTAAATGTTTCCTTCGACGCTCAAAACCTGTATTCTATTTGTATCTGTAGCCA
>Ga0123352_10012555_pt1 | contig 13400 bp, 12 predicted proteins | sample TergutLab28metaG_FD_89700 | JGI IMG/M metagenome (GOLD analysis project Ga0123352, IMG submission 89700) | Labiotermes labralis P1 segment gut microbial communities from Petit-Saut dam, French Guiana - Lab288 P1 | ecosystem: Host-associated > Arthropoda: Insects > Digestive system > Gut ...
CAAAAGTAAACACATCAATACACATATTACAACAATACCCAACACACAGTACACAAGTAACCAGCACACAACCCATTACTCAGTACATCAAAACCTAGTACACAATACAACAAATCCAGTTACTTCAGCTACCCCTACCATCAATAAACAGTACATCAATTTCCTTTTACGATAAGCAGAAGCTGCATAAGATGCTATTACATTACATAACCCATTTCCCTTCTCGTCATCTTCATGTTCATGAAGGTTTATGCGTGTGTTTATGGATGTGACACAAAAATGCGATTATGCCTCTAAGAGTACTGTTAATTAGCATTGTCAAAGTATGTTCATGAAGTGAACACAAGGTCAGTGAAGACGGTAAATCACAAATATATACAGGGGAACGGTCATACGAATAGGTGCTGTCATTTGTCATGTGTGAAACAAGGGCGCGCAACAATGAACACCAGGCTGGCACAAACAGTGTACAGAAGTACTACTTGTGAAACCATTTACACCTGAAGAATATGGAGTTGTTGCAATTCTTCACCATATTTGTTTAAATACTTCTGTTTAATATACGCTTTAGTTCGTGGTTTCTCGAATTTCCTTCCCGACAGACACAAATGTGTGGTGGTGCTATTGTTGCAATATGTGTGGTGGTGCTATTGTTGCAATATGTGTGGTGGTGCTATTGTTGCAATATGTGTGGTGGTGCTATTGTTGCAATATGAGATCCGGCGCCTCGTTCAACAAACCCACGCCCATATATCTCACATTCCAACCACATCGACAGAAAATTGTCCCCCAGGAAAGGGTTTCTTAAAAGAAATTAAACTCTAAAAGATGAATTGCCTCTAGGCAGCCGGATGGACAAAGGAAGAAGCTGCACTGTGCATTGTATGTAAATCGATCAACCACTACAAAAAGTAATTGGGTTTTTCAGTTTGTGGTGGGCGGATGAGGGTGCTTGATAGGGTGAGTGAAGATAATGGGGAATACACGTATGGCGTTATCAGATGTGTGCTACAGCACGATGGTTCTTGCATTCTCCTAACACCACAGTCAAACTCTGTGGTTGAACACACCTAAGGGTATCTGTATCAGTCGTCTGGATGCTATCACAGTACAGCCAGGCAGAATGGTAATAACATCGGAGCTGAAGTGCAGAAGATGGTCATGTTTACTGGTTTTGTCAGTAGAGAGACAGAGACACTTTTGATATGGCCGTGTTACACTAGCAGTTTTTCATTGCCTCGTGGTACTCAGTGTATTAATTAATGGAATAATAACTGAAGCGGAAGGCCTAAATTCTCCGAGAAAAAAATCACCCAGAACCGTTTTGTCCACCGCAAATCGCACACAGTGTTTCGCAAAATTGCGCAGTGTCCTGGTCTTTAGGTTACTGAAGGGTGGTGGCCTTCACCAAAGCCCTACACTGGAGTTAGAGTTCCCTTACGCTGTTTTGAATTGTGTATTCGATAAATCTGCAGCTACCCTTAATATCAGACAGCTGAGTGTAAAAATCAGATTCAGAATGAAAAAGAAAGAAAGAAGGAAATACAACTTATAATTTTTTTTCGGTTTTACATTCATTTTAATAAGTTTTATCCTATAGTGTTATATTCAAGGGCGTCATATATTCCAAAATGATTCAGTTGTATTCTTCTCCAGTTGTGATACTGGATAAAATGACTTTAAGGTCCCTAAACCTTTGTTAGAAACTACTGATTGGGCGTATCCTAAAGTATTTTCGCAGAGAGATTGATAAATTTTATAATTTTTTCTAATTTTTTTGTCAATTATCTTGTGCAGAAGGTTGAAACTGTTCCAGATCAAGTGCTGACATGAGGGGAGTTTGTAATGGAAATGTTCATTATATTGTAAAACGAAGAACTTCATAAATAGCTTATTGTCAGTTTGCGATAGACAAGGCATGGGACAATCACTGCAAAAACGAATAAAGCATACAGATATTAAACCGAAATATTTGAAAAGAACAGACTACTTGGAAGACCCAAGCTGCAATAGAATTATTCAGCTTAATGAGTCTTAGAGAAACATTTGTTTATACAGGACATCCCGTTATGATTAATGAGTTACAAGATAAGCAAATTGTTTTTAGCTGCCGTAAAGTACACCAATATAATGCTGTGTTTGAAGGCAGCTGTAAACAATTTGTTTATTTTGTAACTTAGAGAAACCGAATGCAAAACAGTGCACTGGATTCCTGAGGCTTACCTCTTGTTAACAATGTTCTGAACGTTATTCTTGTATGAAATACGTGGAATTTCTTCACTACATTGCGATTACTGGCTTCTTCGTGGAGTGTCTGCCCCACAGCCTGAGCTACGTGACATCCTGTTGGAAGTATAAGGCTATGTGCAGATTTACTCCTGCTGATGCAGTGAGATATTCCAAGGGCTCTATGGCCCATGAAGGCGGTTCTCAACATCTGGCGCCCGCGGCGCACTAGGGATATTCGTCTTTATTTGAGGCACTGTAGAACCGGAAATGAGAAATAAAATTGGTGATAACAGTGGCCTATTTTTATACGGGGGTAATTTATTCTGTAAAAAACGTAGAGCAGGAAGCTGACGTTTTGAAACAAATGTCATTTTGAGCAGCTTAAGTGAAAGCAGTGCTTTCCAATATTGTACATATAATACAACACACTTTGCTTGTGCATGTGCTTATGTGTATGGGATACTGTTTTCAGATTGTTCGTTTTAAATGTCAGTTTTTATAATTGATTATATAAAAGCCTTCTTATTTTATTCAAAGCCTCGCGGCATACCTGTTGAGGCCCACAGGCCTGCGGTTACTAGCTTCCTTTATAGGATATATGAGTATGGTGGATGTGTCATCGGAACGCCTGCAGGAGGTAATCACGTGGGCTCTATCGTGTATTTAAACTATCTTTGATTTCATGTAGTATACAAATTTGCTTCATATTGTTTGAACAGCTGTACCATTCAAGACGCTTATATTTCACAAGTATGTAGTTTCTAGATTTTAAGCTTTCGCCGTGTTCTGTATGTAATATGTTTTCTTTTGGGTAATTCCCCGGCGTCACAATGCTAATAACCGACGTTTCGGAACCATCTGTCAGTTCCATCTTCATAGGCCTAAGAAGATGGAACTGACAGAGGGTTCCGAAACGTCGGCTATTAGCATTGTGACGCCGGGGAATTACCCAAAAGAAAACATATTACATGTAGTTTATACTTTTTGTTTATTGAACTACAGGTCACACGCTACCGTTACTTTTCTTTTCACACAGAAATATAATAGACTGAAACGTTTTCAAGCGTTGTAGGCCTATAAAGTACAGGTCCTGAGCACGTAAAGAAGGCGTAACGGAAGTGGTGTCAGAGATCCTTTCATTCTGGATATCAGCACGTAATATCGTAATAAGTGGTGAACTTCACATGCCCATGAGATTGATCCCTCGATGCCAACTGCGTAGGAGATTATGTGGGTCCCAGAGTCGGGCTGGCTGTTTCTAGAGAGGCGGCAAATTTCTTGTCGCTGCCTGAAATCGAATTGAATGGCGATTCCCCGGACGGCCGGGCCGTAGCCTAGTCACATTATACAAGACTACGCTATCCCGGATCCAGTAGCCGTATGTTCCCTAATGTGGGAGAATGTCTCTGTAACCGCTTGAATACGTCAAAAAGATACAGTTTCAGTAAGGTATATCATTCAATTGGCCGCGCTGTCTAAGGCTTGGGTCTGCGGCAGCTCGCATGCTGGGACTGCGGGTTCGAATCCCGCCGGGGGCATGGTCTTCTGTCTCTTGCGAGTATTGTGGATTGTCAGGTAGAGGTCGCTGCGTCGGGCTGATTACTCGCCCAGAGGGGTCATGTCGAGTGTGGGGTGTATGCTAAAGAAGAGGCACTGACCCAATGGGGCCGTTACGCCATGGGGAAAACACATATTACGCAACTGGAAGCAATTCCATTGCATTGGTTTATCGGTAATGAGGATTCCCGGGTGATCGACAAAATTGTAGGCCAATTGTAGCCCAGTATTTCCTACTGAAAATGTTAGTGTGTTGTTGTTGTTGTTATTATTATTATTATTATTATTATTATACACCATTGGGTACAGTCTGCTTAAAGGAGATTTAATTTAGCATTGAGAGATCATTTTTTGTATGTTACCTATACTACGGAATTTCCCCTCGGTGGCTCGTATTCTCGGGTAACCCGGACCACCCCTTCCCCATATGGTCCGGATCCTGGCCGAGGATTGCATGGTATTATTGGTCCCTAGTATCTAACAACGAGAAAGTTACCACACGAATAAAACTCCACCTATCTTCCCTCAAGTTTCCCGGCCCCATCGATGCTAAGTAACTTTGCAGTTGGTATAAGATTTGCTACATAATCTGCAGTCGACCTTCATTGCGCTTGTAACCGTTTTAACTGATCTCTACACGTTACTGTTCTCTTCCACATTTACGAAACAGCAGTTTCTCATAGCTGCGTAAAGGAAACATATTGAATGAAATTCCCCCATAATTGTTCAACGTTGTATAAATTAAACAATAACTTACTGAGTATACAGTAAATTCTTAAGCTGAAAGTCGTATAAAATGCATGATAATTTCACATTTATGTGCTCTAGTAGACGGAAGTCTATGCGTACATGTAAACTTTACTGCTGTGGTTTAGGCTGGCAATAGTTGGCAACACTTAATAACCAAAGTTTATTGTAGAGTAGTCAACATGGCTACTTTAGGGAGGTGTACCAGTAGAATGTTGCAAGTGAAATTAAACTCCGCCGTTGCGAGACATTCTTTTGTGACATTTAGAGATCCAAAAACTATTCGTGTGGTAGTTGCAACATGCGCGTGTGTAACAGGTGGAGGATTACTGCTGTACGTTGCGCATAGACTTGGTAAATTTAACACAGTGCATGCCTTCAAGTCGAAAAAGGTAAAACAAAATAACAATTTCTTAACACTACGCTGTCCATTCGATGTTGACAACAATTAGATACTGTGCGTTGATTAGCTAGGAGTTTTCCCCTAATTGTAAATTCGGTATGTGTAGGAAGAAAGATAATATCAACGTTATCTGTCATAGATGTTTAGTTACATGCAGACATTTAGTGAAAATACATAACATACTAGCTGTGTCCAGGCGTGTATGTTTAAATATAAGTAACCAAAGTCTTTTGAGTTATGCATTTCCGGAATGGGTACTTGTCTTGCAGATGTTTATTTTATTGGTCATGTCACTTAGTACCACATGTTATAGTAAATTAGCATGTTCATGAAAATAGCTCTGGAGGCATAATATTGTAACAGTTCTGAGTTTAAAGCGCAGTATGTGCATATTTATTTTCTAACTATCTGCAGCCGTTAGTGGTTTCTGTGTGGGAGTTTGTACTGTTTTGTTGGAACTGAAATCAAGTTTAATTAATTAATATTTAATGACCAGTTACTTTCTGTGAGTGAGTAATAGGTTAAGATTCACAGTTATAAACCACTTTTAACAGACAATATTTAAATTAGTTTCACATATTGCTTATATTGGCTTATTAGTAATATGTATATGCTGATACTGATTTGTACCAGTAACAGTTCTTTGGTCTTAATTTAAACTTGTTTATGCATGCAGGCAACTCTGCCCATATATGTGTCATACATAACTGAATGGCATTTTGAACCACCTTTTCCAAGTTTAAATTTGAAATTACATGGATATTATTTATTTATTAACCCTTATCCTGCTAACGTGGAATATAGGTGAGCTCTTAATAATGTCAGCAGATGGCAGATGGGATTTAACTTGGCGTTTAAAGGGTTAATAAATTAATTGACACTTCACATTGGTAAATATGTTTGTATTAACTGCTGATTGGTTCGTTAATTTATTAGTGGCCTGTCAGTTAACATTTTTCATTGTTTACACTTATACTTAAAATTTTTTAATTGTTTACACTTCTACTTGTGTTGCAAGTGTTCTCATATCAATTAATGTTTTCAAGTTCAGTGGTTACTGAAGGGGTTTACAAATCCTAGATGCCCAGTCACCTGGGCAACTGAATTTGTGCACTGTGGTACCAAATATATTTGTGTTGTTAGTGTGAAACTTGCTTCATATCACCCATCTCATGGCTAGAATTTTGAGATGGCTCCTAGATTTTTCGAAATTTTGTGTATGTCTATGTTTTTAATACATAGTTACTGCATTTTTTTTACACAGTGTAGTTGTGTGTATTTTTCTTTTCGTACAATGATCAGCAGTTATTTTCCTCTACAGCATTAACTAAGTGGTCTTTGTAATGGATACACAAAGTCTCAGTGGTAGGAACTAAATTTTTAGATCTAAATCTGTTTTGTTTCTGAGTTTTACATATCGTACTGAACCAATTCCTGTAAGGAGGATGTTCTAGAAGTAAAGTGGTAAAATTAAATGTATGGGCGTGAGATGAAATCTAAATCAGCAACAAAATAATGAGACATTTATATGTAATAAATCACTTGAAAGTTTCTAATGGTACTAACAGAATATCAATGATAATGGTAATGAATTTATGACAGGGGTAATTTTTAGAAAGCCATATTTATAAAGAAGATCCTAAAGTCTTATTATGCTGTCTGTTTTGGAAAACATGAAGATCAAGGCACAGGCATCAGGTAACAGTAATGTTACCAGTTTTGTATGTGTGTGTGTGTGTGTGTGTGTGTGTGTGTGAGAAACTGATATTTTGTGTTGAGGTAAGAGCATAATTTACAAGTGTCTGAAGAGAAAGTGCTGAGGAAAATATTTGGACCTAAGAAGGTTGAAGTGTAGTTTTGGTGTCAACTTTGCAGCTCTAGAAGCTGGAAAAATGTAGGGGAACTGGAGCGGCAGAGCTCAGTTCCCAGCTATAAGTGAACAGTTTATTCTATTACATGACAACAGACTTCGTGATTTATACAAGTTCCCTAGTATTGTTAGGATAGTGAAATTTTGGGGGCTGTGATTAGCTGGGCATGTGCCTAGGGTGGGGAACAAAGGAATGTGTGTGGAAATTTAAGGAAGAAAACTGTTCCAAAACATTCCCTTGGAAGACAGGGAAATAGATGCGGTAATAGCATTAAGATGGACTGTAAGGAGATAAGATGGAAGGCGTACGTAATTTTCAGAATTGTGACCCATGTCACCACCTGTATTCTTTTACTTGCAGATCTGTGGCTTCTAATTTTAGTTGCGACTTAGTAAGTGACTTTTTAGAACCAAAGTACTTCTCGGAAGAAATAGTCGGAAACCAGTGGTCTGATAACATCCGCATTTAGAGAGAACAAGTATAACCGAAAGTCGTACGGACGGGACGGCCGGGTTTGATACTCGGTCGAATCAGAAAGTGTCACACCCAGACCAATTATGGGACGTGTAATCCAACAGGTAACGGGGATCTTACCTTGTGGTTAAAGCTACCGCAGCGTGACGCTGACTAATTTTCATGTAGACCTACTTCCTGTGTCTAAACTGCGTAGAGCTCATCTGCCCTTTTCTATGTACTAATCGTGGCGTGGTCCTTAGGTCCAAGGCCAAATTTATCTGCGTTAACCAAAATGATCTCCGATGGTAACGGCCTACCGAGGATGCTAAAGTTTTGTGCTCTCTCTGGAAATACTGAGTAAATTTATTATTGATCCTTTATAAATTTACGTCGTTTATTCGGCCTTTGTTGATAAGTTTGGCACCATACGTTCTGTATATTTTGAACGGACCATGAGATAAAATTGTGTTGAAATAAAGTTGTATTACAACTATGCGACTTCACAGTATCTGTCAGGTTTTATGCATGTCGGCACATTTATGTATTCTGTAGAGCAAAAGTCTCACCCATCCGCTATACAGGACACATTTATTTGGAGGATGGGTCAGGATTTATGTACTTACGTTTCCTTATCTGCCACACACTGTCCTTTGTCCTACTTTCCAGAGTTCATAAATATTGTGTAGGTGCGTACAGTCTTAATGAATGACAAACTCTGTTTTGTTGTTATTGAATAACAGTGCGTGTTTTGAGGATCTCTCAGCTGTGTTGATGAAGATTCAAGTTTTCTGGGACGTTACTCAGTGTCGGCTGGTAAACAGATTAAGAAAGCCTCTTGCACTGCTTGACCCTGAAGGTCGTGGTAATACGCTGTTTCGAAACGTCAGTAGCTGTTTACGAGTCGACACGGTGTAAAATCGCATAAGACGTGAATCTTCGTCGTTGAATAACAGGTTTCGAAATTCACGCACAGCTTAAAAAGTTTCACAGGTTCGCTTCATTTAACTATCTGGGAAACCGGAAGACACGTGATAAAAGTTCATTGGACGTAAAATGTGTTTCATGTTTCTATACGACATTTCTTCAGAATATTTTTCATTCTGATAAATGTGCGGAAGGAGACTATGTTGGTCGTAATGTGGAATTTCCGTTACTGTTTTCCGAGGTTAAGGAAATGTGTGATGTATAGAGAGATTTTAATAAAACTTCCCAATATCCCCAATATCAGATTCAATGTAAGTCCATAAAGCGGTTCTCGAATTCTTGCATGCAACAGCTTTTCTTTCTGAACCTCATTATATTCAGGAGAGATTAAAGATTGTGATAACGTAAGGAGATGGCATTCGAGTATACGATCTTTCAAGGTTGCTGACTGTAATACTGATCAATATCTGGTGGTTGCAAAAGTTAGGGAAAGATTTGCAGTAAGTAAACAAGAAGCACAGAACGTTTGATGTGGAGAGGTTTAATCTCAGGAAGCTAAGTGGGGTGGAGGTTAGGAGACAGTATCCGATTAAGATCTCAAACAGGTTTGCAGCTTTGGAGACCTGAAATGATAGCGAGGACATAAATAGGGCTTGGGAAAACATTAAAGAGAATATCAAAACCTCATCTAAAGAGACTGCAGGTCTGTATGAATTGAAGCAGCATAAGCCATGGTTTGGTGAAGAATATTTACGATTTTTAGATCAAAGGAAGCGGGCTAAAATGTATTGGTTACAGAATCCAAACCAAAGCATTTTAGATAATCTAAACAGTGTAAGACGTGAAGCTATTATACATTTCAGGAACAAAAAGAAGAAATATCAGAAAACTAAAATTGATTAACTTGAAACTAACAGTGAGATAAAAAATATGAGAGACTTGTGTAAGAGCATGAGTGACTTTAAGAAAGGTTATCAATCTGGAACTAATACAGTAAATGATGAGAAGAGTGATTTGGTTGCAGACTGCCACAGTATTTTGGCTAGGTGGAGGAACCATTTCTCTCAGATGTTGAATGTAAATGGGGTTAATGGTGTTGGGCGGACAGAAATACATACAGCAGAACCACTTGTGCCTGAGCCTAGTGCTTTTGAGTTTGAGATGGCTATTGAAAAGGTAAAAAGACACGGATCACCTGGTGTTGATAAAATCCCAGCAGAATTGTTTAAAGCAGGGGGTCGAACAATTTGCCCTGTGGTCCATAAACTTATTAATTCTATTTGGAATAAGGATACATTTCCTGAGGAGTGGAAGGAGTCGATTATTGTACTTATTAATAAGAAGGAACATGCAACAGATTGTAGTAATTGTAGAGGCATGTCACTTTTGCCAACTATGTACAAAATTTTATCCATCGTCCTGCTATGAAAGTTGACTCCATATGCGGAGGAAATCACTGGGGATCATCAGTCCGAAATTCGTCGCAACAGGACAGCTAATGATCATATATTGTGCATTCGTCAAATACTTGAGAGAGAATGGGAATACATCGAAGGAATGCATCAGCTACTTTATAGACTTCAGGAAAGCCTGTGATTCAGTTAGGAGGGAAGTCTTGTATAATAATGTCTTTGAGTTTGGTATCCCCATGAAACTGGTAATGCTAATACAAATGTGTTTGAATGAAACCTATGTTAGTGTCTGGGTAGGCAAGCATTTGTCCGACACATTTCATATAAGAATTGTTTGAAAGAAAGAGATGCTTTTTCGCCACTACTTTTCAGCTGTGCTTTAGAAAATGCCATTAAGAGGGTTCGGGTAAACCAGGATGGCTTGAAATTAAATGGTACACATCACCTTTTGGTTTATGCTGATGATAATATTTTGGGCGGAAGCGTACATGTCATAAATAACACAGACGCTTTAGTAGCTGATAAAACAAAGTACATGGTCATATCTCGACACCAGAATGCGGTGTATTACGAAGTCACAGTATAAAGATTGATAATAGTTCCTTTGAAAGGATAGAAGAGTTCAGATATTTTGGATATTTTGAAATAAACGATTCAAAATTCTGTTCAGAAAGAAATTAAGAGCGGATTGCATCCTGGAATGCATGTTATCATTCGGTGCAGAGTAGTTTGTCTTCCAGTTTGCTATCCAAAAATATAAAGAGGTAGATATACAGAACTATAATTTTGCCTTTTGTTTTGCATGGTTGTGAAACTTGGTCGCTGACATTCAGGGAGGAACCTAGGCTGAGGGTGTCTGAGAATAGGGTGCTGAGGAGAATATTTGGGCCTAAGAGGAACGAATGGAGAAAACTACATAATAAGGAGCTTTATGATCGATACTTCTCACCAAATATTACTGGGTTCATTAAACCAAGAGGAATGAGGTGGGCGTGGCATGTAGCACGTATGAGGGAGGGGAGAGGTGCACACAAGATTTTGGTGGGGAAACCTGAGGGAAAGGGACCACTTGGAAGGCCCAGGCATAGATGAGAGTGTACTATTAAGATGGATCTTCAGGACGTCTGATGGAGGGGGGGGGGCATGAACTGGATTGAGCTGGTTCAGTACATGGACAGGGGCTGGGCACTTGTAATCGCGGTAATGAGCCTTCGGGTTCTATACAATGCGGGGAATTTCATGACTAGCTGAGAACCGGTTAGCTTCTGAAGAAGGACTCTGTCCCGTGGAAAGAGTAAGGAAGTAGTTAAGCAAGTACGTAAGTGGGTAAGTAAGCAAGCGGTGTATAACGTCATTCACTAGTCAACCGGAATTCGAAGAACGAACTATTCTCAACACAGTACGGCGCAGTTAACTCAAGGCATACCTCAGGATTATTACTGGTGGTTAGTGTGTTATTTTAAGGCATTGTATTAGTCATGCTACAGAACGTCAGTTTACACATGCTGGGACGGTTAACTCCAGAGTCTTCTTTCAGATGACAACAGTCACTCAACTATTCGAGAAACTACCGCCTTGTATGAAACCTCAGGGTTCATCCACATGCTCACAAGCGTCCTCCATTAGGGTCTTCGCCTTAGCCGGAATAACCCAATCTACACCCCATTACATCTTTCTGTCAGAACCATTTTAATATTGTTCCATCAACGCCAAGGTCTTTGAAGGAGTCTGTTACTCAAGCTTTGGACTAAAGTTTTGTAGGCCATGCATTTTCGTCTCTCTCATGCTTTGTGGCAAGGTGACTATATGCGACATGTAGGATGGTAAAGGTGAAGTCCCTGACACACAAGGAGGGCGTGTGAGTGGAGTGGAGGTACAGCTTCAAGCCTCGGCTGTTTTACCCCCATGGATCGAGCCCTTGGTATCCCATGAATAGGAGGATCGGTGGATTCCAGAACCTGTCTCCACGCATTGGAGAAAAGAAAAATCGATAGACCCTCATCGAAATCGAACCACAATCCATTAGCTTTCCTGCACGTATCCTAGTTATTAGACTGACTGAATTATCTCAGATTCCCATACAGGAAGTAAGTAAAGGCTCTGCCTTAAAATGGACAATATACTTTTCTCTGCAGTGTCCAGATCTGCTGTGGGGCCCACCCAGCCTCGTATTTGATGGGTACCGGGGTCATCCCCCAGGGTTAAAGTAGCTGGGGCGTGGAACTGACCACTCATCTCCATTTAGTGCCGAGTTCAATGAGTAGAGCTGTAACTCCACTCCGTTCATGTGCTTTTATGGTGGGTACATGAGCAGCTTGTTTATTATTAAGGACTACACAAACATATCAAGAGAGCCCATCCCTGTCCGGAATTCGAATCAGCTCCTGTGCCGACTGGGAGATAAGCCTAGGTTTTTAAAGTTTTCTCATGAGTACAGTTTTCTTCATAACCACTTGTGCCGAAGAGTTTAGCCAGGGGATGGACTGGAGCCTTTGTGATGTATGAACGTATAGGGTTGTAGATAAGATAAGACGGGACAAGACGTGGAAGCTGACACCAGCAACCCTAACACGGGAGATGTATGGACCAGGTCGCAGAATGTATTGGGTCTCGGTGTTTCCTTCGGCAGGATGCCATAAAGGACATTACAGCCACGACGGTGCTGCTGAAGATGTTGTGGTGGTCGCTTCGGCGACGAGGGTCGTTCCTGAAAGGGACTCGAGTCTTTCGCAGACGGCCGCAATACAGGCGTTTTTAGTCGTTTTCCTTCCCCACTTAAGGTACCGCTAAGATAAAATCTTAACATTTTTGGTATTGTAGTTGGCTGTGTAGGTATTTGAATTTCACAGGGCCGAAGTTAGAAAACCGAAATTGTCCTAAGTTTGAAATGCAATGGGTCCATTTTCTTCGTCCATGTAAAATCCATGCCTAATAAACGTCCATTCTATAAGCAACACCGTAATAACTAAACTCCACTGACCGGAGTTCTTCAGAACCTAATAATAGATCAGCTAGTTAAAGAAATTCCCCCATTTGGCGAGACCCGAAGGTTCATTACTTTGTTCATAAGAACACGCCGTTAGTAGGACTATCTCATCTGAGCCTTTTAAATCCAGCCCACACACTCCCACTATATTTCTGTAAAATTAATTTTTAATGACTTACATCTAGTTCCAGGCGTTCGAAGTGATCACCGTTCAGGCTTTCCTACCAAGGTTCAATAGGAATTATGCATCTGTCTCATGCGTGCCACATGTCCCACCATCTGTCCTCCTTGATTTGCCTATCCTACTAATATATTGTGTGACGTACAAACGATGTATCTCCACTTTACGTAGTAACGTTGGTGGCTGCGGCGGTTGTGGTTATTATTATTATAGTAGCTCCTACTTTCCACGAAGCTCAAATCGAACATTACACAATGTCTCCAAGGCTAGTCATTGTACGTACAAGAAATATGCAAGACATAGAATTATAGAACTGAATATAGTAAGAGTTCGTTTGATGGGACTTATTCTTAGGAAGCTAATAATCTTTCGAATAATCATGAAGCTTCTCATATACGAGTATATATATATATATATATACACACAGGGTGTCCCAGGAGGAATGTGCCAGACTTCGGGAGAGTGTTCCTTATGTTAAAGTATACCGATATAACCCAAAACGCCTATATACAAAGTTGAACGGTTACGGAAATGATGGCCAGAGAAAAGTGGGGGCTTCTTGCGGTTCCAAATACTGCAACCTGCACAGCTGATGTGTCACGCGAGAGCGTTGATGACCTTGAGAGTGGAATGC
>Ga0123352_10012562_pt1 | contig 13396 bp, 5 predicted proteins | sample TergutLab28metaG_FD_89700 | JGI IMG/M metagenome (GOLD analysis project Ga0123352, IMG submission 89700) | Labiotermes labralis P1 segment gut microbial communities from Petit-Saut dam, French Guiana - Lab288 P1 | ecosystem: Host-associated > Arthropoda: Insects > Digestive system > Gut ...
CTCCCCCTCCCCCTAAGTGTCCGTTCTTCTGTTACTCCACCTCCCCCTAAGTTCCCTGTCTTCTGTAACTCCCCTCCCCCCTAAGTACCCCGTCTTCTGTAACTCCCGCTCCCCCTAAGTACCCTGTCTTCTGAAACTCCCCCTCCCCACCCCCATCTAGAATTATCATTGCCACTTTCACAAAATTCTGCTACTTGAGCCTATTCTGAAACACCTTAATCCATCTTCCCGTCATCCTTTCAAACACACATTGTGTATTTACTTTTTATCTACTAAATTCATGCCAAATATCCGCTCCTCTATACGTTTTTAATTTGATAACATTATCACAATTTTAGCTTCTATTTCTCACCTGCTTATGACCCACCATACATAGAATATGGCTCGAAACGCGCAGATTGAGTGACGTTATAAAAATGCCGAGATATTTTAGATTACAGCAGAGATCGTCAGAACCATCTGTGGAGGAGCCCTTAGAACGATTCTGGATGTTCGCGAAATCACTTTTTAATAAAAGTGCACTTTTGGGTGAAAAATGAAATAAACATTTCTACAACGTAATAAAGAGTTTTAAAAACATAAAAAAAATTAGACATATTTACGAAAAAAATCATTATTGGTGACTTACAATGAAAATTAACCGAGGGCTGATTGTTCACAAAGATAAAGATTTGGAGAAGAACCAAAATGCAAGTACAAAGAATCTAAGTTATATTTACTGATTTAGTCTTAAAGGAAATAGCCTTACGGAATCCCTAAAAGTCGCACACGGAACCCCAGGGTTAAGCGCAGTATATGTTGACACCACTCTATCAGATTATTATAAGATAACGTAGCAAACACAAAGCAATGTGCTGTTGTCACCATTTGGTGAATTTTTTCTCTCCATTATTATCCGGCATTGCCGTGAGGAACTATGGGAAACCAAAAAAAATTCCAATATGCACAGGCGATGTGGCAGCCAATGACTGCATCTATATCACAGATATTGGTTCTTTGTTGACTTTAAAAATGCACTTGCACGTCGCTCTCCGTTCTGCAGTTTGTCTTATGACAGATCCATAGGGTCTTCTAAGACGAATTTCCCACACAGTGCAATCTAGTTTTCCCTCTTTCGATTTCTAGTATCCTCTTTTCCTTAAGGTCATCCGGTAGTTGTTTACGTCTTCTTCCTCGTCGTCCCATTACTTCTATCTTTCCTTCAATAATGTATTTTAGAACGCAGTACCTATGCAAGGTGTGACCAACTCAGTTATCCTTCCTTTTTTTTACTCTATGAAGGGTATTTCTTTCCTCCTTGACTCTACGTAATAGCTACTTCTTCAATTCTCACACGATCGGTCCAACTGATAACCATATTTCTCCAGCACCACTTTTATTTGCGTGTAATTAAGTTACAATGTGTTGCTTTCCAATGTCCTTTTACGCAGACTTCACTGATCAGGCTGGCTGAAAGTGCGAAGTTCCTGACTTGTATTCGAAAGGCGCTATATTTGACTCTACGGCAGGACACCAAACGAAAACCACGAGAAACTTATCTCGCCGTTTTTCTTCGCTTGCTCCAAACCTTAATAAGGTAATACGGTGCCTAGAAATGGCTATTCAGTTTCCTTTCAATTACATTGCAGTTTATTATCCACACACATACAACTTTTCGAAGATATGTTCCGAGTCACCGATAACGACGCAAAACTATTAGAAGGAAAGATTATTCAAGGTGTCTGTGTCTGCATTGGAATACCAGCATTATTTATCATTTAAATCGTGTGAAACATTTCCGATCTTTAATCATTTACTTTAGCCCAGAAGTCTAGTTTGGCACTATATTAGACACGGTCAGTCGTTTCTAGTGATTTAAAACACCCGGTAGCTCTTACCTCTAATTCCTCGCTTTCACATAAACTCTTATTTTCATTACTTTTTTCCAATTAACGATATCTCTTTTAGTATTCATTTGCTACTCCCCTCTCTACCTTTAAGGCTTCTTTCCATAACACACTGCAGGCAGCCTACAGCGACTGATGTCTTCAACCAACTTCTACCTACTTCTAAAAACATCTACAGCCGAGTTTAAACTTAGAATCGTATTGCTTCTCTATATCAAACTTTATTTAACCTGCTGCAGATGACAATATTTTCCATAAAACCAGAGGATCTTTGTCCTGTTCTACCTGAATTATTGACAAAGGCAAATTCTGTAACGAATTTATACATCAAATATGCCAACGTTTACATTTCGAGATCAACAAGTTTCCTGCCTTCAAAACAGACCCACAAAATGTGTTCATCCATCAACAAATTACATATTTGCCAAAGGCAGCACAGCTGGCAACAAAGTAATTTACGAATACTTTCATAAATTTGCGAACTCTAACCTGTGACCTGATAGTTTAGCACAGAAGAGAGAAACCGTCTGTCTCATATATTGGATTGCCGCTCCCGCCCCCCTTCCCAATGCAAGGCGAAGGAAAATTTCATTTGAATTGTCTCTTTAATACAAAACTATCCTTATGTATGGGTTATAAAGTCCCAAAATGCCCTACTGTATCCACACAAGGAACACTTGCACACTATAACTTCCATTTAGTTTTCGAGATTCTGTCGAATCTTATCTTGAACGGAAAGCCAACTGTACTGATTTCCACATTTCGTCCGTGATCAGACATATCACTGGTTTATACAGCTTCGGGTGGAACAACTATTGTTACGCATGAGTGACTAAAACGAATGTGAAAGGAAACAGTAGTGGCCCAATTTTGTTTAAATATCCAATAGTTTGAATGCGTCAAGTAAGGAAACGTTTGAAAACGTCAGAATTGAGTGGAGCCCGGCCGAATATCGTCCTCAAGCTTCCTCAAATGCCAGTTCGTAGTCCCAAACATTTGGACACACCCTTCAGTTTAGGCTGGTGCAGCGTGCCATTCCTCACTCATTTCAGTGGCATGCCAGCTTAATAGGCGACTGTAAAGACAGCCAACAGTTCTTCTTTAAAATCTCGACATTTAAAATAACCCACTACAAGCTATAGTTAATTAAAGGACGACACACTGAAAGAACAAAGAAGAATATCTGAGAATAAAATGCTGAGCGTGGAATTTCAAACTAAGAGTTGGGAAACAACCGGAGGCTACAAAAAATCACGTAACACGAAACTTCGTACTATACTCTATATTGGCCTCTTAAAACAACAGTGTTATAATAATCATAGGAAGGAGAGTTTCAAGAAAATTCAAGTTTCCACAGTAGTTCTGCTAAAGATGCAGATCGTCTGAGATCTGACTGTGCCGTTGGCCATTACTTGCGCAAAGACAGATTGTAACATCCCAGAACACAACGGATCTCAAAGAATAATTAGTTTACGAAAGCTACGGCACTCATCAGGGAAATAAAATAGTACAAAAACTTTTAATGGGAAAGCCTGAAACGAGGAAAGCTTTGGGAGAGTTAGGAAAATGTAATAATATTAAAACGGAATTTTAAGACTTAGTGTATGTACGAAGGATGTTTTCTTCTGCGATATAAAGACTGCCGACTTTTCTGAGAAGAATGCTGCCTCCACCCTGAGGGTAGTTGAATGGCACACAGAGAAGACAATGGAGGTATAGGAAGAGGGTGGAATAAGCCAGATCTCTGGCAGAGCAACTGATATGTGGTATGAAAGCAAGAGTTTAAACAGACAAAATGGGCGGGTGTTTGGGCCGAATTTGCCTTGCCCTGAATGTGATCCGGTGGCGTGCTTTTGTGAACACGATATTGACTATCAGTTTCAACGAAATGCCCCCGCAGTAACAGTCTAATCCATGCAGTTTATTTCCACCGTCCTAATGTACGTGTACGTGTGATACGCCTCGGTTGCAGACAAAATGTTGACGAAGACCCTTATTGAGGCACCAGTTCAAATAGCCGGTATAAGATATGTGCTGCACTGCAGCCGCCACGGTTAGCATTATAGTAAAATATTAACTAGAAGGACACTACTCTTCTTCCTTCCCTTCTTCCTCCTTCTCTTCCACTACCACCACCTGTACACACGGTGGACATGTACTGTCACAATACAGCGCAAAACGCATAGCTACAGCCGCCCAGAGCCAAAATATATAACGCACTATAAATAGATGTGCTTAATTATACATTTTGAGGTTTTTAACCAAGCAACAATTATTATAGTAAACCATTCCAATCACTGTATATAAGATTATAAAATGCTGTGTGCATTTTATATTCTATGAAGCAAGTCACAAAAGATAACAACTTTGGAAAAACCCGGTGGGTTTGAGCAGAAATAATAGTAGCCATCCCTGAAGATGGTGGATAGCACACCGACGCATTTGAGAGGAATGTGGTAAATACAGTATATTATTATATCTATATACGTGTAATGCATGTCAAATTTACATATGTATTTGTATTAGGTAGAAACTTCAAAATTTTAATACTTTGAATCCAGGAAGAGATCGTTCAGTCACAACCGCTAAAGTCAGCAAAACTATTCAGCTTGAACCCGGCAGTGACTTGATCAGATCGTTATAACCTTAAGAATGCGTGACTTGTCAGCTATTCTCGATAAAGCTTAACGCGACCCGGTAAGCACCCTCACTCGCAAACAAATTAGTTATCGGCCGTTATGTATCTACGATTCAAGAATTATAGTGAATGAATATAATTATCACAAAGATTGTTTTAACAATACTACGATGCTGTACCGTCTGTTGTTTATTTAAGGTAAGGCATATTGACTGGTATTCAAAATTCACCTTGTTTCGAGTTGAGCAGTTTGGCAATTATATTTACATTTTATTCCAAATTTACGCGTTTTGATATATATATATATATATATATATATAGAGAGAGAGAGAGAGAGAGAGAGAGAGAGAGGCAAGTTAATTATTTAAACAACTTATATTACACTTTGGCAGAGTTAGATTGATTAAGTTTGTATCTATTATTTTGTTAGTTATTGTTACATAATATTTAATTTTACGGAATAGAATTTATATTTTTACTTTTATCCAAAATTGGGATTGAACTAAACGATTGTTCTGCGAATCCTTGAGTCCTTGCTATAATTATATTTGCCAAATATCTTTGGCTGGTGGCAGTGAAATTCTACCATAAGTTTTAGCGTCTTTTCCCGGGAAAACTTGATGGAAGTCAAGCCATAATTTAGGTAGGAAAGCACTACATGTGTATTTAGTCGTTACATATGAGGATTTATCTATGAGAATGCACGGAACGGAAAACTTCAAAATAAGAGGGGACGGTCTTGGATAATTTTAAGGTACCATCTTGTAACCTGTCTGCATGTATTAACGAATACGACAAAATTCCGCTCTCATTACTTTGGTCATATTAATATCTTAGAAGGCTTATAGCTCTGGACCAACTTCTTTACATAACCTGAGGTACCAAGACAGAAGGTGAAAAGTTGCGATTGTATTGAAGTATGACTGTGTTCCCTCCATACAATTGTGTGCTTCGTTGTGCAGTGTTCAAAGTATCTCAGATTACACAGCTTAGAGTGTTAGAATGATCAGCGACGATCAATTCGAACGGACAGTAAAAGGTAGAGCATGCATTGCACGATTTGACCTTAAACTGACTTTCGCTCGCTTCGTGGGTACAGGGGGTTTCTTAACTAGATAGTCTAATGGTCACACGAAGTAAATGGATCGCCAAATACAGAAGTTCATAGATTACGTTCAAAAAACATTCTTTTAATTTAAAAAATAAGTGAATTTCAAATAACCGTTACAGAAATGTATCCGTGGATCTCCTGGGAACTTGTCGCATACCCCAAGGGATGCACGGAGCACACTCTGGAAAACAGCGTTCTAATTAATACGTTTACCGTCAAACATAACTACATTTATTGTATAACAACATTCTGTTAATTACAACTTACATGCTTCGATGCACTTGTTAACCCTTTAAAGACGAAGCGCAGACCGCTTTATTTAAAGACCCAGTTCGTACCGCGCTGTAAACACTTTTCATCTCAATATAAAAACCAATCAGTTTATGCTGTAAATGGCACAAGTCGCTGTTTGTTCTCAGATAAATACAAAACACATAAATACAGAGTGGGCAGAGCGTACAGTTGTTGAATGTTAAACTGTTGGTGCATCACGTAACCAGCAGGCTTTAAAATGTTAATGGAGTTCTGTTTGACGGTGACCTTATGAGTCATGCACAAAAACAGTGGTACTTCTTTATTTAAATTTTAAACGCCGAGTTAAATCCCACCAGCCATCTGCTGGCATTATTAGGAGCTCACCATATTCTCCACGTTAGCAGGGTAAGGGTTAAAATTAAAGCACTCAAAATAACGGTGTCTCAGCCAAGATTCGAAACAGGCACGTGCCAAATAAAAGTTTACTGCCTAATCCTTATACACCTTTCATGCTTGGTTCTTGCATATTCGTGGCCGAGATACACACAACCATCACATATTCCCCGCCATATTTCATCTTATGAATATGGCGCAGCTTTCCTCTCATCTAAAACAGGGGTGCTGTGTTATGAATCGTCCAGGACGGCACCTGGCTATTGTGTTGGTAACGTTGTTGCGAAACTGACGTCATAGCCTTCATGACAGCCATGTTTGTCGAGCTCGTACGGTAATACGAGCGGCCCGCGTGTTAACCGTATCAATTTGAACACAACAGAAAGACCGTTCTCATATAACAGTGGCAAAACATGTGAACCCAAATGGGTTTTTTTTTCGTGCGTTTAAAACCTGTTCCACTCTGTGGCGGAGCGTTAGGTTAACCGCGTGCACTTAGACCAGCACAGTTGATACGAATTTTCGCGCTTCTGGCTTGCATCTGTAGGTATGAGTCGCACAACGACGTTTCGGTCAACGACGGAGCGCATATATGACGGTGATCCCATAAGATTATAATATAATATTATATTATAATACTTACCATTGCGTTACAATTGCCTACAGTATTCAGTACAGTAACATGCTGTACAGGGTTGTAGCCTAGGAGCAATAGGCTATAACACAGAGCCCAAGTTTATAGTAGGCTATACTATCTAGGTTTATGTAGGTACACTTTCGCACAACGACGAAATCGCCTAACGACGCATTTCTCAGAACGTATCCCCGTCGTTAAAAGACGCATATCTGTACTGCAGTTTTTGTATTTTCCATGTTCACATACTGAAAGAGAAAACTTAATGCTATCATGTGATATTTGAGATCCTTACGAAAAGGTTGAAGAAACTGTCCTGTGGGATACTGTGCCATATCTAGTTGTAAACAGTTATGGACGTTTCGGAGAAGCCAACTGCATCCATTTTCAGGATTTATGAAGCAAGCAATTTAAGGTGACAATTAAAATTTAAAATTTTAGAAGAACGAAAACGAAAGCAATGTAAGAAAATTGACACGTCAGTTGGTACAGTCAGCATTTACTGCTGTAGAACTTTAACGGCAGAATGCAAAAAATTTAGAGCAGTGAACTACACAAATCACGTGTAACCCCCAATGGCGTACGTGGGGCACCCAGCAGACCCCGCTGCTCTGGAGGTACCTGCCTTACGTCCCCCGCACCCCCACCCAAAACGTAGTAAACACTAAAATTTGTTGTGGCTTCTTCCGGATTAAACTCCATTCGTCTCACAGGAAGCACTACTGTGAGACATCTTGAGTCATCCCGTAATAATTACACGAGGCCACTCGATTATTAAGTGGTGCCCCCTTCCCCCAGGTCTTTTATCTACATTTCTGGTAGACCCATACCAACCAATATTTCTGTTGTAAATATTTTGGTCCAAGCGCTATCGATTCTATTTAAGTGTTGAGCTGGATCTTATTGTCCGAATGCTGCAGTACATAAAGAAACCGCCATTAATAATTATCCAGTTGCTTTATTCGTGCTGGTAAACTTGTTGCAATTATATGACGATGACCGATTGTGTATTTGGAAGAGAGACAAGTACAGCTTATTTATAGAAACGATGCGCATTTGCGCTGCTTAGGGGGCTAGTAAAACGGCACGTTCTGTCAGATGAATACCTCTGGCTAATGGACAGCACAGACCCAACTTTGTAACCACAGATATGACTGCAAGTGGCAAGATAAGTGCTATAGTGTGATGTAATTAATCACTGCCCCGACACTTGCGACATGATGATTTATTATGGAAACCACAAATGTAATAAAGGAACAACTAGGCGTTTTGCATTAAGGGGTATTTAAACAGTCGCGAAATCAGAATGTAAAAATGTTTCTGTCCAAAACGAATTCAGAAAAGAATTTGACGTTCAGGTGACCGTGCATCGTGATAAATTCTTATAATAAAACCAACTACATGCACAATTTCTCAAATTTATTTTTGGAATAAAATTCTACATGTTTCGGACAGTTCCTCTGTACATCAACAGGAATTTTTCACTGTACACACAGCAATGGTATATGTCAGCAAACCTGTATGACATATACCATTGCTGTGTACAGTGAAAAACTCCTGATGATGGACAGAGGAACTGTCCGAAACATGTAAAGTTTCATTCCAAAAAGAAATTTGAGAAGTTAGCCCATCTAGTTGGTTTTATTTTAAGAATTCAGAAAAGAATATTTAATACATTAATCCCTTTCACGAGGCACAAAGAAATGTGTATTTTTAAAGTTACATAACTTTGATTTTCATAAATAATTATCGAGGCTTTAAGCTATAGTCTGGCTTCACTGACTTTATGGACTTTGTCCATGGCACGCCTACCTTTTCGCGCGGAATTATTTTTTAAATTTTACCACACCCTGTATATAAAATGTGAATAATACAGGAACCAAATACGTTAGAATTATGAAACAAACTGCATTTTGAAGGAAAAAAAACGGAGTGTATACACTATGTTTAAAATATTCGGTACCCATATTTGTTGAATAAACATATAAAATGCAACTTTGGAGGTTAGCGGTGCGGTGCGTAAACTATAGTTGACGTTAGGCGTCTAAAGGTTAAAATATACCACAATGCTTTCAGGGAGAAGCATGCTTGAAGAAGGGGGCTGACCCAAACAAACAAACGTTCGAGAAATTTATAAAAGTACTTTACTGAAAAATATTGGCACCCATGTTAAACCAATTTTCCACGTAGTTGCCATAAAAAATTACAGCACATGACGTACAGTGGGAACAGCTTTCAGCCACTCCTGCACAACGTCTTTTGTCTGTTGGTTCTCTCCTCAGACTATGGCCGGCCAAAAAATTTCTTGAAGTGGAGAAACAAGAGATAATCCCTCGGTGCAAGGTCGGGAATGTATGGAGGGTCCTCGAAAGTTTCCCACTTAAATTCTTCGCACACACACTTCCTTACTCGTCGTGCGTATTGGTCCTGTCTTCTTCGAAAAACCGACACTATTTACTTAAATTCGCCTGTAAATTTCCGCCGGATGAACAAATTTAGAGTTTGAAAATTCTATCACCGACCGTACTCCACAAGTAGCGGGATATTCTATTTATGACACAATGCTGCCCAATAAACTTGTATGTTATTGACATACAAATACGAATGAACTTCGAAGGAAGTGCGCGTGTTACCAGCGCGGTCGTAATTCGCCTTCGGTACTGACTTTCTGGACGCGCCTCTTTATTTCAATGCGTACGAATATTAGTCCATACGTCAAGCATTTCAAATATCTACAACATCTTCAGAAACCTACAGACTAGTTTTTAAGGTGATGGTCAACAACCTTCCGGCAGCTCGATCTGCATGTACAGCAGGGTCCTGCTTCAGTAAATGCTGGTGTTTCAAAACCTCAAGACGTTTCCAACATAAATGGAATCGGTCGGTTTAGCACTGCGTTCTCAGGAGCAAGTCATTTAAACTTATCCTGAGTCACATGAATATAGACCACGAACTCCCGTGTAATGTACATAGGATTCATTCTAATATTGTCATTCCATCTATAATCAGATCTCACAAGTAGTCTCTCCCCTTCAAAGTTTGTATTACAAGTTTAAGTGCAAGTGTTTATACCCACACGTGTGCTACACAACCCGTCCCTATTAACCTTCCTTACTTAATCGGCCTAAATATATTGGTTAAGAGTACATGTCATTTAGCTCCTCGCTAAGCACTTTTCCAAAAAAAATCCCAACAATTTCTTCTCTTAGTCCAAGTATATATATATATATATAATTCTGAGAAAACACGAAGTTACATGCCCATAAGAAACAGCAAGTAAATGTATACTGTATACTGTATACTGTTGTACATTTTAAAAACCCTGCTTTAAGATATCGCGAAAAGGTAAATGAATCTGAATTGAATGATATCAAAAATTACCTGACTTAATTTGTGCTCCGCAGATGTAGTCAAATGATATCCTACAAATCAACAGTAAATAAAAACGATTAATACCTTTTATCTTGCACGAATGCAACAAAAAAATCAACTTATACACCGCCTCTTCATGATTGGGGTAGGTCGCGTAACGTTCAGAAGGTCGCTACTGGATCACACAGTTTACACCTCGCTTGACACACTCTAGGGCTCCAATGGCAACGTTCAGGGGTTCGCCAAGCACATTTCCTTTATAATGAAACTGATATATATATATACAGTTCGATAAATATACTTGCGTTTTTTGTTCCCCCTCCCCCGTATATTTCACCATAGACGCTGGGTTTAATTGCTCCGTAAATGAACAAAAAATATTTTTTTTCTTTTCACGAAGGTGCCCACATGTCTTCATTCTTTAGAGTGCATATTGTGTTTCAAATAGCTTTGTTTCATTTTGCATCCACAAAGAACTATTTCAGTTCATAGGCATTCCGACAAGATTCGGATTAGTCAGAAGAGTTCCATGGATATCAAGACCTTGAATACTACTGACGTGTAATGAGACAACAGTACGAAGTTCTATGATACGATGAATGTCAGCAGTAACTTCCCCACACACTGTCTACTGCGTTACTTCGCTCCAGCCAGCTCTGGCCTCTATCAACCAGCCCAAAGCGACTGTCGCCAGCTGCGTTTATAATTTTTAGGAATCACGTGATCAGAATTTCTAGCGGGCTTGAGCGGAAGAGGGTAGCATATTAGTTGAGGAAGGTGAGGTAGGGTCAAATAAAGGGCATTTTATCCAAGGCCTCAACAGAGTAAGAACTCTACACGTCTTCATAACCTAATAATACTAATGGAATATCTGTTCTGTTTTTTGTTGTATAAACAAACTTTATACTTTTATGGCTTTTAGTTCGGAATATATTTAGGCACAAAGCTGTGAATAAGCAGCGCGTCAGTAAAATGTTGAATCTGAAATCACAATCTCTTTCTGGTAACTAACTCAGGAAAGGAAAGAAAATAATTTCTGTTTAATTCTTGCCGGAGAAAAATCAGTTTCATTTCCAAGTACAGAAGCAACTCTTTCCCTTCCTTCTGCTTCCTCTTTTTCTTCTTCTTCTTCCTTCTTCTTCCTCTAATTCCTCTTCTGTTTCTTTGGTTGACCATCTAGTAGTACTGTGAAGGAGCAAATACTTCCCTTTAAATGGAATTTACACACGTTTTCGACGCACATGGAGAACTTCATTTCTTCAGAGATAAGTCTTTTAACCTGTTGTCATACTCAGGATATTCGACTTGAGTTATTAATTGCGAAATTATAAAACAAGGACCCTCAATAACTTTCAAAGGAACTTCAACGGACGTAAACTATGAATAATAGTTTATCTGTTTAGAGTTTTTTTATGTCCGAATATTTCAGCACAGAAATTTAAAAATATCTGAAGTACACTTCTTGAAATTTGGAAAACAAGTTCAGTAATCTTCTCAGAATATACTCAGGAAAGAAGAGACTTCAGTCTTAATTTACTTTCCGATCTTCGATTTAGTATTTAACAGAATGCAAAAAAAAAAAAGAGTTGAGGAGTTGTGTTAAAATTAACAATCTAATTTCCTCGAAATACGTCTCCATGCAGGAGAAAACAAATTCCTGAAACATTATTTAACTTAACATTAACTTAAATTTAATTGAAGAAGAAAAATTTGTATCATAATACCTTGACTTAATTTCCATAGACTAAATAAAAGGTAACTGCTGGTGCTAATTAGAAACTTTCTGAAGTCGAGAGAAGTGCTGGAGAAACAGAAGGCCTCAAGGGAAAATTTGTTAATAGCTTATTTTGTTGGTGTCTAAAGTTTTTGCGTCGTCTTTATGCCGTTGAGGTGCTTATTTGTAAAGCGCTGTGCGACGTGTTAGACACAAATGACGTGAATGAATTAGGGATAATGAATGGAAAGAAAAAAATTTGTGAATCGGGTGAGAAAATAAAAAGTGTTATTACTTTATTCTTATCCAGGATTTAGGTCATGCATATCTACCAATTTGTTTATCCAAATATTGAGTTCCAGCCGCCCACAGTCTAGCTAAGGCTATGTCAGTCACGGTAGAATTGCGATTTATAATATAGAATATTCCAAAACATCGTTATTTTTTTATTAATTGCGTTAGAGTTCAAAGTCACCCCGTTGCAATTATTACAAAGTTTATTGTTTTAAGCGATTTACAATGTATCGGGCACAAATACGTCGGGGACTTCAGATAAGGACCCTGAGGAAGGTTAAAACGCGTAGAATTAACTCCACATAATTCATTGCAAATAATTTCGGAAAATAAACTATCGTACAATTTGAATGGACGGACTATTAAACAACTATTGGCAAACGTTTTATGTATACATTAGATTTCCACCCTAAAAATAACTTTCATCCAGTTTTCTTTATCCCAGCACTCAAAGTTAGAGCACCTACTTGTACACCAAATTCACTGTTACTTTTTACACTAAGGCAATGCTGAGTTTGTAATTATTTCGTGTAACAGTTTCAACAGAAACACAATTTTGCCAAATATTTAGCAGATATAAACGAACGAGTTGTTTATTGTAAAATCTCGCCTTCAAATAGTGTGCTACACGTTTCGACCGTGCGGCTATCATCAGGCATGTCTGAACAAAAATGTACAAAGTACATTAATACAATACAGAAGGAACCGTCTACGTTGCAAATGTCTTTATGTAACTATTTACGTAACTGTTTTTAAACATAATTTCAAGTTATATTATTTTGAAGTGGAACAATATTCTTGTTTGTTGACAGTACATACAGAACGTAAATTGAGTTATGTTTAAAGACATTTACACATAAGATAACCACATTTTTAGAGGAGAAGCCTCTTTTGATATTACTGTATTTTCCTTTGTACATTTTTGTAAATCATGCCTGATTATCTAGGAAGTGTGTCATCCCCGTTGTGTGTGTGGAACTAGGAAAAGGTATGTAGTCAAACACAACTTAATCACCGAGGTGTATTTAATGGCTATGTGATGGAAACAACTACATGTTTCGGCCTGTATTGGCCATCATCAGGTTGTCTAGGGAACTTA
>Ga0123352_10012563_pt1 | contig 13395 bp, 6 predicted proteins | sample TergutLab28metaG_FD_89700 | JGI IMG/M metagenome (GOLD analysis project Ga0123352, IMG submission 89700) | Labiotermes labralis P1 segment gut microbial communities from Petit-Saut dam, French Guiana - Lab288 P1 | ecosystem: Host-associated > Arthropoda: Insects > Digestive system > Gut ...
AAAGTTGTACCTGAGATTCATTTTGTAGCTTTGTTGAAATTTGAAGTCCCTGCGCGCACTATCTCGGTGGAGTCCACTCTTGCGCTAAACCCATGGTGCTTTGGTGCATAAGTGGTCTATGTCCACACACCTGGCACACATCCTCCCCACTGCAAAGCCATCCATGATTCACTGAGTGTTCTCCCCAAACTGGAAAAAGGCCAAGAAACTCATAGTAATGCATTCCACATGCCAAATTTTTGCCCCCCACCTTCAGAGTTCATACCCCACTCATGCAAGTGTCTTATGTTCCCAAGTCCCCCCCAAGGGCACTCAGGAACACAAGGCACTTGCATGCATGGAATACAAACTCTGAAGGTGGAGGCCATAGGTCACACTGAAATAAAGTGCTGTAAAGAAGACTTACAAGAAACACACATACAAGACCAATCACTAGTGAATCTTCAGTTTTGCATGTTACAATGCCCAGGCCTTGTTTTATGCCCCAGCTGTGATATGCCCAAAACAAAGAATGGAACTGGTAGAGATTGAAAGGTGGCAGGCACCTGTGAATGCTGTAATAAACCTTCAGGTTCCATAAAATTTTTTGACTAGCTGAGAACCGTTCAGATTCTCAAGGACTCTGTTCCATGGAGTGAGTAACGGGTGATCACACCAATGACAGCCTGTTCATATTCTGTGTGTGTGTATATATATACAGGGTTATTAATAAGTCCCTTCGGGATTTCCGAACTCGACTGCGCAACAACCAAGACAGACACGGCAGAAAGGAGCATATCAACAGAGAGAGAGACACTCCAAGTTTCTGTCCTACCTTACAGGTGCTCGATATGTGTACCCTTGGTGACTTCTGAGGGCTCCTGACAAACGTTTCTCACACACGCTCGACAGTCTCAGCCGATGGGCCCGGATGGCCTGTTCGTTTTGCAGCGCACAGGCAGCCACTATGCTGGAATTTCATGTACCATTCACGAATTGTTTTGTCTGTAGGTGGTTCTGTGTGGTACATAATCCGAAACCTCCGTTGCACCGTCACAATTGACTTAGTTTTGGCAAATTCCAAGACACAGAATGCTTTCTTATTCACTATGAACGCCATTTTTCGTCACGACTACCCCCTAGTGGTGGAACCTGCAAGTACGCCAAGGCCCCTGGTACAAAAAAAAAAACTTGGAGAGATTCTCTACCTATTGATATGCTCCTTTCTGCCGTGTCTGTCTTGGTTGTTGCGCAGTTGAGTTCGGAAATCCCAGAGGGACTTATGAATAACCCTGTACTTGTATTATATTATCAATGCCCTACTGATATTAATACAGAAATAAAAGAAATAATTATTCAAAATCAGTGTATGTAAATTGACAGAGTGCAAAATGAGACGTGGTGTAAATTGGAAAGAGGTATTTAAACAACCTGCTCATATGCTTCATAGGTACTTGTATTATTATTTACTTACTGATATAAACACAGAAATAAAAGCAGTAATATTCAATTTCAGCCTATATAAAAGTGACAGAGTGCAGATTAAGATGTGGTATAAATTGGCAAGACATGTTTAAACCAAAAAGGCATAAAATAAGGCCTGGGTATACATATGTAATAAACTTTTACCAATTAAGCCAACAAACAGGCTGTGTGGTGTGTCCCCAGTAGTCCGTTTATTAAAACTGATAGGTTTTGCCCTTAAAGGGTCATTATCAGACAGTATAAACAATTATAATGAGAAGTATACAAAGTCTAATAAAATTTTGCATATACAGAGTGAAATTATATGACAATGCAGACATAAGACACAAAAAATGTACAACATACACACTGGCTAAGCTTCAAATATGTAAAACTCGTACACATTCATGTTGTTATAAAGACAGTAGAATGTTACTCAGTTGGTACATACACACTGAAAGGCCAGGGTTGTGACAAATTTTATACAGAGCAAACGGGTATAACAAATTCAATGATAAAGTTTTCCCTCTCAGTGTTGTGAAAGCATATAGGGGGAGAAGAGGTATAGCTCCACTCTAACCTCAGGATTGGGTGGATGTCAGTAGTTAACTTCCCACCCTGCCCAGTTTAATCCAGGTAAAGAACCCCTGTACTCCAGAGCCAGTCTGGTCATTGTGGAGAAGAGAAAACTTTTTGTCCCCACTACATTTCAAACCCTGGACCATCCAGACGTGGAAAAGATGCTGTACACACCAAGATACCCTGACTCCCAAAATATCTTAGAACAGGTAATGACAGGCAGCCAGACTCTGCCATTTTACAACCTTGAAGGAAACCCAGCAACTGTTGTGCAGGAGGCAGGAGGAACCCCAGGGCCAGTGTGGACTGGTGCAGAAAATTTAGTGTCCAGATCATCCAGCCCATAGCCAGATGCTATACCCACATCATGAAGGCATGTAGGGAGAGTAGATGTATAACTCCACTATAAGCTCAGAACTAGATGCAGAGCAGTGATTGACTTCACGGACCAGCCGGTTTAATCTGAGGACAGGACCCCTTAACAGAGGGGTTGGTGGGTCCCATAGCCAGTCTGGTCATTTTGGAGTAGAGAAAAATCTTTTTTCCCCACTAGGACTCGAACCCCGTACCATCCAGCCAGTGGAACAGACGCTATACTGACCATACTACCTAGGTTCCAAAAATTTAATTATAGAACAGGGCATGAGGGACCGGCCCTCACCACATTACCCACTGTACAGGAGCTGGGTGGGCACTGGGGCCAGTTGGGACTGGTGCAGAAAATCTAGCACCCACACCGGGATTCAATCCCCAGCCTGTACAGCCCATAGTGAGTCACTATTCCCACGTCATGAAGGTGTACGGATGGAGTAGAGGTTAAACTCCAATCTCAGCACTAGATGAATGTCAGTGGTTAACTTCACGCCCCGGCCAATTTAAATGGGGAAAAGAACCACACTCCCCCTCAACAGAGGGGGAGTGTGGTCTGATAGATTTGGAAAGAAATTTTATTCCTACTAGGACTGCAAGTCGGTTGGTTGGTTGGTTAGTCAGTTGGGTGGTTGGTGGGATGGCTGGTCAGTTGCTTGGGTTTGTCGATTACTGTCTTGGTCAGCCAGTCAATGGGTTGGCCAATTGTTCGCTTGGTCGGTCAGTGGTTCATTGGTGGGTTGGTTGATGGGTTGATTGGTTGGTTGTTCAGTATGTTTGTCAGTCGTTCATGCAGTCGTGTATTTCGCTTGGTTGGGCGGTCGTTGGTTTGGTCTGTTGAGTGGTTGGTGGTTTGGTTGCTGGGTTGGTTGAAGGGTTCCAACCTAGAAGAGATCATAAGGGGACAGACCTGGTCCATTTACCCCTTCGAAGAAACCCAGTAACCATTTTACAGGAGGGTGGGTGGGCCCCAGGAGGTGTATGAACTGGTTTAGAAAATCTACTGCCTGCACCATGATTCCATCCCCAAACCAGCCAGGTCATAGCAAATCTCTATACCCACGTCACGAAGCCAAGGGAATCGAGGTACACCTCCACACTACCCTCAGCACTAGAAGGACATCAGTGGTTAACATGCTCCCACCAAATTAATTCTGGTAAAGAACCCCTGTACCCCTTTATAAACAGCCGGGTGGGCCATAGAGCCATTCAGGACTTTCGGAGGACAGAAAAATTCTTGTCCCTACCAGGATTCAAACCCTGGACCAGTAGAACAGATGCTATTCTGACCAAGCTATACGGCTCCTGAAATTTCAACCTACAACAGGCCCTGGTCGCTCTACCCCCTGGAAGGAAACACTGTACCCATTGTACTGGAGGGCTGGGTGGGCACAAAATCTACTGCCCACACTGGGATTCAATCCCCAGACCGTGCAACCCATGGCGATTCACTATACCCACATCACAAGGGCGTATAGGGAAAGCAGAGGCATAGCTCCACACTAACCTCAGAACTCGATAGACATCAGCGGTTAGCTTGATGTCCTGGCACCTTAAGTTCTGTGAAAGAACCGCGGGACACATCAAAGAGAAGGCTGGGTGGTTTCTAGAGTCAGAATGGTTGATTTGTAGAAGAGAAAATTTTTTGTCCCAACCATGATTTGAACCCGGGTCTATCCAGTCTGCGGAATAGACGCTATCCTGACCATATTATCTAGGCTCCAAAATTCCAACCTAGAATAGGCCATGACCAACAGGCTTTGGACGCTTTAATCCCTGGAAAGAAACTGTATACTATAAGCTCAGAACTAGATAGACAGCAGTGGCTAACTTCAGGGACCAGCCAGTTTAATCAGAGAACAGAAGGCTTGGTGGGTCCCACAGCTGGTCTGGTCAACTTGGAGTAGAGAAAAATATTTTCTCACCACTACGACTCGAACCTTGTACCATCCAGCCAGTGGAACAGACATAATACTGACTATGCTACCTAGACTCCAAAAATATAATTATAGAACAGGGCATAAGGGCCCGGCCCTCGATACGTTAACCCTGGAAAAGAAACCCTGTACTCACTTTACAGGAGGTGGGTGGGCACCGGGACCAGCCTGCACTCATGCATAAAATCTAGTGCTCACAGCAGGATTCTATCCTCAGACCATCAAGCCCACAGCCAGTGGCTATACTGATGGGGCATCGTTCCACCCCATTCTCAGAACATGGTTAATTTTACACTGCGGCCACTATAATCCCAGGAAGGAACGTGGGTACTCCTTAAATGGAAGGCTGGATGGGCCCCAGGTCCTGTCTTGACTGGTGCAGAAAATCTAGTGTCCCCAATGGGATTAAAATAGCCAGAATCTCCAGCCCGCAGTGAGTCCCTATACCCATGACATGAAAGCATACTGCGGGAGAAATGGTATAACTCCACTGTAACATCAACATTTGATGGACCTTCATGCCCTGGCCGCTTGAACTTGGTACCCCTCAAAACAAAAGCCTAGGACAAGAGTGCCTGTCTGGGCATTTTGGAGAAGAGACAAATATTTGTCCCAACCGGGATTTGAACCCCGGACCATCCAGACAGTGGAATAGATCCTAAACTGACAATGTTACCTCGGCTCCAGAATTTCACCCCAGAACCGGCCATTTTACCCTCTGGAAAGAAACTTTATTCCCACTGTACAGGATACTGGGTGGGTCCCAATACCATTCTGGTCTGGTGCAGAAAATCTAGTGCCTGCAATGGGATTCAATCCCTAGACCCTCCAGTCTGTACGAAGTTGCTACACCCAATATACTGGCCTGGCCAACAAAACATTAAAAATAAGATATGAGTAGCACATCAGATACACAAGATCCAACTGCACACAAGTGGCATATGCAGTGCATACGTTAAACAACTGTCATGAATATGGCCTTAATGATGAAATCATGGAGCTGGCAAGACTCTTCACATAAAGGTCAGGATGAATACCTTAGAAAATTTCCATATACAGGTACATAAATATGTTCTGAAAGTAATCAAATGGCCAATAATCTAGGAGCCTAGCCTAATCCCATTTGAAATACCACATGACATCCAGCTATGTTATGCATGTGTCTATAACAGTCTGCATTCTAATTATGTTATTCACAAGGCTGAACTGCAAGTAATTCTTAAACCATGCTGCATACAAGGCAAGCACATATATATGTAACAATTTCAGGGCCCTGGATCTGTGAACACAGACATATCCAAAAGGCATACTTGTGAATTTATATAACCATGGAAACACAGTTATCATACTTTTGGCTGAAGAATATGAATATGTATACATTTCAAACACTTCAACCTTGGACAACATAAAATTGACATCTCTTACACCTGTATTGTCATATATAGCTTCACACTGTATGTGAACACTTGTATTGTATGTATGCATGCATGTACTGTACATGTGTCTATGACTGTTCTGACTCCTTGATAATGGCCCTTCAAGGAACAAAACATGAGAGGTTTAATAACATAAGACTACTGGGAACTTTCTCTAAACACAGCGTACTTATATATATATATATATAAAAATAAAACACACATTTGCAATTGTGGGATCCTTAATGCAGTACACTACCGAGTACCACATTCCTAACACTGAATGCAATGAATGTACATGCTGAAAGGATAAAACTTTTCCTGTACCTAAACAAGCTAAGTACTTTCAAACTGCCTTGATGATCTCCCTGCCAAAACTATATGATTTTATACATTCTGTTGGTGCAATACTGTCAACTATACCAGTTTTGAGAAAATGAGAATATCTGGAATTCCAAAGAGAGAGAGGAACAAACTATCTACAAAGTTGCAACTGAAGGCATTTCACCTAGATGGCAATAAGTTTTCAGAACTCACGAAAACTTGGCCAATACGCATGTGACAACATTCAGTTCACTATAGTGTGACTCTACATACTGTAAACGTGCCATGAACACCATCACATGGGACAGTCTGAAGTACCCCAGCAACAAGAATTAAAAACATTTTGAATATGAGAGGTTAAATGGCTCTAGTAATTTATGTAAGAACATTCAACTGCATCTCACTTGGAAAGTAACTGCTATCAGTCCACAGCAGAACACATTCCAAAAATCTTGTGTTTCACCTGAACTACTCATCTAAGTAAGGTTCCACTTCTCACTAAAAATCAGTGCTGCAAAATTCCTGGCAGACCACCCAGTGGGCCAGCCTACCTGTAACTGACTTTAACAACACTGTCTCTCCTCCCCCCCCCTCCTCCAACCTCATGATTTCCTATACTTTGAACCTGGGAAGTGAGAAGTGTGCAAGATGTCTTGCAAAAATAATGCAATGAGGTCATTCTCTTCAATGCCTGTCTTTGTTCAGCTGACATCAAAACTGGCTCTGGGCTGCAACCAGCCTCATGCTGAATGTCCCAGGGGCTCTTTATTCACAAATAAATTTGGTGGTGTGCAAAAGTGACCACTCAGTCCCATCTAGTGACCAGATTAAGAATGTGTAATGTTATACATCCAAACCCCCATATATGTCTCGAAGACATGCACAAGGTACAACTTCACCTTTTTGAACCCTAATATTATTTCACTAAGAAATCAATAATAATAAAATTTACAATTGCCTATCACCCATAAATTTCTGCACCTGCATTTTCTTGTAGGGTGGGAGTATTGTAGTCAGTACAGTGACTAACCTATCGGCTAGACGGTCTGGGGTTCGAATCCCGGCAAGGGCAAGAGTCTTTTCTCTTCTCAAAACATCAGACCAGTTCTGAAGTCCATCCAGCCTCCTATTTAACCTTTAGACGCCTAATGTCAACTATAGTGGTCGTACCGCACCACTAACCTCAAAGTTGCATTTTATATATTTATTCAACAAATATGGGCATTGAATATTTTAAACACAGTTTATACTCTCCGTTTTTTTTTCTTTAAAATGCAGATTGTTTCATAATTCTAACGTATTTGGTTCCTGTATTATTCACATTTTATATACAGGATGTGCTAAAATTAAAAAAATAATTCCGGCGCCAAAAGGTTAATGGGTATCAGAGGTAATTTTCCCCAGGTGAGGGTGGGAGGACTGGCTGCAACATGACGACCACTCAATGTGCCTAGCTCTGAGGTTATGAATGAGAGGAGCTATACCTCTACTCCCCCCACCTAGCCTTCATTTCATGGACAGGGAAAACTTTACCCTTACTGCCTGTTTTGTTGCCATCTGAGTAAGAAAACTGATCTCTTAAGATTCTTTCTCCACCCCTCTTCCAAACCACTTGCCAGCAAGCTAACACAGTGAAATCCAGACTTTAATTTCCTGAAGGGGCCATTTATAATGAATGTAAAATTGAGGAAAATGTAAAATCTAGGGAATGAAAGTTTATTATTAAAACTTACTTTTTGTACAGCATCGGATGCCCCACGGAGACATTATATTTGATCCAAGTCATGGTGATGAGTTCCCTTGCCCTGCACCCAACTGTGAACAAATAAAACATAACATGAAGAAATTTTCAGTATTTTGCAAGAACTGACTGCCTCCCTCTTCAGAACCTGACGCAGGCTGCTCCAGATGGCAGCATGACAGCATTGAACACACTCCTATAATTTTAAAATAAAGACCAAAGCCACCAGTGCTGCAGTATGGTAATGAAGATACAAACTGTTATGCAGTCAAAGCTCCATGCATTCTTCATCTTTTCACTAGATGGGGATATGCGTTCAGCTTCGGGTTACAAGGAAACAGCTCACAGGAACAATGGATGGGCCCCAGAGACAGTTACAACATGGTGATGACAGGAAGTGCCATTTTGGCAATAAGACCCACATACAGTTATTATAAACTTATGCCTTGTCACGTCACAGAAGACAATCTAAAATAATGCCAGTAAATCCACTAAGTGTTTAGGTTACATCTGAAATGTCTCCTGTCTATATATATATATATATATATCAGCTGGGGTCTGCAACAACATAACACAATGAACAACCATTTTTATGGCGCACATTTCCTGGAAACTATTAACAATCATTTGCTCTAAATCAGTTTTACACAAATATTGTATGTTGTATCTTAAGTATCACTGCACCCATGTATCAGATGAAAAGCTGGTGCATATTGAACAGTCATATTGATGACTAAAATCTGGAGACATTAAGGGAGAAACAGAAAGCCCAATAGTGGCAGGTCAAGACCAAGTAATTAGCACAAACTCTTTTAAGAATAACATTTTGAAGGAAGAAACTGACATTAAATGCTGGTTATGCAAACAACTTGAATGAACACCTAACCTCAGGCTGCTCCATTTTTGTGAAGAATAATGAGACATGAGGGTGCACAGTTTCATTACTCAATATGCAAAGCCTGTGTATGAACAGGAAACTATTACTACAGTATTGTGGAATTGAGCAGTACACAAAGACAGGGAAGTTACAGCAAAAAGGCCAGATATAATAATTAAAAACAAAAGAGAAAACAATAATAATCATAGATGTGACAATACTCACAGACAGAAATGTCATGCAAAAGGCAGGGAAAAAGAAGCTAAAATACAAGAATTTATGTATAAAGATACAAGGAACATAGAACCTGAAATGTCAGATTATACCAGTAATAACTGGAGGCACCAGAATATTAACAAAAGGTTTAAGGAAAAATTTGGAAGCCATACCAGGAAAACATTCCATAGATTCACTACAAAAGACAGGAATACTTTGAACATCACATATTATACACAAAGTACAACAGTCTGAAACTTGAAGCCTGGGTGGTGGGGATCATTGTTGGTTCAGGAGAAGTACCAGGAAGAAAAGGCCTGTGACATGAGACCACAACAAAAAGATACGAGACAAGACTGATGGAACATTGACATAGCTCAGTCAGAGGACAGATAACCGAGGCTATGAATGTTGCTTATCGTCTCACAGGGGATTATGGGGCCTACTCCCGCCTCTTGTCCAATGCCTGCTGAAAGTGCAGTTCAGAAAATCTTGATGAATGACTTTGCAAATGAATGTGTCACTGACACTTTCTTCTTCACATATTGCTACGTTAAATCCAAAGGAAAGCAGATGTTCAACTCAAAGTACTAGCCACAGAATGGGATATTTATCATTCTAGTTAAACTAGCAAGAATCCACCTCAGCTATGACTTCAATTACAAAACCTATCCTACGCCCTTTGGCTATGTTCTAGTCTGAACAGTAACCTAATCCCTCCAGCAATGGTCCAATTCCCAGATTACTACATATTATACCACGTGTCACCATGACTGGCTTTGCTCTCTGTCATTCCCCTATCTACAGGTCCAAAGACCAATTCTGTAACAGCTGCATAAAACAGCAATGAACAGTACAACACAATTTTCATACAGATGTGGAGTTAGATGTGCCACAAATGTTTTATCAACTTCCTTCAACTCCAAACAGAGAAAAATATACAACAAACTATGCAAACGTAATACTGTCATTTGCTTGTGGGGTGATGGGCCTCTCTGCATCAGCCAGATATCTCACTGCTAAGTATTAGGTATCAAATGCTGTGGCACTGGCTCCTGTAACATGGCACACTGATATACCACTCAAAAGCAGCACAGCCATCCTGACCTGCAAGTCTGTCTTCAACCCTCTACTTAGAATCCCTGCTCAGACCCATGTACTTTAGTTTACATGCCTTCCACTTTTATATATTGAGGTACTATCTCTTAAGATTCACACTTCTCAAACCATTGTAATTCCCTTCTCTACACCATTCCTTCCTCTGCCTTGGGACACCATGTCACCCCACTGCCAATGCTAAGTCCACTCATTTCAACCCACTGCCTAAAAGCACTGTACATATGCTGTTACAGGGGTTCAGAACATCATGACTCACTTGGCATATGATCAAATTAATGGCAGTTTCTTCATACACTCTCATACCAAGACTAAAATAATCGGCTCGATGAAGCGCCACCCTGACAAATATCCTGAGACCCAACTTGTAAAAACTTCTCACAGCGGTGTTGTTGGACATTCAAGTCTTGTAACAAATGTGTTCTCAAAACTATTTTCTTCTTGACATTTCTGCAATGCATTCAATGCCTAGGGCTTCTTCCTCTAGTTATAACACCCACACAAGACTTTCTAACAAAAGTCCTTCTTCTCTCAAGGAACTTGCTACTATCCCTACAGCCAGTGGTATGGGAACCAGAGCCATCTCACTTAACAATATGTCTGTAACCCCTACATTAGCCACTACATAAGGACCATTAACGTTAAACTGGAGACCAAACTACATAATGGGGCATTTTGTGAACAAAGAAGCTGACCCCTGCCACACCAACTTTGCCTGCATCTAGTTAAGAACAATAAACTAACCCCTCTGTCAAGGTTCCATTTCTGTTGATACAGAGCCCTAACCAATACTGTATGCCTAAGATTCCTCTGTTCAACTAGAATGATGGCTCTATCTCAGCACACCATGAACAGTATCTAAAGTAACGTACCTTTCATATAGGCACTCCTGGCGGATGGTCCACAGTATACAACCCACACCACATGGTTGGTGACCCTGAAGCTTGACATCCTTCAAAACCCTGGCCAGACAGCTTCCTTTACACTAATGCTACATCAGGACTGCCAACAGAAGAGCAATTACATGACATCAAACTGAAAATGTTAATATGCTATATATCACTTTATTATGTTTTATTTCCTTTTTTCAGTGATATGAATAAATGCATACATAAAAATAAAAAAAATTACAATGTGAAGTTAAATTCAGCACTGAAAAATACATACACTCACCCTAGATTAGAACACACACACGTAATACTTCACATGCAATAACTGGGATAGATTTCTCTTCCTGGTCTCCCTCAGTCTGCAGGCAAATGACCTGCATCAATGTAGAACACAGAAGATTGTCATGAATCTTTGGCAAGCACCATGTCAAAATTGTAATGATTACTAATGTTTCACCTACTGCCAGAAAAGTTCTAGCACGTACTTCCTTCTGACATCAGTAATCTTCACTCCTTCAACACAGTGATACACCAAAGATCTCACAATGAAGGAGAACCTTAGACAAATCTGAGGTGCTGCTTCCACACCCCAGTAATTCCATACCCTTTCCTAGATGGATAATTGACCCTTCACAGTTGTGTCTTCACACCTGTTAACAGACAATAACAAATTCCTACATTATTACATTCTGTACCACATGTCATCAATATTTTGTTCCCTCTCCATAATTGCCCTCTCTACAGGTCCAAAGACAAATTCTGTAACAGCTGCATAAAAGAGCAATGAACAGTACAACACAGTTTTCCCACAGATGTGGAGTTACAGGTCCCCCAAATGTTTTATTGATTTCCTTACATTCCAAACAGAGAAAAATACAACAAACTATGCAGTATGTGCCAACTAATACTGCCACTAGTTGGTGGTGGTGGTAGCAGAGTAGAGGGCCTCTCAGACTCAGTAGGATAGCTCATTGCTACATCTAAAACTTGAACTGCTGTGCTAATGTCTACAGTTACATGGTACACTGATTACCACTCTCAAGGAATAAAACCATGGTGACCTACACGTCTGTCTTCAACCAGCTACTGAGAAGCCCTGCTCAGACCCACGTAATGCAGTTTAAATTTCCGAACACCTACACTTTTCAAACCTGACAATTCCCTTTCTCTGCACCACTCCTTCCTCTGCCTTGGGTCACCATGTCACCCCACTGCCAATGCTAAACCCACTGACTTCAAGCCAATACTTACAGCTCTCTACATAAGCTGTTTCAGGGGTTCAGAATATCATGATTCACTTGGCATATAAACATGACAATCACAGTTTCTTCATACACTGTTACACCAAAACAGAAATTATCAGCTCGATGCAGAGTCACATTGATGAATACCGTGACAACCAACTCATAAAAAGTTCTCCGAGCAGTGCTGCTGTACATTCAAGTTTGTAATATTTGTGTTCTGAATATACTTTTATTCTTTCAGATTTCTGTCATGCACCCAATGCCTAAAATACCCACACAAGAATTACCAACAGAAGTCCTTGGTCAACTATGGGCCTTACCACACACTATGCGTACAGTGGGGAGCCCAGGGCCATACTGCTAAACCATCTGCCAGTAAAGTCTACATTAGACCCAAGGCCCTAGCCACATAACAGGGCATTTGTCGAGTACTAAAGATGTCTCTTCTGTAACTATGACCGCTACCCTACCAACTCTGGCAGTTTTCTACTCATAACAGTAACTTAACCTCTCTAATGAGGGCCCATTTGAGCTAATGCAGAGCCTCACCTTATGCATGAGATCCCTGTGTTCAACCATAAGCACTATCTAAAGTAACACACCTTTAATACAGGCACTCCTGGCGGATAGTTGACAGTTCAAGACCCACAATGCACAACTGGTGATCCTGAAGCTTGACATCTTTCGAAACCGTGTACAGACAGCTTAATATGCACTAACATCACCGGCTGGAACTCCTTTCAAACATCAGTAATCCTTACTGTTTCAACAGGACATTACAAGGAAGGCAAACTAGAAACAAATCTGATGTTCTGCTTTCACAGTCCAACAACACTGCATCCTTTGTTAGGTGGAATATCAGTTTCTTTAATGATGCCTCTTCACACCTATTAACAGTAACAAAAAGCCACATTACTACATATTATAATACAAGTCACCAAGGTTGGGTTCACTCTCTGTCCACATTGCCAAAGAGAAATCTGTAATGGATGCATAAAACAATACCGCAGAGCAGAACAGATAATTTACACAGATGTGGAATCACATTGCCCACACTTCCCCCCTCCCCCAACTCTTTAAACTTCATTTATAATCTCAAATGAGAAAATACAACTATGGCATGTGTCGCCAAGTAATGCACGCATATGTTCGGGGGGGGGGGGGGGGGGGTTTCTCTTCATAAAATTTTTCCCCCCTAAAAAAAATTTTAATTTTTACCTGTATGGCCCACCCCACAAACCAAC